>MDTG01164128.1_pt1 | contig 11403 bp, 12 predicted proteins | sample 811421 | NCBI WGS metagenome assembly MDTG01 (sample SAMN05326645, study PRJNA326480) | marine metagenome | isolation source: seawater | place: Pacific Ocean: South East | collected 2011
CATATGAATTTTTTTTACTTACTCTTTCTATTTCTTTTAAACTTGAAGCACAATCTTCTCTTTTTAAATTATGCAATGTAACTAGAGATATTACTAAATCAAATTCGTTATCTTCAATATTAAGATTCTTTGCATCACCAATTTCTAAAAATTCTTTAACTTCTTCCTTCGAATTTAATATAGCATATTCTGATATATCTATACCCTTAATTTTAATGCCAGGTAATTTTTTTTTAAATTCATATAAAGTAAAGCCTTTTGCACAACCAATATCAAGAATAGAACTGCTATTATTTAGTTTGTAATAATTTATAAAATCTTCAACAGTATTTTTCCAAAATTTTTCATTGTAGAAATAACCACCATAACCATATCTTCTGTCTCCATCAAAATAATCTTTACCAAATTTTCTTGCTATTAATATATCTTCTTGGGTTTTCAGATCCGATCTTTCTTTAGTATTTCTGTTTGTCTTGGGGTAATTAGTTAATAAATCAATTTCTTTTCTCATTTCTAAAAAGGTCCAGTGAATTTTTTATCAGGTATATCAATTAAATCATTTTTGCGTTTTTTTAAATAATTAATATTTATATTGAGCTGGAGAGATTTTTTTATTTTTAGAGCTATTTTGTACGCATCTGGATAATAATCTTTTATTAATGCTCTTGTGCTAGGAGAAGGAACATTAGCAAAACCTAATCTCTCAGGTCTAGATAATAAATTTATAAACTTATTTTCTGCTATACATGATACAACTTCGGAACTTATACCAAGATTTTGCCAACTATTATCTACAACAACAACTCTTTTAGTTTTTTTTACAGAATTAATTATAGTTTTTGTATCAAGGGGTCTTAAAGTTCTTAAATCTATAAGTTCAATTAAAATCCCATGACTTCTAAAGAATTTAACACATTTGATACATTCTAAGATCATATAGGAATTAGAGATAAGTGTAAGAACATTTCCTTTAGATAATATTTTTGCCTTACCTAAAGGTATTTCGAAATAATTTTTTTCTACATATCCAAAAGTATTATGCAACCATCTATGCTCATAAAATATTACTGGATTTTTATCTTTGATGCTTGAAATTAACAAACCTTTTGCATCATTTGGATTAGATGGTGATACAACTTTTAATCCAGGAATGTGAGCAAATAATGACTCTAAGTTTTGAGCATGTTGAGGACCTTGCCCCCAACCTCTTCCAACAATTAATCTTATGACTAGAGGTATGTGCTGTTTACCTGCAGTCATATAATGCCACTTTGCAGCTTGGTTGATTATTTGCTCCATAGATAGTAACGCAAATTCAACTCTTTGATGAGATATTACTGGCTTGAAACCACCTAAGGCGGTGCCAATAGCAATACCTGTCATTCCGTTTTCCGCAGTTGGCATATCCATCACTCTATCTTTACCAAACTTTTTTTGCAAATTTAAGGTTGTGCCAAAAATACCTTTTGGATCAGGAACGCCCAGACCAATTAAATAAACATTTTTGTCTTTTTTTAAACATATACTAAATGCTTCATTAATAGCTTCGTTAAATTTAATTTTTTTTTTCATTATTTTTTGTATAAATGTTTTAATAAATCATCTTTTTTTGGAAACTTTGATTTTTTTGCAAATAAAAAGGCTTTATTAATTTCATTATTTATTTTGCCCCTGAACAATTTTATAGTTTTGTCATTTAATAATTTTTTTTTAATTAGATACTTTTCAATATTTTTTATTGGATCTTTTTTTATCCATTTTTTTAATTCACCATTAGGCCTATATCCTAAATTATCATCCCAATTTGGACCACAATGCTCAAGCCATCTGTAAGTATGAAATTCTAAAAAAACTGGTTTATTATTTTTTTTAATAAATTTGATAGCTCTATTTACTAAATTATCAATTTTTATAACATCATTACCATCACAATTATCACTTTTTATGCCATGAGCTCTAACTAATTTTGTAATATTTCTATGGGCTGATTGTCTTGTTTTTAAATCTGAATAAACGGAATATAAGTTGTTTTCACAAATAAATAAAATAGGTAAATCTTTCAATATTGCAAAATCTAAACTCTCAAAAAAAACTCCTTCTTCTGTTGCTCCTTCCCCAAAATATACACAGACAATATTTTTTTTATTTTTCATTTTTAAACTCCAGGAAAGACCTACTGCAATAGGTATTGTGCTACCAACAATAGGTACTGCTGCTACAAATCCTTTTTCATCATCAATTAGATGCATTGATCCACCTTTGCCTTCAGCAGAGCCAGTCTTTTTTCCATACAATTCAGCGATCATTTTATTGAGGTTTCCGTTTTTAGCTAAATAATGAGCATGGGATCTATGAGTACTTAATACTTTATCTGTTAAGGATAAATTATTAGAAACACCTACGGGTATTGCTTCTTGACCAATTGACAAATGTATTGGACATCTCATCTCTTGTTCACTATATCTTTTTGCAATCTCTTCTTCTACATTTCTAATTCTTAGCATCTCTTTATAAAGCTTAAGATAAGTTTTCTTTTGATCCATGTTATTTATAAAAATTAATTATTAGATTGCAAATTCTTTCAATTTCATTTTTCTCTAAAAATTGATTTATAGGTAATGTTAATATTTTTTTTGATTGATTTTCTGTTTCTGGAAAATCACCTATTTTGTAATTCAAGTGTCTTGAAGCTGGTTGAAGATGTATAGGGTGAGGGTAATGTATAGCTGTTTGTACATTATTTTCTGAAAGGTATTTTTTTAAATCATCCCTATATTTTACTTGAATTACAAAAGTATGATATGTGTTAAATTCATATGATTTTTCTTGAGCAATAAAAATATTATTGTTTTTCAATTTTTCAAAATACAATTTTGCATTGTTTCTTCTTTTTTCAATTACTTTATCTAGCTTATCTAATCTATAATTCAAAATAGCTGCCTGAAGATTATCCATTCTTGAAACATATCCAAAATCTTTAACATTATCTCTTTCAATCATTCCATGAGTTCTTAATGATTTAATTTTATCAGCAATTTCTTTTGAATTTGTTGTTATAAATCCGCCATCACCACATGAATTTAGATTTTTTAACGGATGTGTTGAGAAACAACCTATATGCCCAATAGTTCCACTAAATTTTCCATGATATTTTGAACCAATTGCTTGAGCGGCATCTTCTACTACGAAAAGATTGTGTTTACGTGCTATTTCTTTGATTTCATTCATTTCGCTTATTCTACCAGTCAAATGCACAGGCATAATAGCTTTTGTTTTATGGGTAATTTTTTCTGCTATTTTTGATACATCAATATTTTGATCATTACAAACATCAACAAATACGGGCTTGGCACCTAAGTGAACAATAGTAGCTGTTGATGCAATAAATGAGTTAGGCGTAGTAATAACCTCGTCACCTCTTTGTACTCCTAAGCAAAATAAAGCGAGTGTAAGTGCATCTGTACCGCTATTTAGAGCAATACAATTACCTATATTTAATTTTTGACATATTTTATTTTCGAAGTTTTCAATTTCTTCTCCACCTACATACACTCCTGATGATAAAACTTTATCAATTATTGGAATTAAATCATTTTTTTCTTCTTCCCATTGTGACTTTAGATTTACATATGGAATTTTCACTATTTTATACTTTATTATTATAGAAGTTCTTTACTGTAGAGACAATATAATTAAGTTTTTCATTGTCCAAGTGTTGATCACAAGGAAATGTAATAATTTTTTTTGTATGAGAATCTGTAATTGGGAAATCACCTTTTTTATGCTTAAGATATTTAAGACTTTTCTGTAGGTACATTGATTTAGGATAATGTATTTTTGCTTCTATACCTTTATCTAAACAATATTTTAATAACTTATCTCTTCTTTCTGCAAATATAATATAAAGATGAAAAACTATTTTATAATTTTTAATTCTAGGCGGAATTGTAATTTGTTTTATTTTAGAGAGGTGTTTATCAAGGTATCTTGCATTTTTAATCCTTCTATTTGCAATTGATTTCGCTTTAGGTAGTAACCAGTTTCCAACTACTGCTTGGAAAGTATCAAGCCTACTATTGTATCCATTTCTAATTACTGTATCTCTGTCGATTAATCCGTGATTTCTTATTAATCTTAGTTCATAATTTAGTTTAGAGCTATTTGTTACTATTATACCGCCATCTGACCATACGTTTATATTTTTAAGGGGATGAAGAGAAAAAGCTCCTGTGTCACCCCAGCATCCTGCATTTATACCATTTATAGAGCCTAAAATTGACTGACAAGCATCCTCTACAATTGGTAATTTATATTTTTTACCAATTTTTTTGAGTTTAACCATGTCAGTCATGTAACCAGTGAAATGAACTGGTACGATTGCAGTAGTTTTTTTAGTAATTTTTTTTTCAATAAGGTCAACATTCATACAAAATGTATCATCGCAATCAATAAAAACAGGTTTAGCACCTAACTCACAAATTGCACCAACTGTAGCTACAAAAGTGTTAGCTGCTGTAATTACTTCATCTCCACTTTTTACTCCCAATGCTTTCAAACTTAACTTAATTGCATCTGTGCCAGAATTTACACCTATTGCATATTTTGTTCCAATTAATTTAGCAAAATTTTTTTCAAATTTATAAAGTTCATTGCCTAATGTAAAATCACCAGTTGATACAAATTTTTTTAATTTCACCCATAAATCATCAGCATTTTTAAATTGATCGTATAAATATGAATATCTAACTTTTTTCATTGTAAATTTATTTTTTGCATTTTTTTAATATTGAAGTAGTTTTCATCTTCAAATGAGTTTGGAAGCATGTTTTTTTCAAAAGCATTTTTTAATCCGTTTACAGCATCAGTTATTGAAAACTTATTTATAAATCCAAGTTCTTTATAGATTTTTTTTGATGAAATATGGTAAGATCTTTGATCATTGGAGTCTTTTTTTATTATTTCTATATCATTACCCATAACATTTTTGACAATTTGCGCTAATTCTTTAACTTTTTTATTTTCGTAGCCAGCATTAAATATCTTACCATTTATTTTATCTGTTTGTGAATTAATCAATAAAGAATAAACTTCACACATATCATTGATATGAATATTAGGTCTTAACTGTTCTCCTCCATAAATTTCTATAGCTCTTTTATTAAAACCAAAATTTGAAAATATATTCACAACAACATCTAATCTTTGTCTAGGTGAATAACCACAAACAGTCGCAGGCCTAACTATTACAGTTTCAAAATTATTAGACTTGTATTTTAAAAGTGTTTCTTCACATTGTGCTTTGAATTTTGAATAGTCAGTTAATGGCTCTAAAGACATTTCTTCATGAACATCAATTTCTTTTTTAACTCCATACACTGAAGATGATGAAGCAAAAATAAATCTTTTAACTCCTTGATTAATAGATGATTCCACTAAATGAGGAAAACAATCTAAATTAATTGATTTGCCCAAAGCTGGATTTAACTCAAAACTTGGATCATTTGAAATACACGCTAAATGAATAACTAAATCAATATTTTTTAATGAATTATAAAATTTATCCTTATCCCTAATATCACCTTTTATAATCTTCAGATTATTGTGATTATTAATAGAGGTTTTGTACAACATTAGGTCATAGATTGTAATTTCATGACCTTGATTCAGTAAAAATGGAGTCAATACGCTTCCCACATATCCAGCACCACCAGTTATTAAAATTCTCATAATATATTGTAGATAATTATATATATTGTTTAAAATTTATTTCATCAAATGAAAAAGGGTTTTAATCAATTCTTCTTTATTTATAATTTTACTATTACCAATAGATTTAACAGATTGGGCTGCAGCTAACGAGGCAAACAATAAAGATACTCTAAGATCTATTTTTAAATATAAACATATTGAGAGCAATGATAGCATAGAATCTCCTGCTCCAACTTTATCTATTGTTTCAACACCAAAAGCTGGGCAATCAATAATATTTTTTTGGTTGATTATTTTTGCTCCAGCTCGTCCCATAGTAATAGTTAAAATATTAGTTTTAGTATCATTTTTTAATTTTCTACCTAATTTCTCTAAATCACCTTCTCTGTCCCTCATCTCATGTCTGAGCTCACCTGCATTTATTATTATGTTTTGAATATTTTTATATTTTCTAATATTGTGAAATCCCATATTTGTAGAGTTAATTTGAGCATTTAAACTTTTATATTTTTTTAATTTTGAAATATGGCTAACAACATTTTCAGTAAACATTCCATGGCCATAATCTGAGATTATGATTAAATCATGAGTTTTGATTTGTTTATTTATTTTATTTAAAAATAGTTTCTCTTCTTGTTTAGAAATAGATGAGTCATCTACATTATAAATTCCTATTAATTTTCTATTATCTATCTTATCTAGTAATCTAGATTTTATAATAGTTTTTGAATTTTTTTTCTTTATTAAATTTAATTTTATATTTTTTTCTAATTTATTTCTTATAAATTCTACTTCTTCTAGTCCTTCCCCAACAAAACTTATAACGGAAACATTTTTTGTAAATGAATTTACATGCCTAGCAATCGCCAAGACACCACCGAGATATTTTTCTGTTTCAAACTCTTTGAATGATAATACTGACTCTTTTCCACTTTTACCTAAAGCTTCACAGAAAATATATTTATCGATAATTGTTTCGCCAATGATTAAGACTTTTAATTTAGATAATCTCTCAATCTCATTTTTTAATTTTAAAAAATTATATTTTGATTTTATTTTATTTAAATAATTTCTTTGCTGATCTGATATTATTGATGAAAATTTGTTTAATAAATTACTTGAGCTAAACATTAAATCATTGGTTACTACAAATTTGCCACCATTTAGCTCAACAGCCCGCTTTTCTTTCAATATGTTGCCCGTTAAATCATCTTTACTCTTTGAATAATCTTGACCTTTGCAATAAAAATTTGGCTTTAATTCATTAATAGCATTAATACTTGTGGAACTATTATTTATACAAACATAATCAATTATTTCTAATGATGCTAATGCCTCAGCTCTGATGTTTTCATTGAAATAAGGTCTGTTTGGACCCTTTTTAACATAATTATCAGCTGTAATTGTAACAACAAGTATGTTTCCATTATTTTTACTTGTTTTAAAGTGATTTATATGGCCAATGTGAAGCAGATCAAAAACACCATGGCAATGAGTAATTTTTTTTCCATTGTTTTTTTTCTTTGATATAATTTTTGATAAATCTTTTAAACTATAAATTTTATTTTTCATTTAGATATTTAAACCAATCTTTAGTTGCTTTAGAAATTAATTTTGGGTTCCACAAAGGAGCATCCTTCCAATAATCAATATTTTCTAACAAAATTTTTACACCTTTTTCAAGTGAAATTTTTGGCTCCCACTTTAATAATTGTTTTGCTTTTGTAATATCAGCCCAAGTACGATCAGGTTCTCCAGGTCTTTTAGGTATATAAACAATGTCTCCTTTTAAATATTTAACTAACTGATTAATACTATAACACTTACTTGAACCTATATTTAATATTTCATTATTTAATCTAGATTTACTTGCTGCAATCAAAGCTGCCACAACATCACTAATATAAGTAAAATCTCTTTTTTGATTTCCATCACCTACTACGGTAAATGGTTTTTTTGAGAGTTTTTGAGCAAGAAAAACACCAAACACAGCACCATATGTGCCAGAAGTTCTTGATTTCAATCCATAAACATTAAAAAATCTTAAAGAAATTACATTAAGCTTATATACTTTACCCCAATGCATAATTAATTCTTCACCTAAATACTTAGTTAGTGCGTATGGATACTCAGGTTTTATTTTTTCATTTTCAGACGTAGGAAATTTTTTTGGAATTCCATAACAAGATGAAGATGCTGAATAAATTATTTTTTTAATATTATTTTTTCTGGATGCTTCTAAAACATTCATTGTGCCGATAACATTTGAATCAAAATAAGATTGAGGATTAGCAATTGATGGTACAATATCAGCTAAAGCAGCTAAATGAAAAACTATATTTACTTTGTAAAAATATTTTTGCCAATAACCTTTTTTTGAAATGTCAGCTTTAACAATTTTAATTTTTTTTTCAAAATCCTTAAGATTTTCAATTCTGCCAGTTGAAAAATTATCAATAACTATAATTTTGTATTTTAACTTTATGAGAGCTTCAACTAAATTACTACCTATAAAGCCCGCTCCTCCTGTAACTATGCATTTCATTTCTAAATTTAAGTTATATCAGAATTATTATTATATTATTATAATGATTAACAAAGTAATAAATAAAAAAAAGAAATATAAAAAAATTCTGACTTATTTTTTTCTTGATAATTTTAATTTTAAAAAAACAGCCTTTTGGTAGCGGAGGAGGGATTTGAACCCCCGACATCACGAATATGAGCCGTGCGCTCTGACCAACTGAGCTACTCCGCCTAAATTAAAAACAATTAATCTAATTACATAAAAAAATCAAACTAACAAACTTAATAATTTTAAAAAAATTAAGTTTTTTTAAAAAAACTTCTTTTTATTTAAGCTTAAAAGCAAGAGAAAGTTTTTAAATAAAAAATGATTTATTTTTAGTCAAATCTAATTATCTATTTCTTATAATTTTTAATACAAATATATTAAATTTGACCACCATTTATATCTATAACTGATCCAGTTAAATAACTTGCGTTATTAGAACATAAAAAAATTATTGGCTCTATTTGCTCTTTAATAATTGCAATTCTATTCAAAGGTATATTTTTTAGTAATTCATTTTCTTTCTTTGGTGTCATTGTCTTGTTATACATTTCAGTTTTAGTTTGGCTTGGACACACAACATTAATATTAATATTATATTCACCAACTTCATATGCAAGCTGTCTTGTTAGTCCGATAAGAGCGGATTTGCTAGCTACATAATGAGCGCCACTCACAATACTTCTATGTCTACCAGCAATAGATGATACATTAACAATTTTACCAAATTTATTTTTTTTCATGTTTTTTAAAACTGATTGTGTAATAAAAAATATTGAAGTAAGATTAACCTGCATTACTTTATTCCATTCATTAATTTTAATTTGATTAAATTTTTTTGCAAAATTTATAGCTGCACAATTTATTAGAATATCAATCCCAAATTTTTCTATTTTAGCTAGTGATTTATTAATTGATTTTATATTAGATAAATCAGCTTTGATGTGAACTGCATCACTTAAACTATTTTTTTTTCTTGAAATATAGTAAACATTTGAATTAAGTTGTAAAAATTTCTTAACTAACATTAAACCAAATCCTCTGCTCCCTCCAACAATAAGAACATTTTTATTAAGAAAACTTTTTTTATAATCTTGATCAATCATATATATGATCTACATCTGGCTTTGTTATAGCAAAACGTATACCAGGCTCTTTACCAATACATGTAATTTTATGTTTAGTATTTTTTTTTACTAAAACAATATCATTTTTTTTTACAATTTTATTACCGATTCCCTCGATATACCATTCCCATTCACCTTCAATTATTACCCAACACTCATCAGCATCAGCATGATAATGTAATCGATTGCCTTCCCCTGGATTTTGTTTTATTAAAACTCCACCAAATCTTTCATTATAAATAATTCTTGAAGCCCAAGTATTACCTTTGAATTTTTTTTTAACATCATCTATTGAGGTAGTCGACTTATTGACAAAGTTTTTCAAGTCAACAATTTCAACTCCATCTTTTATTAATACTTCATTAACATTATCTTCATGGTTCATATATTTACCTGTTTCTATTTTTATACATTATTTCAGCTATTTTAAAATCTTCCATCTCATCTATATCAATAGCATACTTGTTTGGAATAACAAAAAACTTTGGTTTCTTTCCAATTGTAGTTTGATATTTTATCATATTTTTTTTGCTTAAAATATTTATACCAAAATTTACAGCAAAAAGTTTTTCTAAATCTTGAGATCTCATATGTGGTGTCTCTATGAAATTTAATGGTTTTCTTTTGTAATATAAATAATCTTGTATTGTATTGACACTAAGAAGTGAGTCAAATTTATCATGATTCATATTTTTGAATGTATTAATAGCTTTTTTATAAATATTAGCTCCAATAAGTGGACTTGTAACAGGTATCCAGGCAACGTAAGGGGTTTTAATTTTTTTTGCTAAATAAACGTATACTTCGCTCATTGGCACCTCTGAGGTTGAAAAATATGGGTCTCTTTTTTGTAATTTTACTTTATATTTTTTACAGTGATTCAAAATTAAATCACTTTCAGAAGAAACCAAAATATTTTTAAAAATTTTACTTTTTTTTAGTTGTTGTATTTTAATATCTAAAAGTGTGGATGACGCAAATGGTCTTATATTTTTTTTTGGAACTCTCTCAGAATTTAGTTTCACAGCTATCAAAGCTGTAAAATCTTTATTATTAATCATATTTTATATATTGAAAGATTCTCCACATCCACATGTACTTTTTTCATTTGGGTTATCAAATACAAATCTGGAAGATAACTTATCTGTTCTGTAATCCATTACTGAGCCTAATAGAAACATAGTTGCTTTTGGATCTATAAGTATTTTGACATCATCCTTAACTATACTCTCATAGTTGTTTAGATCTGTAGATTTGCCAAAATCTAGTTTGTATGAATATCCATTACAACCTGATTTATCAACACCAACTACTAAAGCATCTATACCTTCTGGTGCGTTTACTAGAATTTTTTTTATTTGATTTACTGCATTTGCTGTTAATGATAGTAATTCGGACATGTATCTCTTATAAATTAAATTAGAATATATCTAAAGCAAGTTTTGCATCTTCTGACATTAATTCTTTACTCCACTTTGGCTCCCAAACTAAAGATACTTCAATAGAATTTAAATTATCTAGTTTTTCCAAAGATTTTCCAACACTTTCTGGCATAGTGCCGGCAACGGGGCAATTTGGATTAGTTAAAGTCATGTTAATTTTGATATCATTATTTTCACTTATTTTTATTTCATAAATCAAACCTAAATCAAATAAGTTAACTGGAATTTCAGGGTCTACAACAGTTCTTAAGCACTCAATCACCTGTTCTTTTTTAATTTTATTAGATATATTTGAATTATTAAATTTTTTAAGATAACTTGATTTTTTATCTGGTAAAAAATCTTTTAATTGTTTTTCTTCCATTAATTATAGTAAAATTTTAGTTATTTCACGAATGCTATCTACTAAATGATCAACGTCCTCTTTTGTATTATATACTCCAAATGAAATTCTAGATGTTCCAGAAACATTAAAATGCTTCATAAGAGGTTGGCAGCAATGGTGTCCTGTTCTTATTGCTATATTATTTTTATCTAGCATTGCACCTAAATC
>MDTG01212964.1_pt1 | contig 11403 bp, 10 predicted proteins | sample 811421 | NCBI WGS metagenome assembly MDTG01 (sample SAMN05326645, study PRJNA326480) | marine metagenome | isolation source: seawater | place: Pacific Ocean: South East | collected 2011
AAGCCTTTAGCATTAACTGCCTTAAATGATGATTTGCTTAGTTATAAAAGGCTTGGACAGGTCAACGAAATCATTTATGAATCATCGTTTGATGGCCAAGAAATTCAAGGTTGGTATATTACCCCGCCTGATTTTGATCCATCAAAGAAGTATCCCTTAATTTTAGAAATTCATGGTGGGCCTCATCTTGCATATGGACCATATTTTTCGGCTGAGATGCAAGCGATGGCTGCAGCAGGATATATAGTCTTCTATGACAATTACCGTGGAAGCCTCTCATATGGTGAGGATTTTGCCCTTCTGCTTCAATATAAATATTCTAGCCCAGAGGATTTTGAAGATCATATGTCGGGAATTGATGCACTAATTGGTATGGGATTTGTTGATGAAAACAATTTGTTTATTACTGGAGGTAGTGCAGGAGGCATCGCAACTGCTTATGCAATTGGTCTTACCGATCGTTTTAATGCTGCTGTGAGTGCTAAACCTGTAATAAATTGGCTTAGTAAAACGTTGACGGCTGATTCTATGGTGAGTCAGATTTATCATCAATTTCCAGGTCCTCCATGGGAGCATCTTGAGCATTATTGGCAACGTTCTCCCCTTTCATTGGTGGGCAATGTAACCACCCCAACACTTTTAATTACTGGTGAAGATGATAGGAGAACACCTATATCTGAAACTGAACAATTTTATCAAGCATTGAGACTTAAGGGAGTTGAAAGCGCGATGATAAGAATCCCTGATGCTTCTCATGGCATTGCAAGTGTGCCATCTAGATTAATTACTAAAGTAGACCATATTCTTGCTTGGTTTGAGCGCTATCATAAAGATACAAAATAGTTAACTTAAATCATAATTTCTAATTTTTGTGTAAGAATTATTTATTTGAAATTAAATTGGAGCGGGAAACGAGGTTCGAACTCGCGACCTCAACCTTGGCAAGGTTGCGCTCTACCAGCTGAGCTATTCCCGCTTTAGAGCTCAATAATATACATGTTTATAAATGTGAGTTCTAGTCTTTACTAAAATAGAAATCTCCCAGAAGAGATGAAGACTCCCAAGGAATTTGTTGTCTATTTGTCATCGATACAACTGATTGACGAGTTCTTTTAAATACTTCCTCTATCGTCAGACCAGGTGTATTAATTGCATTAACAAGACTACCTGTAAAATACCCATATCCATCAACTGTCCCATCTAAGGCAACTGAACCTGGTGCTGTTGAATAACTGATGATCATGCCAGATGGAGCATTCATTTGCGCCAGACCAAGCTGTGGTGAGCGAATAAAACTATTATATGGATTATTGCGACATGCATCTAAGATTACGATCTTTACTCCTGAGACTGTTTTATCCATGATAGAAAAAATTCTAGAAATATTAATTGATCTAATATCTAGATCATATTTAGTCTCAATCTTGGCATCAATGGGATTGAGGTAATTTATGCCATCAACTTGAACAGCATGGCCTGCATAGTAAAAAAGTGCCTCTGTAGATGAACCATACCTTTTTAGCAAAGATTCAAATTTACTAAGTGCAGCAAGGAACTTACTTTGATCTAGATCAGATTCATGAATAACTTCAAAGCCACTACTTTCAAGTACTAGTTTCATGCCTAATGAATCTGAGACTGCGTTATCTAGTGGTCCAGAATCATAATTATCGTTACCAATTACAAGAGCTATTCTCTTAAAAGCTTTTTCTGGAATAAACTCTTGTTCACCTATGTAATTTCCCTCACTGTACTCTGCAAAATAAGTCTCACCATCAACTAACGTAATTTTACCAGTTCCGTGGAAAAGACCATCCTTAAATGGACCTGAATATGAAAAATCATCCGAGATATACTCGCCCTCACCTTCCAAGTTATTGTCGATGAAATTACCGACATAGTGTTCCCTTGGACGCACATAATAAAGTTCGCCTGGACCTTCAAAATTTGCTTCAACAACATATCCTTTGTAATAACTTCCATCCTCAAAAGTCATTGTACCCACTCCAGTTACTGCATCATTAATGTGCTGACCAACCCATGTAGTTCCATATACAAATGAAGTGCCTAGACCATGCCTCAAACCCTCCTTTAATTCACCAAAATAATATAAATTTCCAAATTTATCATATTTCATGCCTGTTCCTGAGAGACTGTCATCCTTCCAAATGCCCGATATTTTTGAATGATCAAATTCCTCTGATGAAAGTTCTTCATCTGACAGATTAAAAATCAGCTCTCCATATCCATGTCTTTTATCCTCTTTGAAATGACCTTCATAAATCTCTCCACTTAAATAAGTTAATTTTCCATATCCATGAAGAAGATTATCAGTAATACCTCCTTCATAGAAAACCCATTCCAAAGAGTCTTTATCATTATCATTTGTTTTCCGTGGAGCAGATGAAAAATCAATTGTTACTTCACCCTGATGTCCATTCTCATCCATTGTTCCCTGTACAATCCATCCATTTTTATAATAATGTGTTGTATCATTTGTAAAATTGCCATCCTTGAAAATACCTTCAGAATAAAGAACTAGAAAGTCCGGATTTGAGCCCCATGTTAGCTTACCAAATCCGTTAGCCTGATCAGCTAAAATCTCACCTTCATATGATGATCCATCTGTAGATGTTATTTTGCCTATTCCCTCAAAATAAAATCCATTCAATGGTCCTTCATAAATAGTTCCATCTTCATCAATCCTTTTTCCATAATATTTACCATTGTTTGCAGTTCCTTCAAAAGTGCTTCCCGAAGGAAATGTTCCAGATATGGTAAAAGTATCTCCAAGTTCAGATGGATCAGTTACTCTGAGTGTAACTCCAGTATTTGATGTGCAATCAGCGTACTCAATAACATCATCATTAGGAAGACAATTCCAGTGAGGAGTTGCATAGACATTAATAACTCCAAATGATAATGCTATGCAAATTACTATTTTTCTATGCATGTATTAAATTTAGCAAATGAAAAGAATTTTTCAAATCTTTTTGCATTCTTCAATGATGAGTAGCAATAATCTCTCATCAGCAACCTCTTCTTTGGGAGCATCCATTAACAATGGAATAAATGTATTACACCATCGTTCAAACTCAGATGGCGCGGATAGATATGAATAACCTGCCAAAAAAAATATGCTGGTCGATCCTAGAATTATCAAAATTTTCAACTTATCAACCAAAAATACCAGACTAATAAAAGACATTCACTCAACACAATATGCCATAACATTTTCATAATTTAATTTATCAACTAATTACCTAAGAAACGGATAATTTCTTTGACCGTTACGGCAAAGGTTAAATTTTGTGCATTTGGATGAATAAATGTATTGATGCCTATTAAATTTCCATGATTATTCAATAATGGACCACCAGAGTTGCCTGGATTTATTGGAGTTTGCATCTGATAAACGTCACCAACAAAAATTGGTTGATCAATTGTGCCGCCCCATGAATAGTCGGATCTAATGCTACTTATATAACCTTTAGTGTAAGACCATAATTCTCCATTTGGATGACCAATTGCATGAACTGAATCACCAACATTTTGCATAATATTACTGATTCGAATAACGCTAATGTTTTTTGGGATGGTTTTTAATCTTAACAAAGCTAAGTCTTTTTTCTTATTAAATTTAATAAGCTCTGCTTCCCTAGTGTTTTCTTCAAAACTGCCAGAGCCAAGAGTATAAATCTTGAAATTGTTATTTTCTATCACATGCCAATTTGTTAAAACATAGCCATTGGCAGAAATAATAACTCCAGATCCTTCTCCTTTATCACCGCGAATTAATACAACACCGGTAAACGATTTATTGAAGATTGCGTTATTATCAGAGTAACCATCAAGGTGAATAAAGGAAATTAATAAGACTGTACAAATTCTTAAATAGTGCATTTTGACCTCGCTTGCTTTAATTCATGCAATGGCACGGAAACACTCTTGGAAATTTCTTCATCAAGATCATGAACAAACCTTCCATCTTGATCAATTGAAATAAAATCTACTTTAATCGAAGTGCCATTAGATTGTGCAATATTGACGTAGCAGTATTCTAGAGTTGGAGGAGAGTTTGGAGCATCAAAGGTTCTGCCAATTATTACTTCATTAAAATATTTTCCTACAAATGGTACTGTATCAAAAATGTAATAATCTCTGACTGAATCGACGCTTTGTGCAGGCTCCTCAATTGTTGGAAATACTTCACTTTCAGAATTATTGTTGGCAAGCAACTCGTCAACATCTATAACATGATCCTTAAATGTATCATTAGTGAACTGATTGTCTCCATAGTTAAAGGTATTTAAATTTTCGTTTTTAATAATTTTTTGATAGCTTTGAGCATTACTAATTGCGTGCCCAAGAATCCAGACAAAAATACCTAGTATGAGAAGCATTCCTCCCCATTTAAAGACGAGATAAGGCACTTCTTTAGTGTAGTTATTGATAGCTCTTTCTCTCGTAACTTCAGCTTCTCTCTTTGAAAGTTCAGAAATATATCTGTCTACAGCGCTTGAATCATAAATTACTCTACTCATGCTGCATTACCTCCTTGAATCACTTTTTTACCGTTCAAATTGTTTTCGTTGATTTCTGGTAGTTCACTAAGATCCTTAGGAACAGGTACACCAACATATTTTACTACTTCGTAAGGCGCTGGGACCTCCACTTTTTGATAAATAGGTTTTTCAATAGGTATTTCTTTAATAACCTCTTTTTCAACCTCAACTTCTAGTGTTTCTGTAATGACTTTTGGATTTCTTAATCTTTTCCTTAAATCAATTATCATTTTTCTCAATGCAGGTATTAATGTTGCCCGTTTGGGGTTTTTAATTTCTAAAATATTCTTCATAGCAAGAAAAGTTATTAAAGGTCCGCTGAAAGCAATCACTGCTGCAATTGAAGCTATAAAAAATAAAGAGATCTTTGATACATCTGCACTGGTTAGGTCTGCAGCATGATCTACATTTGCATTTAGTTTTACCGCCAACCTATGAATAAAAGACTTATCAGCTTCCAGCGCTAACCTATTTCTTGCATCAGCGAGATTGTCTGCTAAAAGCGCACTATCATTCTTAAGCTTGGCTATCAAAATCTTATTATTTGAGGCAATTTTTAACTGATCCTCAGATTTTTTATTCGCATCAAGTATTAACTTATTTTTATTTCTAATAAGAGCTGAAATATCATCTCCTATAACAGTCAGCTCGTTAAGAGTGTCTGCGTCAGGTTCTGAAAGCTTCGCAATTTTATTATTAAGATCATTAATTTGAGTATTTATGATGTTGATATTTTCATCAAATGCGCTATTCAATGCCCTCTTTTCATCTTTTATATCAGCTCTGCGAAGCTCAAACTTTGCTATTACCCCACTCTTAAAGAATGAATCTAAGAGTTGATTTTGTTCATCTTTATTGAGTTGTAATAATTCATTATTGAGTTGTTTTATGTAACCGACATGGAGTTCAGTCGTCTGCGTTTTTGAAAGCTCCAACGCTTCAACCTGTCGTCTTAATTCATTTACCTCAGTTACATTCAAGTTATTGCGAATATCATTTTCTCGTTCTCTTAAATTATTAATATCTTTGTTTATGGTGGCTAAAGTGATTTGCAAACCACGATCAATTTCTTCTCGAATTTGAGTATCCGATTGATTTTCAATGCTTGAGATTTTGTCTTCAATCACCAAAATCTTCTCATTTAGCTCGTCAACAATAAATTTTTCCTGCGTGACCTTATGAACTCTGTTAGTAATATTTTGTTCAAGACCAGTCGACATGGTCTCAAAAGTAAGTACGCATACAGCCAATAAAAATATAAAACCAATGATTTTAGGAACCACTGAGTTAGCTAATAATATAGCTTTAACAGTAGGAATTTTTAGCAGTTCAACTAAGGCTATTGCCGACCATGCGATAAGACCTAGTAATACTGTTGAATGCCAAATTGACTCATGGTCAGAACCGGCTATTCCTTGTGTAGTTAATGCATACGCAGTAATTAAGCCAATAATGCAAAAGGTTATTTCCAAAATCCATGCAAAATTCATAAGATTTCTTGATTCTCTAATTTTTATTTCATTTAAATTCATTTTTATTTACAAATTGTTTATATTTTAAATACGAAGTAAGGCGATATATGTTACGAAAAATTGGTTTTTTAATTTTAATACTTAGTTTTGATGTAAAAGCAGATCAAAACTGTGGTTCTTTTTTAGATAGAGACTGTTCTCAACCAGATATATATAAATTGCTCGATAGCCTTTATGTTTTAAATTATGAAGGTGAACAAAAAAAATTAATTGATGAAACAGCTCGAGCAATTAAAGCATGCCAAGATACTGTAGACGTATATTTAGATAAGTACTGTGAAGCAACAATTCTAAAGGAAAATTTTTTTAACTCAACATCCTATAAAGAGGATATTTTAAGTGCCAATAAAATTTACAAATTTTTAGGCACTATCAAAGCTGATGGAATAAAAACGCCAGACGTCTTAGATTTATTTTCATATTTAGTGGACTATATCGGCGTAATTGAAGTGAATGATCGAGATTATAAATATGATGACATTTTAGATTTACTAAAAGCATATAAGCCTCAGCATGATTCATCTAACAATAGACATGATAATCATTTCCTAGCTAGGTGGTATCTTGAATATGCAAGAATGCTTGCGAATTACTCAGATGATGAGGAGGAAATAATTAAAGCATTCACAAATGCCATTAAAGAATTTGAAAATTATGAAACAAAAGCTCGAAGTTTAAATAACAATGATGCTGAAGAATTTAGTGTTGCCGCAAAGGTAGAACTATTAGAATACTATTCACTATACTTTGAAATTGATAAAAATTACTTTGATGCAGCTACTAGAATAGCACTTGAGATAGTTAACCTTGATGGTGATGATGCAATGTTATTTACTGATAAGCTTTTGGCTTTATCAATCCTAGCTGATCTTGAAGTAAATCATGATGCGTCCAATTATCAAAAAAACGTTTTTCTTATAATGTTTATGGAATATTTTACTGAAATTGTGTTGATCAATAATTACTATAGTGTACCTAGTGATCAAGCATTTATTTCGCCTTTTCCCTCTTACTTACTGGAATTAGATTGTGATGAAAGAATGGTGGCATGGAGACAATACAATCAAGTCAGAGAAATAAGATCAAATAAACTAGAACTTGCTACAGAAGAAGAATTAGATAAACTTGAGCCTAGGTCTATCAGAATCGAGAACAGAAATAGGCTGCTTGAGTGCGGTCATTATTTTGAAAATATTAACGAGGTAAATACGCTGTTGGAAGAGCTTGCCAAGGAATTAGAATTTTCATTTGAGCTCAATGCTGATGAAATTGCCACGTATGAGTTACTAACTTATGTTTCAGCAATAGAGACATTGTCCATTTATCTTGATGATGCAGATATTGCAAAATTTAAGACAGAGCATTTAAGACTATTATCAAATGACATTAATTTTTACAAAAATAACAAAGAGCTTCTTCAAGAATTTCGATCTTTTTATTTAATATCATCTTTATTGTTTCAACTGAGTCAGCATGATGCTGATAAGGACATGCTATTTGATAATTTATTTTTTATTTTAGATGTTTTCACGGAGAACGTACTTGAGAGTGAATTCTCAACAACTGGAACAGGAATGGTAATAATGGAGATAACCTTAGGTTTGTTATCAATGGGTTTTGGTGAAAAGGCTGAGAAACTTTTTAGTAATTATTTTTTAAACAAGCAAATAGGTTATCTAGATGCAAATGAAAATATATTTAAGGGGGATATCTTCGATGGTTATTCAAGATTAGCTATCTCGTCTTTTGTTCTGAATAAGAATATTAATAACGAGAAATATAAAAAAGAATTATTTAATGCCCTAAATTTTATAGATCGTGGTCCCCTTGAGTTAAGCGTTATTTTTTCACAATTAAATACCGATCAAGAAATAATAAGCTCTATGGAAACTTTTACTAAGACTGATAGATTAAAAAATGCTTTTATGAATGAGAGGCTAACACAAGCAGATTTAAAAATAGATAAGTCAAAAATTATTAATCAGATATTAGACTACAAAATATCCTTTGATGGCCTTAGTAGCGAACAAATTTCTTCAATTCAAGAAATCTTGTATCCGGATTTGTCATTAGAAAATATTAGAGCTCAACTTTCAGATCAAGAAGTGTTGGTGATGAATTATGGATATTTTTATCAAGAAGATCATTATTTGACTAATATCTCTATTTCAAAAGATGAATTTTCAATTAATTTTTACGATACAAATGATCTTTTCTTCTCAGTGATTGATATTTTTGATTCGATAGAAATAGATCTCCAAAATAGCTTAATTAGCAATATTCCATATGATGTTGATTATATAAAAAAAGTATCAAAAATGTTTCTCCCAAAGTTTGATTTTAGAGATATGAAACTAATATTTGTCTCAAACAACCAACATGCGTTTAATCCAAATGTACTTTATCATAATGACAGATGGTTGATTGAGAGTAACTTTTACCAGACTTTTTTCACAATTTCTGATTTTATGAATAATGAACGATCATCTACATATGTGCCTTCAAATTATGTTGGGATTGGAGCAATAGATTATACAAATCATCCATATCGATATCCCGCTCTAAATAATACATTTGAAGAACTCACAAATATTGGAAAAAAATTTCAAGATTCCAAAATTTTAACCGGCAACTCAGCTACGATCGATATGATAAATAGCTTATCACTTGAAAATTCAATATTGCATTTTGCAACCCATACGAGCTCTGAAACTGATCCCTACTCACCAATTCCATCATTATTAATTTCAAACTCAAAAAATTACTATGGTTATATAGATTTATATCAAATCTCTAATCTAAATCTAAGTAACTCACATATTATTCTTGCTGCCTGTGACACAGATTCTGAAATTTTTTCAGACCAAGACTCGTTATCAGGTTTTATTAAGTCATTAAAGAATGCTGGATCCAAAAGTGTAATTGCAACCAGATGGGACATTGAAACCTCAAGTGCCGAAAAAATAGTTGATTTATATATTGACAGTCTGCTTGATGGTTTGTCTTCAAATGACTCCTTAATCTATAGTCAACGAGAATTAATCAAACAGGATATGCATCCATATTTTTGGAGTGCGTATTTCTCATTTAATTAGTTAACTTGTAAGATACTTTGGTATTCGTTTGAATGGCATACAATGTATTTTGAATTTATATTTCCTGATTCAAGATGTAGACCATAACAAATATTGCCTTCTATTACTTCTGATTTAGAAATAATAGATAATTTGTAGGGATTGGAACCAATCTTACCAGTTGCTTTCTGTGATTTCGCAACAAGCATATCCTCTAATAATGCCATAACTTGCTGCTCTAAAATTTCCGATGAGCTTGATCTAAATAGCAACAAATCTTTCTCAAGGATTGTGGAATTAAATCCACTGAGGGAATCATCAGAAAAATCTATATATGTCCCAATCCCAAAGAAAAGAAATGCTGTTAAAGCATAACCACTCAAAGTAAGTGGCGATAGCTTATTTAAAAAAAGCATATTCAAAAAATTATTAGATGATTGTTCATTATTTACAGATGATTGTTCATTATTTACAGATGATTGTTCATTATTTACATTTGCAATAAGTGCATCTATTTTTTTATCGATACTATCCGAGTATTCACGATAAGCAGATGTTAAGAAAGACTCATTCAAGGCAATATCTATGCTTTTATATTCATTATAAAATTTGACTGCATCAACATTATTTTTTAATAGCTCATGAACTTCTATAGCTACTGAATCGTTCGTAGGTCCATTAATATACCTTATTAATAGATCCTTTTGATCTTCAGTAATCATAGAGCAATCCCCATACAGTCACATAATTTAATTTTTGCACGAAAAGATATTTGACTGATATTTTCTCGAGATAATTCAAGAATCTCAACAATTTCTGAGATTGAGAATTCAGCCCTCCTCAAACCTATTACATCTTTTTCTGAAGTTGATAGTTTTTCTATGCAATTTTCAAGTCTTTTCGAAGCCTCACTCTCCTCTATTGAGGATAACTGGTCACCTTTATGTGAAACTTCCGGCAAATCATCACCTGGTAGCGTTTCAGTAATTTTCTTTTTTGAATCTTTAAATGCATTTTCTAAAATTTTAAACATCCATGATTTTGGGTTGTTTCCAACAAAAGTATCATGTTTTTTTAGCGCTTTTTCATAAGTAAGCTGAACAAGATCCTCAGCATCGGTAGAATTGTGACACTTACTGTATGCAAATCTTTTTAGGCTTTGTCTAATTTCGTATTCTGTAACAGTATCTGAGATAATTTCTAAGAAAATGCTAGACATATTGTAATCATGCCAAATTGAGGATGCGCATGTAAAGGAAAAATTCTCCCCAGATATCTGAGGAGAATGTATATTGAGTTTATTTTGTATGAACTTAATCAATATTCCAATAGGTACTTGAGGAATTTCCAAATGAAGTCGAGCTACCATATATTGATGTCGAGCCTATGTTCCCATATGTAGTTGAAGAACTCATACCTGAACCAGGTGATCCAAAAGTACTGGTAGTTATACTTATGGAATCATTACCAATATTGCCATACGTCGAAGAAAGACCGCCAAAGTTAGAAGTGCTAAGACTTACTGAATCGCCACCAATATTGCCATATGTAGATGTTACATTTCCAATAGTAGATGTGCTCAAACTTATTGATTCACCTCCAATACTTCCATATGTGTAATTAGATGGATATGCGAATATAGAAGTACTTATAAAAGTCACTGTTATTAAAAGTAGTTTTTTCATAATTTTTTTTCCTTAATTAAGTAAAGTATTATTACCTTACAAACTAACTACGACTAAGATTAAGAATTGTTACAAAATTTACTTACTGAGATATATATTGTTATGCATTGTTTTTAATACCCTGTGAATCGATGGCAAAGTTGCGCTCTACAAATTAAGCTATCACTGCATTTGAGCGAATTAATATAAATCTTTGAGAAGATAACATTTACCGTAACGTGAATAAGGTAAGTTTGTTACAATTTTTTCTATGAAAATCTTTTCTAAGCCTTTGTCTTTATATGAAATAGACGTCTTACACTATACGTCTAATTCTAATGATAAGACTTATTTTATTGATGCACTTATTATGAAAGCCCTTGACTACAAAGGTAATAAACTCTTCGATGAGGAAGATCGGAATATGCTTTATAAAAAAAATAAAAAGGAATTAGAAAAAATGTATTTAGAGATGTTTGAAAATGAAATCTAGCTTTTTAGATTTTATAAAAGTTCTCAACTTTCAGATTCCATGGAGTGAAGCCAACATTTTATTTGTGCTACTCAG
>MDTG01249182.1_pt1 | contig 11403 bp, 8 predicted proteins | sample 811421 | NCBI WGS metagenome assembly MDTG01 (sample SAMN05326645, study PRJNA326480) | marine metagenome | isolation source: seawater | place: Pacific Ocean: South East | collected 2011
AGATCCAGATGCCTCTTTGCCTTCTTCAGCCATTGGGTGTAGAATTAATTCTAAATCTTCGATACTTAGCCCAGAAAGATATTGTCTTTTTTTTAATTCTTCCCCGGTAAAATTTGCTTTTTCACTTTCAGTCGAAATTTTTTTATCAAGATCAATAATTTGTTTATTATACTTCTTATAATCTTTTGCTAATAAATCTTTAATTTCATTATCCTTAAAAAGTTTTCCTTGTTTTAAATCAATTGCAATTATTTGACCTGGGCCTAATTTTCCTTTTTCAATTATTTCTTCTTCTGGAATCTTAATCATTCCAGTCTCAGAGCCAGCAAAAAATAGGTCTTTAGATGTAATTGAATATCTTAAAGGTCTGAGACCATTTCTATCTGTGGAGGCTAGAACCCATTTAGCATCAGTTGCACAAATTGCTGCTGGTCCATCCCAAGGTTCAATAGTGCTGTTAAGAAAATTAAAAAAATCTTGATGGCTTTTTTTTACTGTTTTGCTTCTTTTCGACCATGCATCAGGGATCATCATAAGTTTTATTAATGGAGCTAATTTTCCTGAATGAGTTAACAGCTCAAAAACATTGTCAAGCGCTCCTGAGTCAGATGAGCTTCTTATAACTGGTTGTAAATTTTTAACGTTTTTAAATAAAGAGCTTGACATATCTTGCTCGTGAATTTTCATCCAATTGATATTACCTTTTAACGTATTTATTTCTCCATTATGCGCTAAAGTTCTAAATGGCTGAGCTAGATCCCAGCTTGGAAAAGTGTTGGTCGAGTATCTCTGGTGAAAAATTGCGAACCTTGATGTTAGTTTTTCATCATTTAAATCAGGATAAAACTCATCTAACATTTCAGCTAGAAACATTCCTTTATAAACGATTGATCTAGAACTAAAAGAACATATATAAAAATTTTTCAGTTGATGTTTCCTCGCAAGTTTTTCTATTTTTTTTCTTGTTTCAAACAGATCTCTTTCTAGATCATTGGTTGCTAGAGTCTCGTTTTTTTTAAACATTACTTGAGCAATTTCAGGTCGATTTTGTTCAGCTGTTTTGCCAAGAACATTTGAATTAATTGGCACCTGTCTCCAGCCGTAAATATGATAATTGTTTTCTAAAAGTGTGAACTCAATAATTTCTCTACATTTTTCTTGTTCTGAATAATCTGTTCTTGGTAAAAACACCATCCCTACACAAATTCTTTTAGTTTCATCTGGAGTTTGGCCTGAAGCTAAAATTTTTTCTTTAAAAAAATTTGGAGCAATCTCTATTTGAATACCAGCTCCATCACCAGATTTTCCATCAGCATCAACAGCACCTCTGTGCCAGATAGCTTTTAAAGCTTCAATACCATATTCAACAATTTTTCTTGATTTTTTTCCGTTTGTTGAAGCTATCACTCCTACTCCGCAAGCATCGTGCTCCATTCTTTCATCATATGAAAAATTATCGGATAAGATTTTTTTATTTTTTTTGTATAGTTTCATTTCTGTTAAGCAGCCCTATTCTTTTTTTCTTGTCTCTCTTGTAAGTATTTTTCAATTTGTTTCGCAGCATCTCTTCCGTCTCTTATTGCCCAAACTACTAATGATGCACCTCTGACTATATCTCCAGCTGCAAAAACTCCATCTAGATTTGTTTGCATTGAAGTTAAGTCAATCTTTATAGTGCCCCACTTTGAAACTGCTAATTCATGAGTATCAAATAATTTTGGAATATCTTCAGGATCGAAACCTAAAGATTTTATAACTATATCAGCTGGTATCTTAAACTCAGAGCCTGCTTTTATTTCAGGTTTTTTTCTTCCAGATGAATCAGGTTCTCCTAATTTCATTTTATTTACTTCTACTTCACTAATTTTTTGTTTACCGATAAATTGCTTTGGACTTGTTAACCAAATAAATTCTACACCTTCTTCTTCTGCATTTCCTACTTCTCTTGCCGATCCTGGCATATTATTCTTATCCCTTCTGTATAAGCATTTTACTGATTTGGCTTTTTGTCTTACCGCTGTTCTCACACAGTCCATTGCTGTATCTCCTCCACCAATTACAACAACATTTTTTCCTTTAGCATTTAATGTTCCATTGTCGAATAATTCAACTTTATCTCCTAATCCTTTTTTATTAGAGGCTGTAAGAAACTGCATGGCTGGAAAAATATTTTGTAAATTACACCCGGGAATCTCTATTTCCCTGGCTTTATAAACTCCAGTAGCAATTAAAATAGCATCGTGTTTTTTTCTTAGTTCATTTAAAGATTGGTTTTTGCCAACCTCAAAATTCTGTACAAATTTAATGCCGCTGTCTCTTAAAAGTTTTGTTCTTCTCTCTACTACAAATTTTTCAAGTTTAAAATTTGGTATCCCATATATTAATAATCCTCCAGGTCTATCATATCTATCGTATATAGTTACTTGATAGCCTTTTTTTCTTAATTCTTCACCACAAGCCATTCCTGCGGGGCCAGCTCCAATGATTCCTATAGATTGTTTTAATTCTTTTTTTATTTTAAAAGGTTTTATCCAGCCATTTTCCCATGCAGTATCTGTTATATACTTTTCTACTGATCCAATAGTTACTGTCCCATGACCCGACTGTTCGATTACACAATTGCCTTCACATAGTCTGTCTTGAGGACAAATTCTTCCACATACTTCGGGCATATTGTTTGTACTTTGGGATAGTTCATAAGCTTCTTGCAGTCTCCCTTCAGCGGTTAGCTTTAACCAGTCAGGAATGTTATTGCTTAACGGGCAATGAATTTGGCAAAATGGAACACCGCATTGCGAACATCTACTTGACTGTTCTGTAGCTTTGCTATTAATGAATTCGTCATATATTTCTTTGAAATCCTCACTCCTTTTTTTTATATCTCTTTTAAGAGGATTCTCTTTTTCTAAGTTAATAAATTTAAGCATTTTTTTACTCATTAAATATGTAATTAATAGAAAATCATTAATTTTTAAAGTCCATTTAGGTAATTAATACTTACCTTTTAATTGAAAAACTCCCATAAATATCGATTAATTTTTGCATACCTGATATGCATTAATGAATGTCATTAAATCAACAAGCTATAAATTTAAAAGATTATTTAAATGATTGAAATTGCTATTTTATCATTAATACAGGGTATCACAGAGTTTCTTCCAATAAGCTCATCTTCACATCTAATTATAATTAGTGAATTTTTTAGTTTTGAAAATCAAAGTCTTTCAATAGACATGAGTTTACATATAGGTTCTTTTTTTGCTGTTTTTATTTACTTTAGAAAAGATATTTTGAGTTTTGCCAAAAATAAAATTTTATTTTTCAAAATAATGATTTCATCTTTGCCTATTTTAGTAATTGGATACTTGGTTATCAAATTTAACTTGATAGATCATTTGAGAAATATAAAGGTAATTGGTTGGACTACGCTAATTTTTGGAATTTTACTGTTTTTAAGTGATAAATTTAAACTAAATAAAAGTATAAATAAAAACTTTACAATAAAATCAGCAATTTATATTGGAGTTTTTCAAGTTTTGTCAATAATTCCTGGTGTAAGTAGGTCCGGTATTACAATTACTGCCAGCAGATTTTTAAATTTTAATAGATTTGACTCTACAAAGATATCTTTTTTGTTATCAATACCAACTTTAGGAGCAGTTACTTTGTTTGGATTTTACAACATTATAAATTCAGATAATATAAATTTTTCTTTGATAAATATTATTTCCATAATTTTATCTTTTATATTTTCATATTTAACAATTAAATATTTCTTAAAATTTATAAAAAAATTTAGTTTTTATGTCTTTATTATCTATAGAATAATATTAGGTTTGTTAATTTTAGCATTGGGCTACTTATAAAATAAACGATAATGCTAATAAAATTATCAAAACAATAATAAAAAAAATTATAACTGCTTTATTTAACGGTAGTTTAGAGAACATATTCATTATAGAAGATTTAAAGTTTTGGTTTTATCCTTTTTAGTAAGTATAAACTTAAAAGTATCTGTATACTTAATAATGATAGATTATATCTTGGTAATATGAAAAAAAAAGAAAATAATCCAATATTTGCCAAGTAATATAAAATAAAATAATTATAAAGATTTATTTGAAACCTAAATAAAACAAATATCGCCACTACTGTAGTGATGGATATAAGTATTTTAGGTAAAATATTAATAACTGAGTAATAATTTGGGTACGTTGAGTCAACATCTATAAAAATAAAAGATAAAGCCTTTTTAAAATATAAACTTAAGTATCTCAGCGGATCTTCTTTAATATATATTAGTGCTTGATCTAAAAGAATTTTATCTTTTATCAAATCATGTTCGTTGATAGGCCCTAAAGCATTTAACTCTTCTAATTTTGTTTTCACAGAAGGAACTATTTTTTCTACAACACCAAACATTCCTATTCCCTCAACTTTAGATAATGGATTATTTCCTTTTAATAAATTATAACCAACTGATTTTGTGACCGTCACAACACCAAATGTTTGATAATTTCTTACTAAATAAGGAGAAACAATCAGTGTCGTCAATAGTAAAACCAGTAAAACTTTTTTTAAATCTTTTTGATTTAGGAACAAATAAATTAGCGAAAAAATTACAAAAACAAAAAATTCTCCTCTTAAAAGAATTAATAACCCAGAAGAAATTGAAAATATCATCAAATATCCTAAATTTTTACCTTTAAAGATTTTAATAAAACTAAGTAGGAAAAAATTAAGTAAAAAAATTTGAATAGTAATAGACGAAATTTGAGATACTGCATAAATATTTAAAGGAAAAAAAGAAAAAATAATTGTACCTATAAAGCTTATATTTTGTGAATAAAACTCCAATAAAATTTTATAGAATAAATAAATTGAAACTATTGAAAAAGCGATTTGTAAAGTTTTAATTATTACAAGAAATATCTCGGGATCGTTAAACAGGTATTTAATTGAATATAAAAAGATTGGATACAATGGAGGCATAAAAATATTAGGTACTGGAACGCCATCTACATCCCTCACGCTTAATATCCCGTTATTTTCTAAATTGTTGAGTAATATTCCCCACTCCATATCAATCACTTTGTCCCCAAATATAATTGTGGCAAAAATTCTTGCTATGAGGCTTATAAAAATTATTAAGTTAAATTTGTTTTTTATTAAATTAATCATTATTTGTAAATTTATTAAGTTTTAGTAAAAGAGAAAAAGGAATTATCTTTAATAAAAAAGTAATTAATACCCAGAAAAATGGAAAATAAGTTTTTTTATATTTTATATTCCTATTATTAAAAACTAATTTAGACAATTTTTTTGTTGATCCTTTAGGTAATTTTAAATTTTTGCCAAATGCTAAATTTGTATCTAGGTAGCCTAACATATAGAATTGAACATTTATTTCTTTTTTATCAAACTCAAATGCTAAACTTTCAAAATATGACTCTAATGCTCTTTTCGAAGCAGCATAGTTACTATTAGTTTTTCTTCCTATTAAGCTCGAAACTGAACCGAAACCCACAATTGTTGTATTTTGATTTAAAATTAATATTTTTTTTAATTTTGAAACTGTATAAACGGTAGACAAATAATTTGAAAACATTATTGATTGAATTTTTTCTATATCTAAGTCAATACCGTCATTTTCAAACATATGGCCTATTGGAAATAAAGCACCTTTTAAATTTTGAAATAGTTTTTGATCAGCAAAAAGGTGGGAGTTTATCTCCTCGAAAGAAGAATAATCAAAATTTAAAATTTTAACATTTACTTTGTGTTTAATTTCTATATCTGATTTTGTTGCAGTCAAATCTTTTTCATCTCTAGAAACAAGAATAAGATTATTTTTTTTTTCAGCAAAAGTATAGGCTAAGTCTCGTCCTAATCCAGAAGAAGCACCAATTATTAAATAACTCATATCGCTAATCGCTTTGACAATTCTGATTTATAAAGCCTCTCTTTATCAAAACTTTTTAATTTATCTTTAAATTCTTGTGCTTGTTCATAGCAACTTTCAAACGTATATTTGTTTATTCTCGAGTCTTTTATTATCGATGGTAAAACTTTGTATTTGATACAAAGCTTATCGATTTCACTTAAAAATTTCTGGTTTAAACCATTATTTATATAGTCAAAGGTAATACATAATCTATTATCCTCAAATCTCAAATACTTTTGTGTACCACTCATATTCTTAATTGAAAATAGAGTAATTGTTGGGTTATATAATTTATACAAACTTAAAAACTCATCAGTAAACTCATTTAATTTTTCATTTGGTATTAATAACTGACTTTCTATAAATCCCTTTTTTCCATAAAAGTTAAAATAATTTTCTTTTCCAAAAAAAGGGAAAATCACTTTTTCTATATCTTCATTTCTTTTGTTTTTTTGAATTTTGTTTAAAATTGAGTATATTACGTTTGCTGCTTTAATTGTGGTTTTATTCCATAATGCAAACGGTAGAGAAAAAGTATTAATTTTTTTTTTTTCAGTTATTTTTCTAAAATTTTTAGAAGTCTTGTTGTTAATAGTATTTTTAAATACAAATCCTTTGCCAAAATCTTTTATATTGTCTGCTCTATTCCAGGAGTAGATAAAAGTGTCTTCAAGATATTCGTATTTTATTTTTTTTATACAGTCTTTAACTGATTTTACTTCATCAATAGTGGTATCAAACTGTTTATGTTCTAAACTGGACAATTTAAATGTAATATTGACTATTGTGCCTGTTAGACCTAAGCCTCCTATAGTGAGATCGAAGATATCTTTATTTTTTTCTTCAGATAATTCTAGCCAGCCGTTAGTTTTGTGAAACAATAATATTCCTTTTATTGAATTTCTAATAGTGCCGTGAGTACCACATGATTTGCCATGAGAATTTGCAGCTACGGCCCCTCCTAGAGTTATGAAAGGATAGCCTGGGATTTGAGGAATCCATAAATCATTTTTAAGTAAAAAATTTAAAAACTTTGACAAAATTAAACCTGACTCAACTGTAATTTCTTTTTTTTTTAAATCAAAATTTAATATTCTATCAAATTTTTTTAACATTAATGATAAACTCCCTTTTCCAAAAGCAGCAGGACTATACGAATAATTTGCACCAGTAGTTATAATTTCTTTTGAGAGATTTGAAAACTTTTCGATTTCTCTATATTTATCAGGTTCTTTAAAAAAAATAGTTGATGAGTAGTTTTTATCAAAAGAATAAAGCTTTTTCTTTTCAAAATTTTTTTTCATTTAAAATTTTTGTCTTTATATATAACTTTAACATGTCTTTTATAGTAAGCACTATATTTTTAAAACTCACAGATGATCCAGTTCCAAAAGTTCTAGGATAAGTGTGAATGCCTATTTCTTCAACGTTATAACCACTATATTTACTTTTTATCGCTAACTCAGCTCCTACAAAAGGGCTATTAGATGTAAGTTTTATTTTTTTGACTAAACCTTTTTTAATCAATCTAGAGCCCGTCGAAATATCTTTAAACTTTGTGCTGAACAAAATTCTTAAAATTATATTATATATCCAAGAAATAATTATTCTACTTGTTTTATATTTTTTTTTAAATCTGTAAGTAATTACTAAATCAGCATTTTTGGAGGCAAGTAGTAATTTTTTTAAATCCTTAACATCATATTCTGCATCACCATCAGTTTGAAAAATCCATTCATTCCTACAATTTTTCAAACCAGTTTTTACGGCAGCTCCGTAACCCAAATTTTTTTTATGGAAAATAACTCTTATATTTTTAAAACTTTTTGAAATTTTTTTAGCAATCAAACCTGAACTTTGTGGACACCCATCATCAACAATTACGATCTCGTATTTTTTTTTTAGTTCTTTTAAGACTTTAGTGCTGTTCACTATCATCTTCTTCACTGTACGTTTATCTTTGTAAAGTGGAAAAGTAATGCTTATAGATTTGTAAGTGGCCATATTTAAATTTTGCGCCTGCTAGGATTTGAACCCAGAACCTCCTGGTCCGTAGCCAAGCGCTCTATCCAATTGAGCTACAGGCGCGTATAAATTGATTATCAAAATTACAGTAATAAACAAGATAAATTAAATAATGTTTATATTGAATTTAATTTAAACTATAATTAATTAATTGACTAATGATATCATTTTTCTCAAAATACAATAACAGTTCAAATTTTTTAAATTTTTTATTTATACTTATGCCAGCATCTTTTATTGCCGGTAATACAATATTAAATTTAAATACTTTGCTTTTGATTTTTTCTGCAATTTTTTTTCACGGTAAAAGCATTATAAATATAAAGATATATATTTTAGATAAAATCATTTTCTTGCTTTTTTTATTTATCATTCTTTCAGGTATTTATAATTTCATAAATCTTCAATTTTTCATTACTGAACAAAGATATGACTTATCAATAAATATTTCTGTTTTAGCGAAATCATTTTCTTATACCAGATATTTAATATTATATTTTATTCTTAGATTTTTAATTGAAAACAAGATTATCAATTTAAAATTTTTTTTTATTTCATGCACTTTTTTTTCTCTTTTTGTAAGTTTTGATGTTATATATCAATTTATTTCTGGAAGAGATATTTTTGGATATGAACCGTCATTAAGCAGAAAATTTTCTGGTCCTTTCGGTCAAGAATATATAGCTGGAGGTTACATACAGAGATTTTTTTTATTTTCTTTTTTTTTAATTCCTTTTTTTTTAAATGATAAAAATAAATTATTATTTTATTTATTTAGTATTTCTTTATTTATTATTTACTTGGTGGGAATTGTACTAAGTGGAAATAGAATGCCCCTAATCTTATTTATTATGATGACAATTTTAATTTTCTTATTTGAAAAAAAAATTAGAAGATATTTAATTTACTTTTTATCAACAATAGTAATTATTTTAATTACCTTATATCACTCTAATGTTCTTATTAAGCAAAATTTTTCCAATCTTTATAAACAATTGTTTTCAATAACAAAGGTTCTTAAAACTAACCAAATTCATAATTCTTTTAAAAAAAAAGGAATGAATTCATACTTTCTCGAATTTAGAACTTTTTATGGCACTTGGCAAATGAACAAGTATACTGGTGGTGGAATAAAATCTTTTAGAATAAATTGTTGGAAGAGAAAAAATTTTATACATGGAGAAAGAACTACTTGTAATACTCATCCACACAATTACTATTTAGAAATTCTCACTGATTTAGGATTAGTTGGTTTTGTAATTTTTTCATTAGTTTTTGTTATTATAATTTTCCGTTCTTTTAAAAATAAATATTTTTCATCAACTTCCTTAAACAATGACAATATAATTACACCTTTTATGTTTCTATTCTTTATAGAAATATTTCCATTAAAAAGTACGGGTAGTTTTTTTACAACACATAATGCCACTTATATATTTTTAATAATGGCTATAACTGTTGCGTTATTGAGAAAAAAAATTTGAATTGAAAGTAAATTTTATAGTTATAAGCTAGATGTATGAGTAATAAAGAAATTATAATATCTGCCGCAGCAAGAACTGCGGTTGGTTCTTTGGGCAAAACATTAAAAAATATCCCGAGTCAAAAACTTGGAGCAAAAGTTATCTCTGAAGTTATTAAAAGATCAAAAATAAAAAATAATGATGTGGATGAAGTAATAATGGGTCAAGTTTTAACAAGTGCTTCTGGACAAAACCCAGCCAGGCAGGCTTCAATAGATTCCGGTATACCTAAGGAAAAACCCGCTCATGTAGTTAATCAAGTTTGTGGATCTGGGTTAAGATCTATCGTATCTGGTTTTCAAAGTATTAAGTCTAACGATGCAAAAATTGTAATAGCCGGTGGTCAAGAAAACATGTCTTTGGCGCCGCATGCAATTCATTTAAGAGATGGAAAAAAATTAGGAGACACTCAAATGATAGATACTATGATTAAAGATGGTCTTTGGGATGCTTTCCATGGATACCACATGGGAGTAACAGCCGAAAATGTTGCTACAAAATTTCAAGTTACAAGAGATGACCAAGATAAATTTGCCTTAGACTCACAAAATAAAACTTTAAAAGCTCAAAAAGAAGATAAGTTTAAAGAAGAAATAGTTGGTTTACAAATTCAATCTAAAAAAACTGAAATAAATTTTAATAAAGATGAACATCCAAGAGAGGGTGTTAGTTTAGAAACTTTACAAAGATTAAAGCCAGTTTTTAAAAAAGAGGGTACTGTTACAGCAGGAAACGCTTCAGGAATTAATGATGGGGCAGCGGCTGTAACTTTAATGTCATTAGAGGAATCTGAAAAAAGAAACATACAAAAACTTGTTTCAATTAAATCTTGGGCAAGCTGTGGTGTTGATCCTGCTTTAATGGGCACTGGACCAATTCCAGCTTCAAAAAAAGCTTTAGATTTAGCTGGGTGGTCAGTTAAAGATGTTGACTTATTTGAAATTAATGAAGCCTTTGCTGCTCAAAGTATAGCAGTTGTGAGGACTCTTTCTATACCAGAAGAAAAAATAAATGTTAATGGTGGTGCTATTGCAATTGGTCACCCCATAGGAGCATCTGGGACAAGAATTCTCGTTACTTTAATACATGAAATGATAAAAAGAGACGTAAAAAAAGGACTAGCCTCTTTATGCATTGGAGGCGGCATGGGTATTGCTATGTGCGTTGAAAGATAATGGAAATTTCAAAACCATATAAAGGTAAAGGTAAAAGAAAAATAAAAAAAATGCCATTTACAGTTAAAGGTTATATTCTTTATTATGCTTTCTTTTGGGCAGTAATTATATCAATATATTTATTTTATTATTAGTGCTTATCTTAGTAGGTATTTTTTCAATAAAATTTTCTGAACAATTGAGGTTTTGTTGAATTTTATTTCCTTTTTTTTAAACAATAAATTGATAAACCATTTCATTCTTTAACAAAGCAAAACTAATTGACTAAAAATAGCATAAAATGTGTCAAAAAATGAACTAATTGGCCAATTTGCGTAACTCTTTATAGTTTATTATTTGACCACTTTTTAATATGTTCCAACCAGTTTATAGTAGATAATTATGGCTCAAAATATTTCTGTTCCAGATATAGGCGACTTTAAAGATGTTGAGGTAATTGAAGTTCTTGTTAAGCCTGGGGATCAAATAAATAAAAATGATCCAATCGTTACTATAGAAAGTGATAAGTCTAGTCTTGAAATTCCTTCTCCGTCAGCAGGTGAAATTAAAGATCTTAAGGTAAAAATTGGTGATAAAGTTTCAGAAGGTAGTCTGCTTGCTACTATAGAAAATGGTCAAACCGCTAAATCTGCTTCAAAAATTGAAGAGACAAAAGTAGAAGAGGTTAAAGAAAAAACAAAATCTAACGGAAATTTAAATCCAGTAAAACAAGTCAAAAAAGTATTTGCTGAACCAG
>MDTG01039100.1_pt1 | contig 11402 bp, 9 predicted proteins | sample 811421 | NCBI WGS metagenome assembly MDTG01 (sample SAMN05326645, study PRJNA326480) | marine metagenome | isolation source: seawater | place: Pacific Ocean: South East | collected 2011
AATTTCATTTATACCAGCAAGGTTTGCATCTGGTTGTAAATAATCAAGAGCATTATTTTCAATCCAAGGAACAAATTGAGATTTACTTACAAGGCTTTCGCCGCTTGCTAATGCAGTTTTTAAATTTTTTTTGAGCTTAGAGAATTTATTATAATCTCTAACAATAGGTTCTTCTAAAAAAACACAATTTAATTCATCCATAACCTTTCCAAGGTAAAGTGCCTCATCAAAATTTAATCTACAGCCAGCATCTACCATTATTTTTAAATTTCCTTCTGTAGCAATGTTGATTTTTTGTAGAAGAGTTACAAAGCGTTTTAAATTTACCCTTGGTGGATTTAAATTACGTTTAAAATGGTTGCCTGAACCAATAGGAGTTTCGGGACGAAGTTTATAAACATCAAAACCCATATCCAAAAACCCTAAAGCCTCATTAACAACATCCTCTAAAGGTGTATGATCATACCACATACCTGCAGAAGCATAGGCTTTAATTCTTCCATTCGACTTTGGATTTATTAGTTTGAAAACTGGTTTGTTTTTAAATTTTCCATAAATATCCCACAGCGCTTGTGAAAATCCTGCAATAAGAGCATTTTGTCCTAAATTTCCGTAACCAAAACTAAGAGCGGGTTGTAATGTTAATTTTTTGATGTCTAGAGGATTGCAACCAACCCAATTTGGAATAAAAATATCTTTTAAAATTTTTACCATATCTTTTAGTGGCGCACCGTAAGGGCTTGGTTCCCCAATGCCTGTAATACCAGTATCGGTATAAACACGTAAAAATATAGAGCCATCCTTTACAAATGAAGCTATTGGTTTAGGATAGTTTTCGGGTACAGAGCACTTTAAAGTAAAATATTCAATATGTGTTATTTTCAATTTTAATAATTATTTTTTAATTGAATTAGTTTTCTTACAATTATTTTACTCATTGAAGAATGCCTACTAGTCAAATCCTCATCAAATAAAACGATTTTATAATTTTTAAATAAATAATATGGATACAACCAAAAATCAGTTGCTTTACTCCATCTATTAACACACATAAAATAACCTTTTGGCTTTAAACATTTATTTATCAATTTAAAATAATCTTTAACTAACTTATGATTCATTTCTTGAAATGAGGTAACATTTATCGCTAGATCATTTGAATTTTCCTGAAAATTAACATCTCCTGCATTCCATAATACATATTTTGTATCATCATTAATATTTTCCCCAGGAAGTGCCACAGATTTCTCACCAGCTACTGATGATAACCAAAAGAAACAAATTGGCGTCATGATTGGTAAATCAATTAGGTTAGCTTTTTCAAAACCCAATATTTTTACAAGAAAAAAAGCAAGTATTCCTGATCCACTTCCTATTTCTACAAAACTTTTTCTAAAATTTGTATCAATATTCTCATTTAATGAATTAATAATGTCCATATGTTTAGCATAAACATTTTCATGCGTCTCATCGTAAAAATCACCCAAAAGAGACATTACATTATTTTTATAATTACGATCATAAACTTCTTGTTTTTTTTGTATATATTCATCTACTGATTTCAAAGATGGTGATGGAGGTTTTGCTTTTTTAAAAAAAATTTTTCTTAAAAAACCCCTATAATAAATCCCTAAACGTACTAATATTTTCTGAAATATATTTCCAAAATTAGTTTCTTTTAAATGATTTCTCTCATACAGCCCATTTAGATAAACAATCCCATTTTCGAACTTTACATTAAAACTCTCTTCTCTTTGTTGCCAGTATAAGGAGGGTGAGTAATTTTTTTGATCTTGCAAGCGATTTTTATACTCAAGATATCTTTTCCACATAGAGTCTGAACAAGGTAATTTAAAATCTACTTTTTCAGAATTTAAATTAAAATCTTTTTTCATTATTTATTGTATTTTGTCTTCGATATATTTTCTCAAAAATGATGAAATATTTGAAATTGTATTTTCATCGCGTATCTCTAATGAGCTTAAATTATCAACCAAAGGATATGAATAAACTTTTTTATCTAGACCAAGACTTCCATCTGTAACAAAATTGGCATAAGTGACAAAACCTAGGCCAAAATGAGAAACTAAAAACTGATCTTTTTTTAAGTTACGTGGCATAAATGGGTTCAAAATTTCAATATTATCGTTTGTTTTTTTCCAAATTGCTCTTCCCTCATCTTTCATCGGAAGCATACAATCTGCTCCTTGGCGAATAAAGCGTTCTATAAGACCATCTATGAAACCTGCAGGTCTGAATGGATAGTTTTTATAAAGGACGACACAAATATCAGTTTGATAATTCATTTCACTTAACTTTAAAATTGCATACTTTAAAACATCTTGAATTGTTGAAATAGTTTCAGACAAATTTGGTGGCCTCAAAAAGGGAACATCGGCCCCTAAATCTTTAGAAATGGAGGCTGTAATCTTATTATCTGTTAATACTATTACACGATTGACATACTTGGCTTCTAATGCTCGCTTAATAGTATAGTAAATAAATGGTTTATCTCCACACATTTCCATTTCTCCTATGGAAGGAATGAACGCAGTAGTTTTTAATGATGATGGTTCAAAAGAATTGAGGTATTTGTCTTTAATTCCTGAGTCTTCTTGATAAATACTTTCTAAAATTCTTACAACGTTTCTACTACGATCAGGATCCATATTTTGATTAATTCCATGAAAATGATAAACACTTGCTGATGGTTCGTACACAATCTTATAACCTGCTTTGATAACTTCCATTCCCCAAACTCTATCTTCTACGTTTGTTACTTTTTCGTTAAATGGAAATTTTTTTAAAAAATCTTTCCGCACAGCACTATTAGCATTATGGAAAAAAGGATCTTTTTTTTGTATCTTTTTATCAAGCCCAAAAACTGTAACTAAATCTCTTTTATCATTATCACTAGAAAAGCTCATTGGTTGCTGTCTACCATAAACTCCAGCAACTTCAGAATTCTCTAAATCTTTTATTAAATTTTCAAGCCACTTATCTGTTACAGGTATACAGTGACCAGACAAAATAACAATTATTTCACCTTTGCTTTCAGAAACTCCCAAATTTATTGCTCTACCTGGAAGAAAATCTTTTATACTAAGAACCTTTATAGGATAGGACTTTGCTTTATTAACAGTTTGATCTGTACTATTATTATCAACAAGTATTACTTCAAAATCTTTGAGAGTTTGGTCAAATATTGATTTGAGACAACTTCCTATCCATCTTTCCTCATTTTTTGTTCGAATAATGATTGAAACTTTAGGCATTTACTAGATATTCCTTTGAAAGATTTTGGCTTAGTAAATATTGTGCAAAGTTAAAATCTATAATTCTATCAATGTTAATGGCCTCAATATCATCCACTGCTATACCCTTCCTTAATTTACCCATAGCAAAGTCAGACTCATCATATTCCTCAAGTAACCGACGTTTTCTTGTGTATATGCCTCCACTTGTTGAGTAGAGTAATGGCAAATCTTGTCTTGAATGATATTGTTTATCTTCTACGTTTATATTCTGTACGAAATTTTCAAAATAATTATTTTTAAGCAACCTTCTAGCTCTAAAAGGATGATCATGTTCAATTTTTTGTAAACTAACTGCAGAATCACAATCTTTTTGACTAACATATTGAATAGATTTTGAAATATTTTCAATTTTTATAAATGGACATGTTGGAGATAGTTGAACAATAATGTCCGCCTTGTAACCAAGGTCATCCATAGCCAACATCGCGTGTTTAGTAACAGTGATAAGCGGAACCCGATCACCTGAAAGTTCTTTGGGTCTTTGAAAAGGTAAATCAACTCCATAATCTTTAGCAATAGATCCGATTTCGCTATCATCTGTCGAGCAAACAACCTTGTTAATTTCTGGACATTTTTTTGCTTTCAAAAACATGTGTGCTATTAAAGGAATACCACCAAAATTAAGCACATTTTTTCTAGGAACTCCCTTAGACCCACCTCTTGCAGAAATTATAGCTAAAACTTTCAAAAGAAAAATTCCTTAATTAATTTTTTAAAAATAAAAAAATGAACATTTATAAAATTTTTTTATTATAAATTGATTTTGCTATAGTATCCATCTGTTTAATTAGCTTCCTAAAATGATCATAATTAATAGGTTGCAAAGGATCTACTGCTGAATTTTCTGGGTCTGGATGAACCTCCAACATAATTCCATCAGCTCCGGAAGCTACAGCTGCCAATGACATTGGATTAACCCAAGATCTCCAAAAAGTAGCATGGGAAGGATCAACAACAATTGGTAAATGAGTAATTTCTTTTGCCGCAGGCACTACCTGTAAATCTAAAGCAAACCTTGAAGTTGATCTATGAGTGTGAGGTATCGATACGCCTCTCTCACATAAAATTAATTTTTCATTTCCTTCGTATAAAATATATTCCGCAGCTCCTAACCAATCCCTTAATGAAGCGCCATAATGCCTTTTTAACATAATAGGCTTGCCAGTTTTCGCACAAGCTGTGAGAAGTGGGTAATTTTGCATATTTCTTGATCCTATTTGAAGTATATCCGCAACACCTGCGATTAATTCTATATACTTTTCTTCCATAACCTCTGTGATAATTGGTATCTTAATTTCATTTTTAGCTATCCTTAACCATTCAATTCCTTTTTCTCTTGTTTCATTGAATTTCTTACTTCTGTATGGAAACGTTAGAGGTTTAAAAGCACCACCTCTCAAAAAGTGTGCTCCAATTTTTTTAACATTTACTGCAACATCTAATATTAATTCTTCTGACTCAACCATATTTGGCCCAGCCATTACGGGTATTGTTTCTCCACCGAATTCAACTCCTTCTACTTCAAATTTTGAATAATGATTTTGATTTTTTTTTGCACAAAGAGGAAATTTTTCTTTAATATCACTCTCTGAAATGTCTTTTCCTGGAAATTTATTATCTACCATATTTTAAAATTAATTAGTTTAAAAATTTATTTATTGAATTTTTTGACTGTCAACTTAATTTCATCAAAAATATTATCTAGCATATTATGATAATTCTCACCAGCATAAAAATTTATACATTTTTTTCTTTGCTCTGAATTGTATATTGTTTTATTCAATTTGATTGCATTTAATTTAATAACTAATTCATGATGATCATTAGTCTTACAACAATTTAATGCTTCAGATGCCAAATCTGTATTGGTAGCATATGACAAATGAATTACTGGTTTATGCAAAATTATAGCATCAAGAAATATACTTGATCGTGTAAAAATAACTGCATCCGACTCCTGTATTATTTTCCTTGAATGGTGTTCATTATTTAAAATCTTAACATTTGAAGGCAAAGATTCCTCAAGAACCATCCCCCTTGTATGTGGTTTAACTAAGACTTCTGTATCCTCCATTTCAGAAACTATTTTAATTGCAGATAATATTGTTTCTTTGTTATCTTTTTCCAACCATTTCGATAACATAAAAACTGGTCGAAACTTTTTTTTTTTAGAATTTATTGATTTTTCAGAATAAATTTCACTTAACTTATCACACCATTCTTTACTAAACCTTGGTGCTGCATAAATTTTTTTGGTTTTTTTATTGTTAAATCTTGGCAGATTTTTTTCACTATTTTTAGTAAGTATACATATATCAAATAATGGTGCTATTGAATGATTTTCAGAATTACTATCTACAACAAACGGCGTAATACCATGATTATTAAATACTTTGATAAATTTATATTTTTTAGCCCACTTCAAAGCACCTTTTACAGCGTTATGATCTAAGAAATATGAAACAAAAACTACTGTTGGAAAATTTTTGAGAATTGGAATTTTTTCAAATTTTTTTTGGGAATATTTAAGTAATGAATTCAGGTACCTTCTATGAAAAAAACCAATTTTCATTTTTGAGTAAATATAACCAGAAATATCATCCAAAAACTTTAAATCTTTAGATATTTCAATGTATTTGACAGATGAGTTTTTTAAAACAAATAAAATCCTTGGGTCATTTGCCTTAATTACACCAGGTGATGTATTAACAATTATTACATTGATAAGCTTATCTGTAGAAAACTTCCAAATTAAAGGGACGATCATATCCAAATCATTATTTGATTCAACTATAAATACACAATTAATGTTTTTTTCAATTACAGTTCTCATTTTTTTTAATTAATTTTATTCAAATTATTTTAAAGATTTTAAAACTAAACAACCTTTTCCATGAATTCTCTAACCTCATTTTGATCTGAATCTCTTTTACCTGTGGCAGAAGTAGTTTTGTCAAAAGCTATTACAGCCTGCTCTAAATTCATGTGTATTCCTGTAAGTGTTTTATGTCCAATTGAATTACTTATAAAAATTAGTAATGTTGTATGTGGTTGATAAACAATATCAAAAATAAAAATATTTTGATGTTGACTTAAAAAAAGTTTACTTTCATAAAAGTTTTCAGCTATACTTTTGACAGCTTTAAAAGAGTATTCTCTATCAAAATTTTTAAGCAATGGTATTCTTGTATTATCTTTTATCTTAGCTAATGGCGTATAAAATTTAAGAGAATAAAAACCTTTCTGATCTTCGAAAGGATTTTCAAAACCTACTGACGTACAATTAATAATTATATTAATATCCTTTGTATTCTCAAAAGATACTGGCCAATTTAATGCTGATACATTGCATATATCAATTAATTTACTACATAATTTATTCGTTTTATTTTTACTTCTGTTCGAAATGAACAATTTACCTTTGTCGCCAATAGCCTTTCCCACATAAGCTGCAACTGCTAAAGCAGCGCCTCCAGCTCCTAGAATTAGAACTTTAGCACCAGATATGTTGCCATAAGATGACTGAAGACTCCAAAGAGCTCCTGCGCCATCTGTATTGGTGCCTACTAATCCTCGCTTTTTATCTCGATAAATACAATTTACTGCACCAATTGCTTTTACATTTTCTTCAACGCTATCAATATATTTGATGACTTCTGTCTTATAAGGTACCGCAACAGAACCACCTATAAATCTCTCGTCTTGACGTAGACTATTAATAACTCTGCCTAAATTTTCTGGTAAAACATCTAGAGGAAACATAACCCCAGGAAACTTTAAACCATTAAAAGCTGCATTCCATAGTTTGGGTGATTTGGCACCTTTTGAAGGATAGAGTCCTAAAATTGCAGCATAATTCTGTGTTGCATCAAAATTTTCTATTTTATTTTCTATTAAATCTTTAATTCCCATGTCAGTTATTCATTTTTTTCCTAATCTATTTGAAATAGGACTGTCGTCTAACTTAACCCAAGAACGATTTTCATCACTTGAATATAAAGCATGAACGAGTGATACCGCTGGCAAACTATCCTTGCCAGAAATTGGTGGAATTATCTCACCTTTAGTGAGTCTATTAACTATTTCTTGTAACAAAGGTCCATGTGAAAGACCATAACCTGTTGGAACATCAAATGAATAAAGTGAAGGAATATTTTTGTCTTCTTCTTTAGTATGTACAAAATTCCAAGTTTTAATTTTATTTAATGCAATTCCTCCAATTACAACCATGCCTTCTTCACCAACTATTGACATCGATGCTTCAAAATCTTCAGGTCTTGCGGCAGTAGTTGCTTCTATTACCCCCATTGCACCAGATTTAAACTTTGTTAAAGCAGTAATGGTATCCTCAGCCTCTAAATTATTCAGCATATTACCTGTAGTTGCACATACTTCATCTACTTTTCCACAAACCCACTGTAATGCATCTATATGGTGGATGGCTTGTTGATTTACTACTCCTCCATCCATTTTCCAAGTACCATGCCAACCATCTTCATAATAATCTTGATATCGACACCAACGTAGACGTATTGTTGCAAGTACAATTTTACCAAATCTATTACTATCATAGGTCTCTTTAAGTTTGATCATTGCAGGATTAAATCGATTTTGAAAAATAACTGCAAACATCAAATTTTTTTTTCTAGCAATTCTTTCTAAATCTACAACTTCTTGAGGAATTAATGCTGGAGGTTTTTCAACAATAACATGCTTACCAGCATTAAGAGCTGCTAGTGCATGATCATAATGCTTACCCGACTCAGTACAAATTAACACTACATCTAAATCAGATGAAGATATTAAATCCATTTCATTATAAGAAGATCTACATGCTAATAATTTTGACACGTAATCAGCTTTTTCTTTTATGTGATCACAAGCAATAGTAATTTTTGCACCAGATAATTCATTCTGAAAAACTTCAACATACCTTTTTTGAACTACTCTTCCACAACCAAGTATACCTATTCTAATCATTTATATAAAATTCTAGAAGTCATTATTTTAATCTTATCTTAAATTTACGTCTTTTAAATTAATCATAGTATCATATTTTCCTTGTTCAACAATTTCACCTTTTTTAAGTTTAATAATCTTGTCACATTTAGATAATGTAGTCAGTCTATGCGCAATTATAATTAAAGTAATATTTTTACTGAGAGCATTAATTGCATCCATTATTGCAGCTTCAGTTTGATTATCTAGTGCACTTGTTGCTTCATCTAAAATAAGTAGTTGAGGATTATGATACAAGGCTCGAGCAATACCAATACGTTGTTTTTCTCCTCCTGATAACCTAACACCTCGCTCACCTACTTTTGTTTGATATTTGTTTGGTAACTCTTCAGAAACAAATGAATGTAAATTTGCATACTTAGAGGCTCTTTCAACAGCATTTTGATCAATTTTTTCAGGTTTTATGCCAAAAGCTATATTAGCGGCAACTGTATCATCAGAAAGGTAAATATTTTGAGGTACATACCCAATAGAACGTTGCCAAGATCTTGCATTTTCTTTAGTTATCAATTTTCCATCTACCTCTAATGCACCCTTTTCTAGATTTAACAATCCAAGAATAATGTCTACCATTGTTGTTTTGCCACTTCCCGTAGATCCTATTAATCCCAAGGTAGTTTTGGCAGGTACATCCACATTAATATTTTTTAGTACTTCTCTAGAAGAGTTTGGATAGATAAAATCAATATTTTTTAAACTTATTTTATTTTTTAGAGATAAAAAATTTTTATCATGAATTATTTTATCTTGCTCAAGTTCTTTGAAGTTTTTTACTAGACCATCAAGAGCTTGGCGAGAATAAGCGATCAATGTTACGCTTCGATAAATCATTTGTAGAGCTGGCATCAAACGATAACCAGCAAAAACATAAAGACTAATAATCGGTAAAGCAGCATCAAGACTACCTGTTTGACTCATTAAGTAAATTAATAATAGCATTATGCCTCCAAAGGCTATAGCCTCTAGGATATAACGAGGTATTTGTTCTATTGATAAAGCATAAGAGTTACTCCTTGCAAAAACTTGAGCAGAATCAGAGAACCGTTCAATATAATTTTTTTCTAATCCACCAACTTTTATTTCTTTAATTGCGCTAAAAGCTTCATTGATTGCCAAAAAACGTTTCTGATTATTTTCTGTACGGTCTTTTCCTATTTGTTTAAGAAAAGTACTGGTAATTATATAAATTAGTCCATATGCAAATCCAAGTGAACAAAATACAACAATCATAAGTTTAGGATCGACTACAATTAACAAAATTGTAATAAATAATGTAACCATACTATTCGCTATAAGGTCTATAAGCGGTCTTAAACCAGTTGAGATTACAGTACCCACTTCTGATAAAATATTTTTACCAAGATCAGCACTGTGTTTATTTAAATACCAAGAATATGGTTGTCTTAAATATCCTTCAACTAAACGTTTACCAACACTATATTCTCTCGTCTGAGCAAATCTTAGTGAAAAATAAGTTGTAAACGATTTGAAGGTTAATGAAAAAACTAATAATATAAATACAGAAATACCTAAAATAATTAAAAATTGCTGAGTATTTTCAACACCAAATTTCTTAGTATATTGAAAAAAATAATTAAGTACTAAATTAGTTTCAATAAGTTCTGGGTTTGTAGCAACTGCAACGAAAGGTAATATTGAAGCTATACCTATCATATCTAATAGTGCCATTATTAAAATCATCAATATCAATATAAATGATATTTTTTTTTCACGTGATGACAGTAAGTATAAAAAGTTCATTACTGTAATTTTAATCATGTGCTATCAAAGGAAGGTTTTAACTTATTAATAAAATATTAATATATCTTAGTAACCATTACAATAAATAGATTCCAGTTTCTTTATAGCCAAAAGAAATTTTAAATTAAGCTTTTTCTTCAACTTTAAAAATTCAAATAATGCAGTTTTTAAAAATTTATATTATTTTATAAAATTAACATAAAATATGAGCATTTTTTTCTCAAAGAAGAACAATTAGACTTCAATATAAAAAAACTATATTAAAGCTTAATTAAGCTAAAATGAATAATCCAACAATATTGCTGACAGGTGGGACAGGCTTTTTGGGAAGTAAAATACTAGAAGCTCTAGTAAATCAAGATTATTCGGTGGTTTTACTTAAACGTTCTACATCTAAATTATGGCGTATTAATCACTTACTCAAACGTATTAAAACTTTTGATGCAGATCGCATTTCACTAGACAAAGTATTCAAAGAACAGAAAATAGATATAGTTATTCACACTGCATGTGAATATGGACGAATGAATGAAACACTTCATCATGTGGCGCAAAGTAACATAATTTTTAGTCTAAAAGTTTTAGATGCTTGTCTAAAATATGACATTAAAACATTTATAAATACTGATACATTATTACCAAGAAATTTAAATGCTTACACACTATCAAAAAAGCAGTTTTTTGAATGGTTAAAAGAAAAATCCGACCAAATTCAAATAATTAACATTAAAATAGATCTAATTTACGGGACTAAAGACGATACTACTAAATTTATACCTTGGGTTATAACACAAATTAAAAAAAATGTACCTAAAATTAAATTTACAAAAGGAGAGCAAGAACGAGATTTTATCTTTGTTGACGATGTTGTTTCAGCCTTTATGATTATATTAAAACAATCACCAAATTTTCAAAATTATAATGAGTTTGATGTCGGCACAGGTGAGCCTATCAAAATTCGGGTATTTTTAGAGTGTTTAAAAAAAATTTATATTTCCAACTTTGGGGAAATTAAAACAAAATTTGTTTATGGTGAAATACCTTACAGACCAAATGAAATGATGGCTATAAATATTAATAATAAATCCTTAAATAATTTAGGATGGTCACCTAAAATAAATTTGCAACAAGGTTTGAGAAAAATTTTAAAGGAATAAGTATGAAATTTTTAATTACTGGAGGCTGTGGTTTTTTAGGTTCTAATATAGCAAGTAAAATTTTAGAACAAGGGGATCAACTTATAATATTTGATAATTTAATTAGGTCTGGAAGCTCAAGAAATAAAGAGTGGTTAGAATTTAAAGG
>MDTG01006822.1_pt1 | contig 11401 bp, 8 predicted proteins | sample 811421 | NCBI WGS metagenome assembly MDTG01 (sample SAMN05326645, study PRJNA326480) | marine metagenome | isolation source: seawater | place: Pacific Ocean: South East | collected 2011
TCCAAAGTCTAATTTTGCAGTTACTGGTTTATATTTCTATGATTCAGATGTGTGCGATTTTGCTAGTGAACTTGAGCCATCTGATAGAGGAGAGCTTGAAATTACCGATCTTAACAATAAGTACCTGAAAAATAATACATTAAGCGTTCAGTTTATGGATCAAGGGTATTCATGGTTTGATACTGGAACTTTTGAATCGCTGATTGATGCAAGCCAATTTATAAAACTAATTCAAAAACGTCAAGGAGGAATGGTTGCTTGTCCTGAGGAAATAGCCTTTAAAAATAATTGGATTGATACCGATGATATTCAAAGAGCTGCACATCAATTACAAAAGAATAGCTACGGTCATCATTTATTAACCTTAATTAAATAAAAATAATGAAAATTATAAAAAAGTCCTTTAATGATATTATTTTATTAGAGCCTGATATATTTGAGGATGAAAGAGGTTATTTTTTTGAAAGTTTTAATAATAAAAAATTTAACAAACTTGTTGGCAGGGATATTAATTTTGTTCAAGATAATCATTCTTTCTCTAATAGAGGTGTTTTAAGAGGTCTGCATTTTCAGAACCCATCACCACAAGCTAAGCTAGTTAGAGTTTTAGGCGGTAAAGTTTATGACGTAGTTGTAGATATAAGAAAATCATCACCAACTTTTGGTAATTGGGCTGGATTTTATCTTGATTCAGTTAAAAATAATATGCTTTGGATTCCTGAGGGATATGCTCACGGGTTTCAAGTAATTAGTGATAAAGCTCACTTTTTATATAAAACTAATAATTATTGGGATGCCCAAGCTGAACAGTCATTAAAGTGGGATGACCTTGCTCTGAATATAAAATGGCCCATATCAAAACCTACTATTTCTAAAAAAGATAATGACGCTCCTGGAATAGAGGAAATAAATTTGTTTGATTAGGTTCTAAACTGATGAATGAGATTAGGAATGATATACAGGCTCTCAGAGCAATAGCTGTCTTAAGCGTTATTTTCTATCATTTCAAAATCTTTTCATTTAAAGGTGGCTATCTGGGAGTAGATATTTTTTTTGTGATCTCAGGGTTTCTTGTAACTCAAATGATTACAAAAGGGCTCGCAAATGATAATTTTAGTTTCATCGAATTTTACATCAGGCGAGCAAAAAGGCTTTTACCGGCTACTTACTCAACCTTCTTTATAACTTCTTTATTTTCGTTCTTTTTGCTTACATCAAAAGAATTATATGACTTCTTGCATCAACTCCTTGGAGCAGTTACTTTCACAGCTAACTATTTTTTATTTTTTCAAGGCACATATTTTGGTGGTGAAGGTGAGCTAAAACCACTTCTACACACTTGGTCTCTATCGATAGAAGAGCAATATTATTTTTTATTGCCACTAATACTATTTTTAACGCCTCCAAGGTTGTGGCTGATCATTGGATCATTATTGCTTTTAGTAAGCTTATTTTCGGGTCTTTACGTTAAAAACATTAACCCTTCAGCTGCGTTTTATTTTTTTCCTTTTCGTGCATGGGAGCTTGCCTTAGGATCAATTCTAGCAATTCATATCAAGTATTTTTTAAAAATAAACTTGAGACCACTCCTGTTACCTTCATATATTATTATTTTCCTTTTACTGATTAATCCAATCAGTCCATCACATCCTGGTATTGATGCGATAGTGATATGCTTTTTAACAGCATTGGTCATAGCAGCTAATTACTCTTTTAAAGACAGCTATTTATTAAGATTTGCAACCTTTACAGGCGATATTTCATATTCGTTATATTTAATTCATTGGCCAATTTATGCAATATTTATGAACATATGGTTTGGGGATAATCTTTCTTTTTACACTGGATTAGGAATGTTGGTGCTGTCATATATTCTTGCTTTTGCACAATATAAGTTTATTGAAACTCCCTTTAGAAAAATTGACTTTAGCAATAAAAAAATAAATTTATTAAAATTCTTCATCCCCGCTATTGGAATAATTTTTATTGCCTTTATTCCAATTAACAGTATAAAAAATGATGATATTTTCTTTGAATCTAGACAAGCAAATACTGGCTTTAGTTCAGACTGTACATTTGACGAAAAGTTTGTTCCATCAGATAAATGTGTTCAGGGTAAAGGTAAAAAAATACTGGTATGGGGTGATTCCAATGCAATGCATTTAATTGATGGCATTTCTAAAGAAAACTCAAACAATACAATTATTCAAGCAACGAAATATGTATGTGGTCCATTTCCCGGAGTAGCTCCAGTAGGGAGAAATTTAAATACCTTTCAAAATAATGATTGGGCTAGATCCTGCATTTCTTTTAATAACTCAGTTATGGAATTTATATTAAAAGAGGAAATTGATTTGGTAATATTGTCGAGTTCATTACATCAGTACATTGATCCAGAAAATTTTAATATTGTCACTGATAGCAATCAGTTCTCTGGCACAATTTATGAACAAATAGATTTTATATACTTATCACTACTAGAAAATATAAAATTTCTTAATTCCCAGAATATTAATCACTTATTTATAGGTCCGCCGCCAGCTTTGGAATTTGACTTGGGTCGATGCGCAGAAAGATACAAAAAAAACTTAATTTCAATTGGAAAATATAAAAATTGCTCTATCAAGAATTCAGAAGTGAGGGAATTAAAACCAAATAACTATAACTTTTTTAAAAAACTCCAATCTAATCCAGAAATTAATTTTATTAATCTTGATGAAATACTATTTCATGAAAACAAGATTATATTTTTTGATGAAAATAATCTTTTTATAGAAAATGCTCATCTTTCAAGATCTGGTTCGAACTATGTTGCAAAAAAAATAAACTTTAAAGAAAGGGAAATTAAAATTGATTAAATATTTTATATTTGCTGGTTTATTTTTAAGAATAATAAATACTTATATTAATTCCTATATCATGCAAACTCCGGGAGCAGGTATGGATGCAAGAGGTTTGCATGGTTTTGCTTCTGACGTGTCTCAGAATTTAACTTTTGATCCATTAATGATTGGTTTTACTCCATACACAAATTCTCTTGGCCTAATTTATTATTTATTTACGGACTCAATTTTTATTGGTGGTCTGATGTCTTGTTTTTTCTGGCTTCTTTCTGCCATTTTGCTTTTAAAAACTCTCAGAGCATTTAATGTTAATGATAAATATATAGTAATTATATTCTTTGTTTATTCATTTCTGCCATCCTCTATATTGTTTACTAGTATCACTCTTAGAGAAGTATTTCAATTATTTTTTATTAATCTATCTTTATATAGTTATTCTCAAATTTATCTAAATAGAAGATACTTTTTTTATTTACCTTTCTTTGCAGGGATAATCCTAATGAGTACGTTACATGGCGCATTATTGTTATTTGGTGCAATGTTACTTTTTTCAGCGGTTTTAGCAGTTTTGCTTAATCAATATACAAGAGATTTGCTAAAAAAGTATTTAAAAGTTCTAGTTATAGTTGGAATACTACTTCTGCCTGTTGGATTCTACACCCTTAGTATTTTTACTCAAATTAGTGAGTCATATGATATTGCTGAAGGAATATATTTTGCTGTAGAAACATATCAAAATAATCTAATTCGTGAGGATGCTAGAAGTAACTATGTTTCTGAGTATAAATTTAACTCTGCTTTAGATTTTATTATCTTTATACCATTTAATTTTATCCAGTACTTTTTGGAACCATTTCCTTGGAGGATATCAAATATATTTGATCTTTTGGTTTTTTCAGAAAATCTTTTAAGACTTTTATCTATTATTATTATATTGAAATATATTGGACAAATTAATAATTTCTATAAGCCTTGTATTTATGGCTTTCTAGCTTCTTTATTTTTTGTTGAACTGCTTTGGTCAATTGGAACAGTAAACTGGGGTACAGCCATTCGGCATCATGTTCCATCATTAGGCATCCTACTTTTAGTTACTGCAGTTTGCTTGAATGAAAGGGTGACCAAAAAAAATTATGAAAATACTTCATATTATTAATCAAATGGAACTGAAGGGAGGCGCTGAATTAATGTTGTGCCGACTTGCTAATATGCAATCAGAAAGCGGTAATACCGTTTACGTCGTTGTATTACGAGGTAATTCTAAGCTAGCATATCAAAAGCTTAACAAGAGCATTCATTTAATAGAATTTAAACATAAGAACTCTTTCGGTGCTTTGTTTTCATTTATTAAGATCTCGAGATTATTTAAGAGGCTGAAACCAGACATATCCCAGTCTTGGTTATATTTATCTGATCTCATCAACACTTTATCCTATTTTTTTTCTTCCTATAAGCCAAAAATTTTTTGGGGCATTAGAAATACTAAAATCCCTCAAGGCTATTTTTCATTACAAGGACTTTTAGTTTTCATTAACTCAGCTATTTCCAACATAGCTAACATTGAAATTATATGCTGTTCACATGCATCTAAAAAATTTCATGCCAAAATATTTTATAAGAAATCTAGGATGTCAGTTATTGAAAATGGATTTTCTCCTGAGGAATATTCATTTTCTTACAGTAAAAGGCTTACTAAAAGAAATGAATTAAATATAAAGAGTAATGAAATTTTGATAGGTAATTTATGTAGATTTGATTCTAGCAAAGGTCTAGATGATTTTATTAGGATCATCTCAATCCTATCAGATGACCAAAATCTTAAATTTATAATTCAGGGCAGAAATATAGAAACTTCAAACTTTTTGATAAAGAAGATTGCTCAATATAATATTCAAGACAAGGTTATTCTCGCAGGTGAGACTGATGATATCCAATCATTTTTTTCTGCAATAGATATTTTTTGCATGAGCTCTATTATGGAGGGTTTTCCAAATGTTCTATGCGAAGCAATGCTTCACCAGAGAGTTACTTTTTCTACTGATGTTGGCGATGCTAGGGCAATAATTGGTTCAGATGATTTTATTTCTCCCCCAAGGGATCCCGATAATATGGCCAAAAAAATTAAAGCTATTATCTCTAGAAAAACAATCTTTAGTGAATTGGGTGAAGAGAATAGAAATAATATTATTTCCAACTTCTCATTAGATGCAATTGCTTTAAAATACAAAAATATGTATCAAAAAAAGATAGATTTTTATGAACAAAGATAGCAAAACTGTAGATGGGTTCGGTGACGAGTGGTCAAGATTTGATCAATCTGAACTATCAGATGATGAGCGTAGTGAACTATTTGATTTATATTTTTCTATATTTCCATGGGATAAACTTGATTCAGACTCAATTGGTTTTGACATGGGTTGCGGCTCTGGAAGATGGGCTAAGCTAGTTGCGCCAAAAGTAAAAACTCTTTATTGCATTGATCCCAGTGATGCCATTAATATTGCGAAATTAAATCTTTTAGCAAATAAAAATTGCATCTTTTTAAATGAAGAGGTTTCTAATAATTCATTAGAAGATTGCTCTATGGATTTCGGTTATTCACTGGGAGTTCTTCATCATATTCCAAATACATCAAAAGGAATATCTGATTGTGTAAAGAAATTAAAAGTTGGAGCCCCCTTTTTACTATATTTATATTATAAGTTTGATGATAAAGGGAAACTATTTAAATTTATTTGGAATGTCAGCAACTTTTTAAGAATAATTATTTCGAAACTTCCATTTCCCCTGAGATATTTTGTTTCACAAATTATCGCTCTTATAGTTTATTTACCACTTGCAAGATCTTCATTGATTCTTGAGCGAATTGGATTTTCTAAAAGGCTATTAGAAAAAATCCCTCTTAGCTTTTATAGAGATAAAAGTTTTTATACCATGAGGACAGACTCATTGGATAGGTTTGGTACAAGATTGGAAAAAAGATTTACTAAAGATGCTATTCTCGAGATGATGAGTGATGCAGGCCTACAAAATATTAATTTTTCAAAAAATCAGCCGCACTGGGTCGCAGTTGGCTATAAGAAATAAATAATGTGTGGCATCTCAGGATTTGTAAACCTTGATAATAGATTTGCGCTTTCAAGCAATGAAGGAATTGCAACTATTAAAAAGATGCTTTCTGTTATTGACCACAGAGGTCCTGATAGTGATGGGCATTGGCACAACTCATCTAAGAAAATTTTTTTAGGTCATAAAAGACTTGCAATTCTAGACTTGAGTAAGAATGGTCATCAACCGATGCATTCTTTATCACAACGCTACACAATTAGCTTCAATGGAGAAATATATAACCATCTATCCCTAAGAGATGAACTTAACAAAATTATCAATCATTCATGGCAAGGAACGTCTGATACCGAGACGATATTAGCGTGTTTAGATTTTTGGGGCCTAGAGAATACTTTGCCAAAATTGACAGGCATGTTTGCAATATCAATATGGGATCACAAGGAGAATTCGCTTTATTTAACTAGAGACAGAATGGGCGAAAAACCATTATATTTTGTTACTAACAGCTTAACTAATCCAGAATTTTTTGCATTTTCCTCTGATGTTGAGTCTTTTAATTTTTTTAAAGGCTTTAGGCGTAAAATTAATGAAAAGTCTGTATCGGCTTTATTGCAAATGGGTTATATCCCAGCGCCGCTCTCAATTTATCATGACTGTTATAAAATTAATCCAAGCTCAGTTCTAAAGTTATCTCTGTCAAATCTCGAAATAAGTTTTAGTAATTATTGGGATCAATCTGAGAAATTTAATGCTAAGCTTTTTGATGATGCCGAGTTTTCAGATACCAATATAATTGAAACATTAGAAAAAAAATTAAAAACAGTTATTACAAACCAACTAATTTCTGATGTACCTATTGGGGCATTCCTTTCAGGTGGTATTGATTCATCGTTGATAGTTTCGTTGATGCAAAGTATTTCTAATAAACCTGTAAAAACCTTTTCAATAGGTTTTACAGACAAGCAATTTGATGAATCTGTTTATGCAAAAAAAATAGCTGCTCATCTAGGAACAGAACATCATGAACTAATTGTTGATCCAAATATGGCCATGAATGTAATACCTAGCTTGCCCTCTGTTTACAGTGAGCCATTTGCTGATTCATCACAAGTTCCAACTTTTTTAGTCTCAATGCTCGCAAAAGAAAAAGTAACCGTGAGCTTGTCCGGCGATGGTGGAGATGAATTATTTTGCGGATATAACAGATACTCATATACCTATAAGCTTTGGAAGTATATTCAGCTTATGCCTATGTCGATTAGAAGATTGATTTCAAGCGGTCTTTTAACTTTATCACCCTCATTAATAAACTCACTTGCCAGAATAGCCACTTTCTCAAATTCCAAAGTATTAAATTTTAACCTTGGAGATAAAATTAATAAGGGCGCAAGATCATTAAAATCAGAATCTATTTTAGATGTATACTTCGAATTAATTAAAATCGGTGAAGATAAAAATTTATTGTCTGATCATTACTCAATATCTAGTGAATACTCTAAGCATCTCAAAGACATCGTAACAGATAATCCAATTGAACAAATGATGTATTTAGATGCAAATACATATCTTCCAGATGATATCTTAACAAAAGTAGATAGAGCATCTATGTATCATTCACTTGAGTCACGTGTCCCATTCCTTGACAGATCTATTGTTGAATATGCTTGGAAACTTCCTATGAAATATAAATATAGAGCTGGAGAAAGCAAGTGGATATTAAGAAAAATCCTTTCTAAGTATATTCCGCCTGAATTATATATCAGACCAAAAATGGGTTTTGGTATTCCTATTGGAGAATGGATAAGGGGACCACTTAATGATTGGGCAAATGATCTGCTAAATAAAAAATCTATAGAAGATGTTGGTGTGCTTAATTTTAAGTATGCTAATCAACTATTAAAAACTCACTGTAAAGGCCACAGAAATTTAGAATCTAATTTGTGGCCAATACTAATGTTCCAATCTTGGGCATTAAGTAAGAAAGATTTTTTATGAAAGCATGAAAATCTTTTTTGTTTTAAATTCAGCTTGGAATGCAAAAAATTTTAGAAAAAATCTTATTCTCTCATTCATAAAGCCAGATAATGATGTGTATATTATTTCTCCTTCGGGAGATGAGCTAATTTTTTTTAAAAAGAATGGCTGCAAAATAGTTGACTACCCTTTAGATAGAAAAAGCCTAAACCCATTTAAGGAATTGTATTCGTTTTTATTTATCCTCAAATCGTTTCTAAAAATCAGGCCAGATGTCGTATTCTCATTTACAGTTAAGCCAAATATTTATTGTGGGCTAATTATGAAGTTACTTAAAGGCACAAAATTTTTTCCTAATATCTCTGGTTTAGGGTCGTCATTCCTTGGAAAAAAAAGAGTTTTTAGGTTGATAAAATTTTTATATAAGATGACAGTAAAAAATGCAGAGATTATTTTTTTCCAAAATGATTTTGATTTAGAACTTTTTAATGACCTTAATATTATTGGCTCTCAAAAGAAATGTATAGTGTTGCCAGGGTCTGGTATTAATTTAAAAGATTATTTTTATCAGGAAGACCAAGCATTGCCATCTAAAAATTTCTTATTTATTGGAAGACTAATTGCTGATAAGGGCATTAATGAGTTTATTAATGTTGTTAAGCTTTGTTCTGAAAATCAAGAATTAAAATTTTCCATTATAGGAGAAATTGATACAGGGAATCCAAGCTCACTGTCCTTAGAGGATATCAAAAAATTTAATGAAATTAAGAACTTAGAATATTTAGGTTTTCAATCAGACATACCTTCTTATATTAAAAAAGCATATTGTATTGTATTACCATCTTATAGGGAGGGAACATCTAGGGTGCTTCTTGAGGCAGGTGCCTGTGGAAGACCTGCTATTGCTTCAAATGTCCCAGGTTGTAACAATGTAATTGAAGATGGAATTAATGGATTGTTATGTGAGCCTAAAAGTAATGAGTCGCTATTAAAATCTGTACAAAAGCTCTCGAATATTTCATCTGTGAAATATTTGGAGATGTGCAGATCTGCAAGAAAAAACATCGAAAATAATTTTGATGAGTCAATAGTTATATTTAATTATCATGATGTCATTAATGTATAATGAGTAAAATTTAATGACTTGACGACTTAAATTTTAAGGAAAAGATAATGAATTCTGCAAAATCTATTAATAATTTTTTTATAACCTTTGCTTTAATGATAGCTATTTTATCTACGAATTTTGTTTATTCACAAGATATAGATGAAAAATTCCTAGAAAGTCTGCCTGATGATTTAAAAAATGAAGTTGTATTTGGAAATAGAGATGATAGAGATGAGGATTTAAATAATTTACTTAACAGTGACTCATCAGTGCAAAAAGAGCAAGCTCAGCTAAGAAATCTGAGTGATCAGCTTGAGGCACTTAAGATAAAGACTGGACTAGTAAAAAAACCTTATGAGTTAGAGCGATTCGGCGACTCTTTTTTTAATGACTTTCAGTCTACTTTCATGCCAGTTAATGTAGCAAACCTTGGAGCTGACTATGTTATTGATGTTGGTGATGTCTTGCTAGTGAATATTGTCGGTAAATTATCTGATGAATTTGAGGTTACTGTTAATAGAGATGGAGCAATCATGATACCAAATGTTGGCAAACTATCCTTGGCAGGCAAGACTTACGGAGAGGCACAAAAGTCGTTTGATATTTTTCTTGAACAGAATGTTTTAGGGGTTGATGGTGATCTTTCTCTTAGCAAATTAAGAGATATACAAGTCTTGATGCTTGGATATATTTATAAACCGGGGATATATACTTTAAGTGGTGGATCGAATATTTTGGGTGCTTTGAAGGCTGCTGGAGGGATTGGCTCTAAAGGCTCTTTTAGAAAAATCACTCAGCTAAGAAATGGGGAGGTAATACAGACTTTTGATCTATATGATATTTTAATTGATGGGAAGTTTAATTTTACAAAACCACTTAGATCAGGTGATTCAATCCTAATTGATGCAATGGATACATCTATTCCTATTTCTGGAGGTGTTAATCGTCCAGCAATTTATGAGATTCTTGAAGGTGAAAACATTAATGAGTTAATTAAGTTTGCAGGTGGCTTTTCTGAATCATTTATTGGATTTGATCATATTTTTATTAAGAAATCTGATGCAGATAATTTTGATGAAAAAAAAATATACTTATCAAATATACCTAGCTACAAATTATCAAAACGTGATCAAATAATGGTACCTTTTTTTACTGAAGATTTATTAACTGCCAAAAAAGTTTCTATAAAAGGATGGGTTAATAATCCAGGTGAGTACTATATATCCGATCAAGACACCTTTTCATCGTTAATCAAAAAAGCAGGTGGTTTCAAGAGTGGTGCATATTTATATGGAATCTCTCTCTTTAGGAAAGATGCTATTTCAAAAGAAACTAGTTTTAATGTGCTTGAATACTCTAAATCAATTAACTATTTAGTCACTTCAATTGGTCAGCCTGGAACTGTTATTCCTCCTAATGCAATTGAGTATTTATCAAATGCACTTGAGTCAAGGAAATCTACAGGGAGGATAATTAATGATTTTAGTCAGAATGTAGATATTGAACTGCATGATAGTGATGAAATTGTAGTACCAAATTTGCAAAAGACTGTTTACTTATTTGGGGAATTCAATAATCCTGTAAGTGCGACTTATGATCCCGTTCATGGAATCACAGATTATATTAATGTTGGAGGTGGATTGTCTAAAAATGCTACCGATGAGATTATAGTAATTGATCCAGATGGAGCTGCTAATGTATTCAAAAAAGGAAATTTTATAACTGCCCTTACACAAAATAGAATTGAAATTTATCCAGGAAGTATCATATATGCACCCAGAGATATTGGTAGTTTGTCTGGAATACGTTATGCATCAACTGTAGCACCCATTCTTAGTAGCTTGGCTTTATCTCTTGCGTCGCTTAATAGTATTAATAATTAATTTATTAAAGTGAAACTTAGTGCTTTAAGTGCCTTTTTCTTATTAATATTCAATGTAACATTAAAAGCATCACTTGATGAATATATATCTCCGTACTGGAGCACCCCATCATATTCAAATTATGGTTCAACTGGCATTATACAAATGCCTAATGCTAGATTTAATCCAGCAGGCTCAGTTGGGTTTAGTTGGACACACTTCGAACCATATATAAACGGCGCAATTCTTGCATATCCTTTTGAATGGCTTGAAGCTTCATACCAATATACCGATGTTAATAATGCACTTTATAGTACTGTTAAGTCATTTAGTGGTAATCAAACCTATAAAGATAAAGGCTTTGATTTCAAAATTCGTTTATTTAAAGAAGGAGAATACCTACCACAAATTGGAGTTGGATTTAGGGACGCTGCGGGCACTAGCATTTTTGCATCTGAATTTTTAGTAGCATCAAAAAAGATCAAGAACCTTGATCTAACATTTGGATTGGGATGGGGTAAGCTAAATGGAAATGAAATAAGAAA
>MDTG01045183.1_pt1 | contig 11401 bp, 12 predicted proteins | sample 811421 | NCBI WGS metagenome assembly MDTG01 (sample SAMN05326645, study PRJNA326480) | marine metagenome | isolation source: seawater | place: Pacific Ocean: South East | collected 2011
CCAATATTATATTTTTCTCCACAATTTTTTTGAATTGATCTGGAATATCATCAGACTCTATACTTTTTAGTTCATTGCTTAGATTTTCTTTAAAAATATTTTTTAAATTATCTTTTTCAAATAAATCTTTTAATAAAAATAGTAAATTTAATTTATTTTCTAAATTGTCAGATAGTAAAGTCTTTTGATAAATCAGTGCTCTTGACTCATAACTGTCTAAACTTTTATATATTGTATCTGCATTAATAAGCTGGTTAATGGTAAACGGAATTGATAGATAAATTTCAAAAATCTTATTTTTATCAAAAGTTCCTTCATTTGCTGCAATTTCATATTTTTTTATTATTACAGGATCATCCAACTGCTCTACGGAAATTAAATTCGATGCATTTAAGAATCTCCATATATTTTTATCGGTTTTTTGATTTGGTTCATATTTAAAATTTTCAACCGTAATTGAAGAAAGATAAAAATACAGAAGATTTTTTTCTGAAATTTTATTGTCTGGTTTGTCATTTAATCCCAAAAGAAATAATATTTTATTACTAAAAAATTTATCTGAACGCCCTTCCTCTCTTAACAAATCAAAATTTAATTGTGCTTCTTGGTCCTTTTTATTTAGTATTAAACAATAAATTCTAAATTTTTCCAAATAATTATCTTTTATTTCTTTATCAATAAAACTTACTTTTTTACAACCTTCAGAAATATCAGCTGACATAATATAGTAATCTACCAAATGTTTGATTAATTTTGATTTACCAGAAAATTCTAAATTTGTGTTCAAAAAATCCTCAATAAGAGAAAGCTTGTTATTTTTTATCAGCCAATTAATTTTTAATTTTAAAAATTCATCTTCACTTAAATTGGCTTTTGCTGGATAGGAATATGTAAAAATCGTATCAATAAAAATTTTTTCAGAAAATCTTGACAGCTCTACTTTTTCAATTCTTTTAAAAATTTTTTCAACTTCATCTCCATTTGTACTTGACCACATGTCTAAGTTTAGATCATTTTGCTCTGGATCAAAGAGGCCTAGCAGTCTAATTGGTTCTTCTAAATTTTTATTACTATCAACAATTTTTATTTTGTCTAAATCTCTTTTGTCTTTGGAAAAATCAATTTTTGGTTTTTCTTTTAATTTTTCCTGTTTTTTTGTGCTTTCTTTTTCCTTAATTGTTTCCTTTTTCCATATATCGGCCGAATCGACTCCTAATGCCTGTGAATTAAAGAACATGAAAAAACTAAGCAATAATAAAAATTTACTACTTAAGTTTAATAATTTTATCACTAACATCTTCGGTTATTTCTTTTTCAGGAGATGGAAAATCAATTTTTTCTATAAAGAAGAAAGCAAAAACTATCACAAAAAGAACAAATAGCAATTTTACAATAATCCTTACAAAGGGTGTGCCGGTTCTCGATCTTTGTAATCTCGGTTGCATAGTAAATAAAATATATTTAAACTTAAGAATTAAGACAAATTTGTGATAAATCAAATTGAAATTTTGGGTATAAATTGAAAAAAAACCTTATATTAACCGGAATGATGGGATCTGGAAAATCTACTATAGGAAAATCTCTGGCAGAAAGACTAAATATGGAATTTGTAGATATTGATACCATAATTGAAAAAAAACTGTCTTCCTCAGTTACAAAAATATTTGAGACAAAAGGTGAAGAGTTTTTTAGAAAAGTTGAGGAGGAGGAAAGTATAAAGTTTGCTGGAAAAGACGGACTTGTTATAGCCTTGGGTGGTGGAGCCTTTATTAACAAAACAATAAGAGAAAAGATAAAAAAATCCTCCTTTTCTGTATGGCTTCAGCTTGATACAGATAAACTTTTTGAAAGAACAAAAAATAACCAGAAAAGACCTGTATTAAATAGGAATAAATCTAAGAGGGAATTAGAAAAACTATATGAAAGTAGAAAAAAAATTTATTCTTTAGCTGATTTTAAAATAGATTGTAATGGTAAAACTAAAAATAAAATAATAGAAGAAATTAAAAAAATTTATGAAAATGCATAAAATAAACGTAAAAACTAAAGATGCAAAATATCCAATATTTATTGGAAACGGCTCAATAAAATTACTTGGAAAACAAATTCGATTTATCTGTCCGAAAACAAAAAAAGTTGCTCTTATTTTGGATAAAAATATACCTAAAGAGTATAAAAAAAGAATAAAAGAACAATTAAAAAATTACTATGTTTATACAAAAGAATTTTTACCATCGGAAAACTTAAAATCATTTAAACATATAAATTTTCTTGTTGAAAATTTATTAGAAAAAAATTTTAATAGAAATGACACTATAATAGCTGCTGGAGGTGGGGTAATAGGCGACTTCGCAGGGTTTGTTTCTAGTATTTTAAAAAGAGGATTAAATTTTATAAATTTACCCTCTACACTTTTGTCTCAAGTAGATTCATCAATCGGTGGCAAAACTGGAATAAATTCGAAAAAAGGAAAAAATTTGATTGGTACATTTTACCAACCTAAATTAGTTATTACCGAAATATCTCTTTTAAAAAGCTTACCAAGAAGAGAGTTGGTTTGTGGATTTGCAGAAATTTTAAAATATTCTTTAATTCGAGATCAAAGTTTTTTTAAGTGGCTTCAAAAAAATTCAAAAGATATTTTAAAAGGAAAAAAATTGAATATTATAGAGCATGCAATTGTTAACAGTTGTAAAAACAAAATTCATTTTGTTTCTGCTGATGAAAAAGAAACTGGGAAAAGAATGCTTTTAAATTTTGGTCATACATTTGGTCACGCTATCGAAGCTGCTAGTAATTTTTCAAAAAAAATCAATCATGGTGAGGCTGTTCTTATAGGAATGCTTTTGGCAACGAAATTATCAGTGAGAAAAAAAATATGTTCTAATTCAACGCTTCAGCAAATTAATGAAATTTATGAAGTCAATAAATTACCTTGGGCTTTGTCTAAATATTTTAAAAAAAAGGATTTTAAAAAAATTGTCAATTATATGATTAATGATAAAAAAAATAATGATGATAAAATTAATTTAATTCTTTTAAAGAGAATTGGAAAAACAACAAGACCAGGAGATATTAAAATGAGTCTTGGTCAAATGAAAAATATTATAAAAAAAATTAGTTAATTTTTATTTCTAAAGCATGAATTTTATTTTTCAATTCCTTTTCTAAAATTTTCATCACTTTTTTATGGGCTTGTATTTTGTTTAGAGATTTAAGATATTTTGAATCTATAATAATTTTTAAATGAAACTTGTCTTTGCTGAAGGATTTGTGCCCTCTATGTTTGAAAGAATTATCAATTATTTGTATTTTTTTGAGTTCTATAGAATCTCTAATTTTTTTTTCAACAACTTTTATAAAGCTTTCCATTAAATTAATATTTGAATATATTACCATAAAATTCTTATGAAAAATATATGTGACTGGGAAAATTGTAAAAAAACTGGTAGCTACAAGGCTCCGATTGAAAAAGACAATAGCAAGCATTTTAGATTTCTATGTCTCGAACATATCAAAATTTTTAATAAAAATTGGAACTATTTTTCAAATATGACTGAAGAACAAGTTGAATATTTTATAAAATCGGACCTAACATTTCATAAACCTACAAAAAGTTTTTCTTCCTCTGAAAATTTTTTTAAAATATTATGGAACAATGCTCTTGAAGATAAAATCAACATTTTTAAAGGTTCCAACTTCAACGACTTTAAAAAATCAAAACTGACCCAAAAAGATAGGCATGCTTTAGAAATTTTGGGGCTGGAATATGAGGCAAAGTGGGAAGATATACAAAAAAAATTTAAAGGACTTGTAAAGAAATACCATCCTGATAAAAATCGTGGAAGTAAAAAATATGAGGATATTTTGAAAAAAATTACTCTAGCATATAGTCAACTCAAAACTACAGTTAGTAGGAACAAATGAATTTGAATTTAGAAAATAAAAAACCAGATATTAAAATTTCTGTGAGGCAAACCTTTAATTTAGATACAGATATGGAGGTTGATGGATTTTCAAATAAAAACGAGTATGTTCCAAAAATTGACAATGACTATAAATTTGATCGAGATACAACTCTTGCAATTCTTTCAGGTTTTGCATTTAATAAAAGAGTTTTGATACAAGGTTATCATGGTACCGGAAAGTCAACTCATATAGAACAAGTTGCTGCTAGACTTAATTGGCCCTGCGTAAGAGTAAATTTGGATAGTCACATTAGTCGTATAGATTTAATTGGAAAAGATTCAATAATTATCAAAGATGGAAAACAAGTAACCGAATTCAAAGAAGGAATTTTACCATGGTCTATTCAAAATCCAGTGGCATTAGTTTTTGATGAGTATGATGCTGGTAGACCTGATGTTATGTTTGTAATTCAGAGAATTCTTGAAAGTGATGGAAAATTTACGTTATTAGATAAAAATAAAGTTATAAGTCAACATCAGTTTTTTAGAATGTTTGCAACCACCAATACGGTAGGATTGGGAGATACAACGGGACTTTACCATGGGACACAGCAAATTAACCAAGGTCAAATGGACAGATGGAATATAGTAACAACATTAAATTATCTGAAATTTGAAAAAGAATTAGAAATTATTCTTGCAAAAAACAAAAGTCTCAACAACAAAGAAGGTAAAGAAAAAGTCTCAAACATGATAAAAGTTGCAGAGCTTACAAGAAATGGTTTCGTTAACGGGGATATTTCAACAGTAATGAGTCCTAGAACAGTGCTTCATTGGGCAGAAAATTCAGATATTTTTAAGGATATTGGCTATGCATTCAGAGTAACATTTTTAAATAAGTGTGACGAATTAGAGAGAAAAATTATTTCAGAATATTATCAAAGATGTTTTGGTGAAGATTTACCCGAATCCTCTGTTAATGTAAAAATTTCCTAATAATGGAAAAAAAAGATATTCATCTAGAAAATTTCAAGCAAGCACTAGTTTCTACTATAAAATCAATATCAGAAATAGGTGATTGTAATATAAGTTTTGGTGAACAAATAAAAAAACAGGATAACAAAAGCGCTAATCTCCCTGAAATAAAAAAGTTAGAAAAATTTAAAGATTTCTTGTCAATAAGAGCAAAAGCAGACTCTGAAGCCTTAAGACTTAAATATAGCAATATTGATATTTTTAATTCACACAAACCTAAGGGAGATAATGCTGTAAAACTTTATGAAATTGCAGAAAAAATAAGGTATGAAAAAATTGGATGTGATCAATTTTGTGGAATTAAAAAAAACTTATTTGAAGATAATAACCAAAAAAAATACCAAGCTAAATTAGTCGAAGATATATTTAACAACTATCTAAGAAGCTTTTTTTTTGGGATAAAAGAATCCAAAATTACAGACGGTAAAATAAAGAAAATTAGAAAAAATTTAGATATAAATTTTAAGAAAAACTTAGAGATGTTAAGAAAAAGTTTAAAAAACCAAGAACAGTTTAATCAAATTGTCTCAAAAATTATATCAAAAATGAATATAGAAGATAAAGAAATCTATGAGGATACAGATGAAAAAGAAAAGGAGAAAGAACCTCTAAAAAATCATCAGCAAGAGGAAAATAAAAGTAAGTTGCAAAGTGAAAAAGAAAATAACGAGTCTTTAGATATTGATATTTCAAACTTGGAAGAGCTATCAGAGAAAAATGATCATAATGAAAAAATTCAAGAAATAGAAAGTTTAGACGGCATTGGAAATGAGAGAATTAAAAAAATATTTTCAAAAAATAAAATAAAATATAAAGTATATACTGAAGAATTTGATGAGGTAATCAAGGCTGAAGATCTTGAGTCAGAAGAAGAACTAATGAGATTAAGATCTTCATTAGATCAACAGCTTTTACAATTAAAAAACTTTGTGTCAAAACTTGCAAATAAGTTACAAAGAAAGCTTTTAGCAAAACAGAATCGATCCTGGGAATTTGATCTTCAAGAAGGTATTTTGGATACATCAAGGCTAACAAGAGTTATAATTGATCCTTTTAATTCACTCTCTTTTAAAAAAGAAAAAGAAACAGATTTTAAAGATACTTTAGTATCAATCCTAATTGACAACTCAGGGTCTATGAGAGGAAAACCTATTTCTGTGGCTGCAGTTTGTGCGGATATTCTTTCAAGAACTTTGGAACGATGCTCTGTAAAAGTTGAGGTTTTAGGTTTTACAACAAAGCATTGGAAGGGTGGATCAAGTAGAGAAAAATGGTCAAATAATAATAAACCAAAATCTCCTGGAAGATTAAATGATCTAAGACATATAATATATAAATCTGCGGACACTCCTTGGCGACAAGCAAAAAATAATATTGGTCTCATGCTTAAAGAGGGACTTCTTAAAGAAAATATTGACGGTGAAGCATTGAGATGGGCTTTTAATAAAATCAAAAAAAGAAAAGAAGAAAGAAAAATACTAATGGTAATTTCTGACGGTGCACCTGTAGATGACTCAACGCTTTCCACAAACTTAAGCGACTATCTTGAGAGAGACTTAAAAAATACAGTTAATGCAATAGAAGAATTATCTACTGTGGAACTCTTGGCAATAGGTATTGGTCATGATGTTACACGATATTACAAAAAAGCAGTAAAGATAACAGATGTTCAAGATCTTGGGGATGCAATGATAAACCAATTAACAGATCTTTTTTCAGAAAAAATAAAATTTCACTAAATTAATTTATATTGAGGAAATTTTTGGAGAATACTCAGTAACATCCTTAAGTTTAGTCATAAGAAGTCTAAAAGGAATTAACATAATCAATGCTAGTAGTAATTTAACAACAAAATCTCCTAAAGCTAATGTTGTCCAACTTAAACCTGTTCCATAAAATGCAATAGAAAAAAATAAAAAAGTATCCACAAAAGATCCAATTAAAGAAGAAGTCAAGGGTGCGATAAACCAAATTTTTTTTCTTAAAATATCAAAAACATTTATATCAAGTAACTGAGCTACTACAAAGGCTGTGCCAGATCCAATAGCTATTCTAATAGATATCAAGTCAGAGAAGTTGGTTGAGAAAAATAATGTTAAAAGAATTCCTAAAATAAAACCAAGATAAACGATTTTTCTTGCTATAATTTTTCCGTATCTTCGATTGGCTAAGTCAGTTATCAAAAAAGTTACTGGATAACTCAATGCACCATAAGTCAAAATTTCACTCATACCAAAATGATTTATCGGGAATTGCACTAGAAAATTAGAAAGACAAACAAATAGCGACATGAAAAGAGCCAAAACGTAAAAACCCGTCGAGTTTGCACTCTGCATGTTATGCGCCTTTTGATATTATTTTAAGCTTTAGCTTTTTTGCCTTTTTTGAAAGTCTAAATGACTTGGTAGATTTTAGAAATTTATCTATACCACCTTTGTAGTCAACAGTCCTTAGGGCTGAATTAGAGACGTTAAACTTAATATTTTTTTTTAATAAATCGCTTTTAAATTTTACTTTTTTTATTCCAGGTAAAAATCTTCTCTTTGTCTTATTATTTGCATGACTAACGTTATGACCTTTTGCTGGTTTTTTTCCTGTAAGTTCACATATCCTGCTCATAAAATATCCAATAGCTGTATAATTCTTACCAATAATATAATCAAGAGCTTATATCTCTATTGACAACGTTTGTGTCAAATAATAGTAAATTGAATGGATTTTTTCCTCCCAGTCGCTCAAGTACAAGTAAGCATTATAACAATATTATTAGTAAGCCTTCTTGTTGGTTTTATATCAGGCCTATTTGGCATAGGTGGTGGGTTTTTAATGACACCAGTATTGATATTCTTAGGTATACCTCCTGCCTTTGCTGTTGCAAATGAAGCTAATAATATTTTAGGAACTTCAGTTTCAGGTGCGCTAACACATTGGTTTAGAAAAACACTCGACTACAAAATGGGATTAGTAATTGTTTCAGGCGGTATTTTAGGAACAGTTGTTGGAATGACAATTTTTGGCTACTTAAAAGAAATGGGTATAGTAAATGTCATTATTTCTTTAGCTTATATTTATATGTTGGTTATGATTGGAACCTTAATGTTTGCCAAAGGTTGGAAAGAGCTTAGTGATTTAAAAAAAAAGATTGTAGTTAAGAGAAAAGCTCACGATCACTATTGGATACATGGGTTGCCCTTTAGAGTTAAATTTCACAAATCTAAGCTCTATGAAAGTGCAATTGTGCCAATTATGTTAGGTTTTATTGTTGGAATATTTGCATCTATTATGGGTGTTGGCGGAGCTTTTTTAATGGTTCCCGCAATGATTTATATTATTGGTATGCCTACTAAATTAGTTCCTGGGACATCTTTATTCGTAACAATTTTTATAACCGCTTGTGTTGTAATAGGACATGCTTTGAAATTTCAAACAATAGATTTTATATTAGTTAGTATTTTGTTAACTGGTTCTATCTTGGGTGTGCATTTAGGTTTAAAGGCAGCAGAAAAGTTAAATGCTTCAGAATATAAAACACTGTTAGCTGTCCTTTTGTTAGGCGTGGGAGTAATTATGGGGTTAGAGCAGTTTGTTTTAGAAAAGGGAAGCTTATTTGATGTGGCTAGTAAAGGTGAAATTAATAATCAACTCTCTGAAATTGTATTATACTTTTCTCAAAACCATCCTATTTCTTATGGTTTTTTATCTATTATAATTGTTATTCTAGTTGGAATATCTTTTTCATACGCAAGAGAGTTAATTCATTATATAAGATTCGATATAGATAAAAAAAAATACAAATTTTTTGGATAATCTAATTTATATCAGAACCTATAACTTCATTTAAATTTTTAATTTTTTTTTGATTCATTATTTCTATTAATTCTTTTTTGATTTCCTTTACTATAGTGGGTCCTTTATAGATCATACCTGTATATAACTGTACTGCCGAAGCTCCTGCAGCCAACTTTTCATATACCGATCTACCCGAATCTACTCCCCCAACTCCTATTATTGGAATTTTTCCTTTTAGTTCTCTATAAAATTTTTTTATAAGATTAGTAGATAAACTTTTTATAGGTTTCCCAGATAATCCTCCTTTTTCATTTTTCTTATTATCTAATAAATTTTCTCTATTTCGATCACTAGTATTTGTTAAAATAAAACCATCAATATTATTCTGTAAAGATAAATTGATAATATTATTTATTGATGAGTCCTCTAGATCTGGAGAAATTTTTAGTAGAAAACATTTTCTAAAATTACTTTTTTCTCTTATCTCATTTATCTTTAATAATAATTCTTTTAGAGTCTCTGGCTTGTGGAAATCTCTTAAACCTTCTGTGTTTGGAGAAGAAATATTTATAGTTACATAGTTCCCTAAAGGAAAAAAAACTTCCGCACATTCTATAAAATCATTGAGCATATTAGAAGTATTTTTGTTTGGACCTATATTTATACCTAAAAGACCATTTGGAACGTTGCTCTCAATTCTTTTTCTTACAACTTCAGATCCATCATTATTGAAACCAAGCCTGTTTATTAATGCTTTATCTTTTTCTAATCGAAATATTCTCGGTTTTTCATTACCAAATTGTTGTTTTGGTGTAACTGTACCAACCTCAACAAAACCAAAGCCAATTTTAAATATTTCATTATATACCTCTGCACTTTTATCAAAACCAGCAGCGAGGCCTATTGGATTTTCAATTTGCTTCCCAAATAGTTTGGTCTTTAAGATTTCTTCGTTTTCAACTGAAAACAAATTTTTGGGAAGAAAATTATATTTAAGAGATTTTATTGCTAAATCGTGTGCTTTCTCAGGATCTAAGTTAAATATAAAGGGTCTTAGAAAAGAAAACATCAAAACTATATTCTCAACTTTTTTTCCATTAAATCAATTGTCTCTTTTATTCCAAAAAAACTTATAAAAAAGCCCATTCTAGGGCCATTTTCTTCTCCAAAACAGACCTCATAAATTAATTTAAACCAATCTCTCAAGCTATCACTGTAACCATTTTCTTTTCCGGCTGTATAGATTTTAGTTTGTATTTCCTCTGCAGGTGTATTTTGCGGCACTTTTTTTAAAATAGCGATTAAATTCTCTAAAGCCTTTTTTTCATTTTTATTTGGTTTCTTAAATTTTTTCTTAGGCTCAACTTCGTCAATAAAATAATTAATTGCATAATCAGTCAGCTCATCTAAGATTTTATGATTTTTTGGATCTATTTCTTTATGAAATTTTTTTATAAACTTCCACAAGATGTCTTTTGTCTTAGCATTACTAGAGCCAACAATATTTAATAACATAGAGAAAGGCATAACAATTTTCTCTTTTGGAGGAGATCCTCTGTGTACATGCCAAACAGGATTTAAAAGTTGTTCATGAGATTTTTGTTTATCATACTTTTCAATTAAGGATAGATATTCATCAACCGCTTTTGGAACTACATCTGGATAAAGTTTTTTTGCTCTCTTTGGGTTTTGATACATGTAAAGAGACAAACTTTCTGGTGATGCATATCGCAACCATTGCTCTATAGTTATACCATTACCTTTTGATTTGGAAATTTTTTCCCCTTTTTCATCTAAAAATAATTCATATGCAAATCCATTGGGAGGTTGTTTGCCCATTGCTTCACATATCTTGCTTGACAAAATAGCACTTTCGGTCAAATCTTTTCCATACATCTCAAAATCTACATCAAAAGTAAACCAACGCATAGCCCAGTCAACTTTCCATTGTAATTTACATTTGCCATTTAAAATATCTACTTTGATTTTTTTTCCATTGTTATCAAAAACTGCACTATTATTTTTTTTATCCATTTCAATAACTGGTATTTCCAAAACTTTTCCTGTATCTGAACATATGGGTAAAAATGGACTATAAGTTTTTCTTCTCTCGCTTCTAAGTGTAGGCAAAATTATATTCATAATATCATCATATTTTTCTAAAACCCTTTTGATTGAATCGTTGAAGACTCCTTTTTTATAATTTTCTGTAGAGCTTTTAAAAATAAAGTCAAATTTAAACTTTTTTAAAAACTCTACCAACATTTTATTATTATGTTCCCCAAAGCTTTTATGTTTTTTAAAAGGGTCAGGAATATCTGTAAGTGGTTTTCCGATATTGTCATATAAAATTTTATCATTAGGTATATTATCAGGAACTTTTCTCAAACCATCCATATCGTCAGAAAATGTTATTAATTCAGATTTGATTTCCTTAATATGATTCAGTGCGTTTATCATCATTGAAGTTCTCGAGACCTCACCAAAAGTACCTATATGTGGTAAACCGCTTGGTCCATATCCTGTCTGAAAAGTAATTTTGTTCTTCTTCTTTATAAAATCTTTTCTATCCTTGAGAAGTTTACGGATCTCAACAAATGGCCAAGAAGATGTTGAATTAATTAGATCAGACTCAAGCATTATTAAGGTTTATAATAAGTTGAATTTTA
>MDTG01048910.1_pt1 | contig 11401 bp, 9 predicted proteins | sample 811421 | NCBI WGS metagenome assembly MDTG01 (sample SAMN05326645, study PRJNA326480) | marine metagenome | isolation source: seawater | place: Pacific Ocean: South East | collected 2011
AAAAATAGTTAATTGAAAAAATTTCAACTGTATCTTTAAAATATATAATAATTAAAGTTGTTATAGGATAATGCAAAAGGTAACTAGAGTAAGTTAAATTTCCTAAAAATGAAAAAATTTTTTTAACATTTTTACCTAAAAATTTTTCCAAGCTAATAAATAACATCAGTATACCTGGTGAGAAAATGAAAATTTTAAAATTACCAACAAAAGAAACTACTAAAAGTAGAAGACCAATTATGAAAAAAAGATTTTTTTTAATAAGATAAAGCTTGTAAACCAATAGACCGATTAAAAAAAAAATTAAACAACTTATTAAGTTAACGTGTTCATCAGTTTCAAGTAAAGGCAATTTATTTAATAAGATAAGAGGAAAAAGAGCAAAAATTATTTTTTTAAAATTTAAATTGTTAATATTAGACGCTAAAAAAAAGAATAAAATATAGGCAATGATTTCTTTGGAAACACTCCATATCGGCATATTATAACTAGATCCTTGTTCTAAACCCCAGCTTGACATGAAAAATAAATGTAAAATGAAGTGATAAAAGTCGTTAAATTGATTCAATGGGAAATTAGCATAATATACGTAAATGATGTGTATGACTAATATAATAATAAGAGTTATCAGATGCAACGGATAAAGTCTTGAAAGTCTATTTATAGCAAATTTTTTAAAACTTATAGAATTAATTTTATCAAGATAACTATAAGCAATTACGAAACCAGATATACACCAAAAAATGTGCACACCGTAATCTCCATACACATAAATCCAATTAATAAAATTATCAAAAGGTAAATCATGAATTTTTGAATTATCTTTAAAATCGTGTGTTCTGAAAAAATAATATTCATAGTGATGAATAATCACAAAAATACTAGAAAAGAATCTTAAAATTTCAATTGAATATATCATGCTATAATTTCTATTATTTAATTAAACGAACATAAACTAAAATTATCTTAAAAAAAATAATCAAGTTTAATGATGAAGTAATTTTTCAACTGCAAAACAGTATTTTGAAAACCTAATTCTCTGAGAAGGAAAATCTTCAGTTAATTCGTTTAAATCTTTATTAATTGAGGTTTTTAGTTCTGCTATTACTTTATCATCATTAAAAACAAAATTAGTATCGTAGTTACGATACTGAATGTTCGTATCAACTGAAATTCTCACGTCCTTAAACAAATAATATTCTCTCTCATATTTAACATAAATTTTTGGATAACAAGAGCCATACTGATTATCAAAGAATCCTGAATTTAATTTTTCATAATATTGATCTTTAGTTAAAATTTTTCTTTTTTTAAATCTTCCTTCAACTGACGAATTTTTTATCTCTAAATAGATTTTTTGATCTTTATTATTTGGATAATATCTTATTCTTATCTTTTTTCTTGGAGTTAAACCTTCTACTGAGTCTCTGTAAGCATCAAGTCGATAATTATCAAAATACAAGCTTTCGATAGTTCTAGGTTCATGAATACCTTTTGCAGATTTTTTATCTAAAAACTCTTTAAAATCTAAAAGGTTTTCTTTTTGAACATATAATTTTTGCTCTATTCTAAAACTCATTTCACTTTTTACTAATTTTTAAATCTTGAGTTATTATTATCTTTGATAATTTATCAGACTCAAACTTATTTGAAAATTTGTTGCATTTTATATTATCAATTATTACTAACCCACCATTAAATTCTTGTTTCTTATTATAAGCTGAAACACATGTTCTTAGATTACTTAAATATCCATTTTTTAATGATAAAATTGAGCTGTCTTTTGCAGCTAGCCCTATATCGGCCTCACTCACATTTATTTCTTTAATTTTTACATTTGATTTTTCTCCAATTGATACAGCTTTGTCTCCACATTTAGATAATTTCAAGTTAACAAGCTCATAAACACCTGCAGAGAAGTCAGTGCAATCATTTATAGCTGACGTTATTTCTAAATTTTCTATTTTTAAATTTGAAAAATCAGCGTCAAATGCGTCGCTAAAAGAATTTTGTATGGAAATATTGTTTACATAACCAGAGGCTTTAATAAAATTTATTGTATCTTCGCAACTTGAATTATTCGCTTTTATATTTATGTTATTAAATTCAACATTTATAAATGACAAGCATCCTGTTAAACCTCTATTATTTATTGGAAAATTTGGGGGAATAAATGAGTTTTTTATTTTATCTTCTTGAATTTTAGTACCATTAAAAATTATTGAAATATCTTTTAAGTTTCCGTTTATAAAAAAAATTCTTGATCCTATTTTTATTTGGTCTATTTGAATTATATCATTAACCTCATCAACTTTAATATTGATACCATCTTCATAGAAAATTTGTGTGTTTTTAAAACGTTTAAAATTTTCACTATTTTTTTTAGCTAATAAATTAAAGTCAATATTTTGACCAACGTATTGATAGTTTCTTTTGTCAATTACTAATTCCCCTTCTAGTAAATTAACAAGTTCTTCGTTACTAATTAAAAAATTTTGACAGTTTTTTAAAAATATTTCACATCTGAGAAATTGTTCTTTGTTGTTTCTAACTAAGTAAGCGTAAGGATCAATATCTTTTAAAACATTGTTAAATTTTTCTAAAATATTATTAATTGGTTTAACCTTGTTGTGATCAAGTATATTTTTATCTAAATTTGAAAAATATGTCTTTTTTAAATTTTCCAAATTATTTTCAATTTTTTCAATCTTTTTTTCAACTTCTTTAGTCGATAAATTTAACCCATCTATATCTAAATTATTTTTTAATTTTCCAATATTAATGTTGAATAGTTCACTTTCTAAATTTTGAAATGATTTATTTAAATTACTTGAAATTGGAATACGAAAATCCTTAGTGGTTGTAGTTGAAAAATTTTTATCTATTTCACTATTTGAGTCATATAATATAGGTTCAAAGTAATTCTCAATTGAGTTCCAATAAAATTTCCTATTAGTTGCACTTAAAGCGTGATGGCTGTTAGTTGCTTGTAAAAATAAATTATAAGTTTCCAGCTTTTGAATATGATCATCTTTGAAAAGGGCTAATAAAGTATTATCTAAATCATAATCAAAAAAGAAATAATTATTTTTTTCGTCATCAAATCTATTTGACCAATACAAGTAAATTAAATTCAAATAATTTAATGCATCCAAAGAAATTTGTTTATGCTGTGCACTTCTGATAGTAAAATTTGCGTTAGTAATTTTGCTCAACATTACTTTACTAGTTTTTTGTTGAATGAAAGGAACGCCTTGAGCCCAATTACTTAATTGATTGTCTGGTATACTTTCTAGACCTTTAAAGAAAAATTTTTCATCACCCTCTAGGATTGGCCCCTCACGTCTATTATTAAATTCTAAAAGTTCTTTCGATGCCTTCTCTTGAAATAACATTAAAGACTCTGTTTCGTTTATTTTTGCGTTGACCTTAATTGATCTTGGTGCCAAATAATTTAAATTTCTAAGCAGTTGAGATACTATCACTACATCATCAATATTTCCTCTTGTGCCGGGTTTAAAAAGCTTGAACCTTGTTATTCCTCTGATATTTCCATCAATTAGTTTTACATCTAGACTTTGAATTACCGAATTACCTTTTAATTCTATATGGTCTTTTGCGTCACCACTATGTCTTACCCTAGCTTTAAAATTACAGATAATATCATTCTCATATATTACTCTGACATTTGCTTTAAAGTTTCTTTTGAGATCGTGTGATATGAACCTTCCTCTGGTTGTTAATATCTTAATATTATTTATTGTCCAATTTTTATATTTATTTATGTCAATTTCAATTTTTTTTATTATGGTTTTATCTGCATTGACAAAATAGTCTTTTGAAACTTCATTATTGCAACCTGATAACTTTTTATTTGATGTCTCTTCTGAACTGTAAAGAGTCTTGGAATTTAATATGAAAAAGAAAAAAATTAATAATATTTTTTTCATAGGTTAAGCTAATTATAAACTACATTAATTTTTTTAATACTTTGATCATTTAATTTTTTTTTAAAATCTTCTAAAGATTCTTTGTTATTAAAATGTAATCTATAAGTAAAAATTTTGTTTTCATTATCGTTCAAAGAATTAGCTAGATTGTTGCTTTCCTCTATTATATTAATTTTTTTACTCGAAATTACCTCTAAAGTATTACTTATATTACCCTCATTGAATGATAAGTTATAAAAAGACTTTCCGTACTTAGTAGAGATTTTTTGTAAAATCTTTACGAAAAAAATTATAAAAATTGTACACAGAACTAATTGTATAGCCCACTTAGTTCTCACACTTGTCGCTATACCTATAGTTATTAAATCAAAATACATTACAAGTTCAAGAGCACTTTTTACAGGGTGTCTAAATCTTACAATAGATAAGGCTCCAATCATCCCTAAAGATAAAGCTATATTGCCAGAAATAGTTTTGGTTATAACGTAAGTTATGATGGGTAAGACCATAAAAGTAACAGTTTGTGCATGTGATTTTGCCCATGCTTGACCAGTAAAGGTTAATGAAAATCTTAATAATAGACCGCTAACAAGTAGTAATATGATTGGTGTTAATTCATCCATAGTTATAGCTTATACACTTTTTCTTGAACTAAATGCAATATCAACTATTAATTATTTGATTCAATAAATCGATATTTACCTCTATATCACCTTGTTGATTATTAAAATTTATAGTTTTAGGTTTTGACGTAATATCAAAGTAATTCAAATTATTACTTAATGCTAGATTTTTAATTACATTTCCCGCAGTGTCTGGTCGCATTTCAATAATTTTAGTTTTTGGTTTGCAAAAAACTATATTAGCAAAAGCAGCGCCATGTAAACCTATAATTTTTTTTGCGTTATTAAATAATACGACTTGGTCAACAAATGAAAAATTGCTCATAGTTAAACTCTTAAAACCTCTCTCTTTTAATAAATTTTCTACTTGATTATTATTAATTATATATCTTAAAGATCTTCCATCGTTTCTATTAATAAAAATTTTTTCTGGTAAATTTTCCATTTTTGAATTTTTCTTTCCTATTTCTAAAAATTTAATTCTCAAAAATTCTGAAATCCAATTTGGAATTTTTAAAGAGTCTACACTTGGATCATTTAGAATCGTGTAGGGATGTGATGTAACAATAATTTCATCTGCATAGAAATGCCTAAGACTCCTACTCGACAACCTTTTACTCTTGCTTATTTGGAGTAGATCTAATGTCTCATTTTGAAATTTTTGATTCAAGTCAGGAAATAGATAAAAATTAAAAGCTAATTCTTTTTTCTTTATAATATTTAATCTTGGAAGTACATCAAACATCCAATGCCAATAATTTGAGTTTCCTCCTCCACCTGTCAAAAGAGACAAAACTTTACCCTTAATATTTTTTCTAAATCTTGGTGTCCCCTTAGTAATAACTGAGTTATTTATACAATCACTATTAATATTATTTCGTAGTTGAAAAGAGGGTCCTTCTACAATTTTTCTATTTTTAATTATAGCAGTATCATGAATAGTGTCAGTATAAAGAGAGCATGTTTTACAAATATAAATGTTATAATTGTTTTTTTCTATTGATGTACTAGAGAGAATTATATCTTTATTTTCTTTGTGTGAAACTTTTTTGTTAATTTCTCCATATAAATATTTGAAAAATTTTTGAATTAATTTTTTATAATAACCTGAAAGTTTATTTTTTAGATTGGTCATTAAATTTGTCAATTATTATTACTTTTGATCGATTGTTTTGTAGTTTTGCAAATACCAATTTATTGTCTTATTTAATCCTGTGTGAATATCAATTTTTGGTTTGTAGCCTATTTCTTTTTTTGCTTTTTTTATTTTAAGAATTCTTCTTTTTGGACCAGCCGGCTTATTTTTTAACCACTTAATTTTACCTTTATATCCTATTTTGGATTTTATTAAATTTGCTAAATACTTAATAGAAATTTCTTTTCCGGAACCTAAATTCAATGGCTCAATCTTTTTATATTTTTTTGCAGTTAATATTAATCCTTCAACTATATCATCAACAAAACAAAAGTCTCTTGTAGCTTTACCGTCTCCCCAAACTTCAACAAATTTTTTATTTTTTATTTTTCCTTCGTAAAATTTTTTAATTAATGCTGCCACAACATGAGATGATTTTGAATTAAAATTGTCATTAGGACCATACAGGTTTGTTAAAAGCAAAAGATGAGATTTAAAATTATATTGTTTCATATAACTTAAAGAATGAGTATGTATAATTCTCTTTGCTATTCCATATGAGGCATTAACCTCTTCTGGGTAACCATCCCAAATATTTTTTTCGTCAAATGGTAAAGATGTATTCTCAGGATAGGAAGATACAGATCCTGTTGATATTACTTTTTCAACTTTATTAAGATAAGAGTGATGAATAGTAAATAAATTAATTAAAGAATTTTCATAAAAAAATTTTCCAGGATTTAATTTATTTATTCCAATACCTCCTACTGAGGCTGCAAGATGAAAAACAATATTGGGTTTGAAGTATTTAAAAAGTCTTTTTACATCTTTTTCGGAAACTAAGTTATATTTTTTATGACTTGCTACATATAAATTTTTGCAACCAATTAATTTTAATTTTTTAATCAAAGATCGTCCAAGAAAGCCTGTGCCACCAGTAATTAAAATTTTTTTATTTTTAAAATTTTTTTTCATTTGATCTTTCGAAAACTAAACTTTAAATCCTGAGTATCAGGATTATTAGGAAAATCTAAATTTTTTATTGGAAAATCAAAATTTTTTACAGTCATTGCTTTTAATGACTTATTCAAAAAAGAAACTTCTACATTTATTGGAAAGCCATCTTGATTGTATTCCCTATAATTATTTGCGTGAATATGCGTTATATCGAAATATTTTTGTAATTTTTTTATATTAGTAAAAAACTCAAACTTTTTTTTATGTGTGTCGTGAAATTCAATAACTAGTTGATCAATATTTTTTTCGTAAGATACAATTTTGTCAATGATTTCATACTCACTTCCCTCAATATCAATTTTAAAAGTGATATTTTTTTTATCATGTTCTGCTATATTTTCAAAAATTTTTTTTATAGTAATATTGTCATCTTCGTTATTTACTGAATTTACCTTTTTGGAATAAAATTTTACATTTTTTTTATTTACAAAATTGATAAATTTCAGATAATATTTTAAACATTGAAACAAATCACCTGGGGTTCTTTTAAATTTTAATATTCTTCTTAAATTTTTAAAAATTTCCTTTAAGTAATGAATATGACTAATAGAAAAATCGAAGATAATTAATTTATTTTGACTGTTTAAATTTAGAAAATCAATTTCAAAAGAGTATTCCTCAGCCATACCAAATGATATAAGAAAGTTTGATTTATTTAAAAATAATTGATCTAAGATATACCCTCCATCCTTTTCAACACCTAGTCTACAAAGATTTGGTGTTTTGTTCGGTGTTAAAAAGTCATAATCACTTGGAAGATTTTTCATATTTATTAAAATTTTAAGTTACTAATTATTATGTTAAAATTATATATCAACTCTTATAAATACTCTATTAGTGTTATTTCAATCAAATTAAAGCTTCATAAATGTCCAAGAACATGAAAATGACTAATTTTAAATCAATATTTAGTAATGAAAATTATGAAGAAATTTTATCTCAAATTATTTGATAAGAATAAATATCATTTTAAAAAAAATGAGGAAAAAGCTAAAAAAAATTTAGCTATATATAAAGATAAAATTGAGAATAAAATAAACAATATTCTAAATGATATAGATAAATCAAAAGTTTTAAATTTTAAACATTCTGGTCATTGTGGGGATATTATATGTAGCTTGCCAGTTATTAAAGAGCTAGCAAAAACACATGAATGTAATTTTTTTATAAATGTTAATAAAAAATTACCTACACCTTATTTTAAGCACCCTTCTCAAAAAGTGTATTTAGATGATAGAATGTTTCATTTAATTAAACCTTTGTTAAAAAAACAAAAGTATATTAATAAAATAGCTAAATATAATGGTGAAAAAATAAATATTGATTTAGATTTATTTAGAGAAATGCCAATTAATTTAACTTTTAACTCTTGTAGGTGGTTTTTTCATGTAACAGGAATTCAAGTAGATTTATCTAATCCATATCTAGAAACTGATAATGCAACTGAAATACAGAATAAAGTGGTGATACACAGAACTTTTAGATATAGAAATAATTTGATAAATTATAAATTTTTACAAAATTATAATGATATATTTTTTATTGGTTTAAAAAACGAGTATGAAGATTTAAAGAAAGAAGTTAAAAATTTAAATTTTTACGAGTGCACAGATTTTTTAGATATGGCAAAAGTAATAAATTCTAGTAAAATGTTTATAGGAAATTCTTCAATAGGTTTTGATTTAGCTGAATCTCTTAAAATTCCAAGGTTGCTTGAGGCTTCACCTGATTTTCCAGTTATGCAAATTTCCGGTAAAAATGGTTTTGATTTTTATTATCAGCCTCATTTTGAAAATTTATTTAATAATCTTTATAAAAAAAATACAAATACTTAACGATAAAATTTGAAATGAAAAAAAAAGCTTTGATATTTGGTGTGACCGGTCAAGATGGCTCTCATTTGGCAGACTTTCTTCTAAAAAAAAACTATCAAGTAATTGGTATCAAAAGAAGATCATCTAGTTTTAACACTAAAAGAATAGATCATTTGTTATTTACTGATGAAATAATTAAACCAAAAAATAATTTTAAATTAATGTATGGAGACTTAACCGATAGCAGCAATATTTTAAGGGTAATTAAATCTGTTAAACCAGATGAAATTTATAATCTAGGAGCTCAATCTCATGTTAGAACTAGCTTTGACATTCCTGAGTTTACTGCTAACGTAGACGCTTTAGGTTCTCTTAGAATTTTAGAAGCAATTAGAGTTTTAAATTTACAGAAAAAAACTCGATATTATCAAGCATCAACTTCAGAAATTTTTGGTAATACAGAAATTCCTCAAAATGAAAAAACTCCATTTAAACCAAGAAGCCCATATGCTATTTCAAAACTTTATGCTTATTGGACAACAATAAATTATAGAAACGCTTACAACATATTTGCTGTTAACGGTATTTTATTTAATCATGAGGGTCCAAGAAGAGGTGAAACTTTTGTCTCTAGAAAAATTACTCGAGCTGTAGTGGAAATATTTAAAAAAAAAAGACAGTTTTTTACGTTAGGAAATTTAAATGCAAAAAGAGATTGGGGTTCTGCTAAAGATTATGTTCAAAGTATGTGGTTAATGCTTAAAGCAAAAAATCCCTCTGATTATGTTATTTCTACAGGAAAAAGCTACTCTGTAAAAAACTTTGTAGAGCAAGCCTTTAAACATATTGATATAAATATTAAATGGAGAGGTAAAGGTTTAAGGGAAGTTGGTTATGATAAAAAAAATGGCAAAGTGTACGTAAAAGTTGATCCAATATATTTTAGACCAACCGAAGTCGATGAACTTAGAGGTGACTCATCAAAAGCTTACCGTGAATTAAAATGGAAACCAAAAACAAGTTTCAAAAAATTAGTAAGTGAAATGATGGAGTCCGATTTGAATGAAATTAACTAATAGTATTTAAATTGTAAGAATAATTCCAAATACTGTAACTGCGGAAACTGCAGCAACACCTAAGGCTAAGTTTCTTTTTTTTTCAATTTTCTTCTCTTGATTTAATCTTGATAGTAAGTCAGTTACTTTCACTTTGCCCTGTGATCTTGAAAATTCGTTACTGCTTTCCTGTGCGTTTAAGTTAAATGACATGAGCCCATTTAACCAGATTGGTTAAATAATTGAAATATTATAAAGATCGAAATGGGATTGAAACCTATTTTTGACCCAAAATGACTTAACTTCTTAAAAGTATCGACTTTGGATCATGTATTGCTAATTTTTCATGATTAAGAGAATATGATTTTCCCTCAACTTCTACTAACAATTCTTTACAATTTTCTAACCCGCAGCTTATATACGCTAAACATATGTTTTTATTATAAACAAATGAGTAATTTGCACTAGTTGTGTATCCAACAAGTTTATTTTCATGAAAAATAGGTTCATCGTGTAGAAGAAGTGGTTTTCCAGCGGTAAAGTTACTCTTCAAAGAAAACATCTCCAGTTTTTTTTTTGGCTCAATATCTTTAATCTTTTCTAAGACATTTCTCCCAATAAAATCACTACTTTTGTTTAGGTTCACGGTAAAAGATAAACCTGCCTCATAAGGATTATTTTCAGAAGTTATATCATGTCCCCAATGTAAAAATTTCTTTTCCAATCTCAAAATATCAAGTGCGTGCATTCCGGCATAGGTTAACTTAAATTTTTGGCCAAGTTTATTAATTTTATTAAAAATAAAATTCGTATTTTTTTTTGGTATATAAATTTCCCAACCTAATTCCCCAACGAATGATAGTCTTTGAAACCAAATTTTTACATTAAATACTTTTAAATATTTTCCTCTTGAAAAGGGAAATTCTTCTTTAGAAAAAAAATTGCCAAACAAAGTTGTTAAAAATTTTCTACTATTAGGCCCAAAAATTCCTATACAAGAAAATTTATCTGTTACATCATCAAATTTTACATCTCTAGTCAAATTTTTTAGAATGTGAGATTTATTATGACTTCTTGCTAGGGCAGGACAAATAATTCTAAAATAATCTTTTTTTAAACAAGAAATAGTTAAATCGGCTTCAATGCCTCCTGAAGGATTTAACATTTGAGTATAAGTCGTTCTACCTTCAATATTTTTAATATTATTTGCACATAAATATTGCAATTGGTTGTGTGCGTGTCTTCCATAAAAATCAAATTTAACAAAAGGTGTTAAATCAAAAAAACCTAAATTATTTCTAGTATTTAAACATTCTTGTTTAGCTGACTGATACCAATTTTGATAATTAAAACTATATTTGTATTTTGGTTTTTGTTTTTTTGAAAACCACATGGGTCTCTCGTACCCAGCCATTTGTCCAAAACAAGCACCTAATTTTTTAAGCTGATTATGGTAAGAAAGTAACTTAACGTTTCTAGATGTTTCTAATTGTTTATAAGGCCAATGCATTTTAAAAAGATTTCCAAGCGTTTCTGTAGTTCTCTCTTTAATAAATTTTAATGAGGAGTTGAATTTTTCAAATCTTTTTACATCAAGACTAAATAAATCTTGATCTGTGTGTCCTTTAATCATCCATTCCGCAACTGCTTTACCTGCTCCACCAGATGATCCAATTCCAATACTATTAAATCCACAACAAACATAAAAATTTTTAATTTCCTCTGTTTCACCAAGAAGAAAATTACTATCTGGAGTAAATGATTCTGGACCTGAAAAATATTTTTCAATAACAAGATCTTTGATTGC
>MDTG01061955.1_pt1 | contig 11401 bp, 10 predicted proteins | sample 811421 | NCBI WGS metagenome assembly MDTG01 (sample SAMN05326645, study PRJNA326480) | marine metagenome | isolation source: seawater | place: Pacific Ocean: South East | collected 2011
AGAGAAAAATAAGAAATAACAAAAATATACTTCCTTTGAAAAGAAGAATTGAGGAAAAAAAATATGCTTTCTATTTATTTAAAGTGTTTGTTAAATTAGTAAAAAACTTGTCTAAGGATTTTCCAGATCATAAAATAGTTATTAAGCCACATCCAACAGAAAACGTAAATAACTGGGGGAGAGAAATTAATATTAACAAATACAAAAATATAGTTATCGATAATAATTGCGATGTAGCTGCATATATAGAGGCATCGAAATGTGTAATTTATAATTCATCTACTGCTGGCTTACAGTCAATTGTAATGGGTAAAAAAAGCATAGTTTTTAATGGATTAAAAAAAGACAAATCTTTTAGAAATTTTCCAAATCAATGTACAATACAATTTAATGATTATAAATTACTTAAAAGAGAACTAAATAAAAAATTTTCAAAAAAAAGTAATTCTAAAAGTTTGGCAAAAATAAAAAAAAGACTTTTTATAAGCAATAAATCTTGCTCGAAAAAAATATTTGAAGACTTAAAAAAAATATCTAGAAAACAAAAAAGTGAAATAAATATAGACAATCCAAAGATAAAATTTTTATCAATTTTCTTTATCTCAAAAGATTATATTTATTTTATAGTTAATAAAATTTTAAGTATATTTAAAAATAAAAAAGACTTACCAGCAAATACATATTATAAAAAAATGAGAGATGGGATTAGTCTTAATGAAATTAACACATTTTTTACTAAATTAGAAATAAATTCAAAAATAAAAATTCATAGATTTGGAAAAAATGGTTTTGTTATAAAAAAATTATGAGCAATTTAGAAAGTTTATATAATAAAAAAGTACTAATTTTAGGTAGTTCGTTGCAAATGCTTCTTTTAGCATATTTTCTCGACAATAAGGGAATCAATGTAAAATTATTTGATAATTCTAATAATATTGGAGGTGCATGGAAAAGATTTACCTTCAAAAAAATGAAAATTCGAAAACAAACAAATGTGATTGTGCCTATAAATAACAAAGAAAAAGTTAATCAATTAAAAATTAACAATTTTCTTAAAAGAAATTTCGATATTAAGATTAATAAGATTAAAGATGATATTATAACTCCTTTAAAAACTAAAAGCAAATTCTCCTACAATTTTGATTCTTTTTTAAAAAATGTTTCAAAAAAAAAATTTTTAAAAAAAATGACTGTAAAAAAAATTGAAATATTTAAAAAAAAAGAAATAAAAATAAGCGGAAAATATTTATTTGATTATGTTTTTATACCAACTTATTTTGGAATTAATAATATATTTGTAGAAAATAAAATTATCCAGATTAAAAATAAGATAATTAAAAGTGAACACGTAATAGCTTTAATCAAATCAAATTCATTTTACAATATTCATTATTCTGATTTTTTTAATAATTTTTTTGATCGTGTTCAATTTATGAAACAAGGTAAATTTTTCACATTTTCTGCAAGAATTACCAAAAATAATAAAGGATCGAATAATTTAAAAATTTTAAAGGAATTAGAAAAAATATTCGATAGAAAAAAAATTTTAAACTTTAAAAAGTTTGAATATAAAAATCATTTTAGAAATGAAAGTCAAATTTTAAAGTTAAATCAAATTAATCAATTTAAGTGTATAAAACATGTAAACACTCAATCATTACTTTCATTCTTGGTGCTTGCTATAAAATATCTAAAATAAATTTAAAAAATTTTGGTGCAAATACTTTAAATGAAAATTAACGTAATTATTTCCGCCAAATGAACTTTTAAATTTTTCAATATTTTTTTCTTTTTCTGAAATAGTCTTTTGGGAATAATGTGTTTTACAATCTCCTAATGTTAATTTCTTACACCCAAAATTTTTTAAATATTTTATGGAATTGTATATTGACATGTGTGTAATATTAATAAAATCCTTAAAATAGTTCCTGTCTGTGCAAGAGCTAAAATATAAAGCTTCATCTTTATTAAAAAAAAATAACGATGAAGATATATTTTTTTTCTTATAAAATACTTTTATTAGTAAACCATTTTTGTTTTTAATCATTTCTCCATTTAATAACCATGTATCTCTAGACCTAGTAATTTTTTTAGACACTGTTTGATGCATTTTCATCATATCTAAAATATCATTATTATAATTTGAATTATCAATAACTTTATACTCTAAATCTTCGTATCTTTTTTTAATTGCACTTTTATGGCCTTTTGAAAAATTTTTTTCAATTGAGTTTAGATCAAGTGTAAGATCGATATATTTTCTATTAGATATTTTTTCAAAAAAACTTAAATTAATTTCATTTTGAAGATTGAAATTTTCAATTTTTTTTTGAAATAAAAAATTAATTTCACCTATTTTTTCTTTTAAAAGAATATCATTTATTTCATTATAAAATAATTCTATAATCTCTTTTGTTTTATTTTTGCAAATTATAAAAAACGACTCACCAAAAAAGTTTAAAATTTTTTTCTTATCTTTATTCTCTATAGTCAGTGGACAATACAAAATAGATTTATTATTTTTGATCAAAAATGAAATATCTGTAAATAAACTGCCTGAGTTATATTTCTTTAAATAATCAACAAAGATTGGTTCCAACATAAGATGACTACGTTTAAAGTTGTTTTCAATTTCTTCTCTAATAAATAAAAAATTAGTATTTCGAAATATCATTTAATTTTTTTTCTAATTCTTGATCACTAATTGTAAAATGTATTGGTAAAATACTTTTTTTTATAAAATAATTTCTTTCATAGGAACGTGATATATTAATATGTAAGGTATCTAATATTTTTGAATATTTTTTTTTATTATCTAAAATAATGCATGGACCAATTCTATAATTATCTACTTTAAGATTTTTTTTATTAATTTGATTAAATCTTTTTAAAATTACATTTTTATTTATCTCAAAATTTTTTAAATTTTCATAAATATTTTCACAAGTATTAAAATCTAAGCTAAAGTTAAATGACTCATTGTAATGCCAATCAAAATCCATTTTTTTCATTACCAAACAATCATATTTTTTTTTTGATTGAATGCTTGCAAACTCTATTTTTTGAGTTTGTAATTTCTTAACATAAGAAAAAAAAGCAAAATTATTTGTTAAAATAATTCCACCACAATAACTACCTATAATTTTTGGAAGTGAAATCACCTCGGCTATGTTTGAATTAATACAAGCTTTAAATTTATCATTTGGTAAACTGTCAGCACTATCATCTATGTATAATGATTTTTTATTTTTAGTTTTAAATGATTGACCTAAATGATGAACGATTAATGACCCATTATGTTTATTTTCGCTTATTCCAACATTAGTAAGTGATCCAATTGAGTCATAAAGACAATGGGAGCTCCATTTTGGAATTTTAAATATTTTTGATCTAGTAAATTTTTTAAAATTTAAAACCGTTATAATCGCTGATCTGGCAGATGGAGTAATCATACAATACTTTGATTTATACCTTTTAGCAAAAAAACTTTCGATATAATCAACCTTACTCTTTAAAAATTTGTACTTACTATTTATAAATTTAAATTTTTGGGCTGTCGGCCATAGAGATAAAAACATTTTATATTTCTTCAATTAAAATATCTTCCCTTGTAAATGAGAAGGGAAGTTCTTTTGGTTGCTTTAAGATAAAACAATTTCTGTTTTGTTTATGACTATAATTTAAAACAAATTTGATAAAATTATCATTTATAAGTTTATTTTGTTTTGTTGATTTTAGAAAACTTTTAAAGTTATTAAATTTTATTTCTTTCTTTAATCTTTTTTTTTCAAAATTTTTTCCAAAATCACTTTTTAAGAATCTGAATTTTCTATTAAGATTTGGAATATCTCCAATTAAGGCTTTACCATTTAAAGTTAGAATCTTTAGTATTTTTTTTAGGAAATCTCTCGGATTATTTACACATTGAATCACAGAATAACATAATATCTTGTTATATTTTTGATTTAGATTTTTTTTTTGAAATTCATTTTCTATATAATTAATGTTTCTGTAATTTAAATATTTTTTTTTCAGAACTTTTATCACATCAGGAATATCGCATAGAGTAATTTTAATATTATTCTGATTGCAAAATTTTACTAAAAAATCTGCTAGTGGTCCACAGCCACTGCCAATATCTAAAAACTTATCTCCTTTTTTTAAGTCTAGTTTTTTTATAATATCTCTAAATATATTTTTTTCTAATCCTGAATGAGATTTATGCCTACCAGCTTTTTCGGTAGGAAGAAAATTTTTATATTTCGCAAAATCGCTATAAATTTTATTGCTATTTTTTTGGTAAATCATTTATATAAAGTATTTTTTTATTATTGTTATTATTTTCTTTTGTTCATTATTTTTCAGTGAAACAAATATAGGAATACTTAGAGATTCCGCATAATATTTTTCAGCACCAATAAATTTTGTTTTCTTTTCTTTATAAATACTGAATTTATAAATAGGGATGTAGTGAAACTGAGGTAATACTTTATTGCTTATTAAATATTCAAAAAAGTGATCTTTATTTTTTTTTAATTTTTTAAAATTAATATTTATTAAAAATAAATGATAAGATGGTTTAATATTTTTTGAATACTCTAAAATTTTTAAGTATGGATTAAAATTCTTCAATTCTTTGTAATATTTATCGTATATCCTTTTTCTACTATTTAAAAAAAAACTTATCTTATGCAGCTGAGATAATCCTAGAGCACAATTTATGTCAGATAAGCGATAATTGTATCCTATATTTAAAATATCATATTTCCAATATTCCTTAACACGTTTAATAATTCCATGATTTCTAAATAGTTTTATTTTATCTGATATATTGGATCTATTTGTAGTAATGATGCCCCCTTCTCCAGAGGTAATAGTCTTAACTGGGTGCATTGAAAAAGTACAAATATCAGAATGTAAACAAGAACCTATTTTAATAAATTTTCCACGATGTTTGTATCTGGCTCCTAAAGCATGACAAGCGTCCTCAATAATAAAAAAATTATATTTTCTTTTTAAATTATAAAAATTAACTGTATGTTTTGGGTATCCTCCATGATGCATGACAATTAAAGCTTTAATTTTTTTTAATTTATTTTTTTTAATACAATCGACAACCTTTTCTGGAGTTATTTGCCCAGTCTCGTGATCTACATCTACCAAATACACTTTTAAATTCATGCTTTTTGCCATGTTATAAGATGCTATAAAGTTAACTGAAGGCATCAAAATTACATCATTTTTTTTTAAGCCAATTGAAAGCATGGCTAAATGAATTGCAGCAGTGCCACTGCTGCATACGTAACTAAATTTACATTCAAGATATTTTGATAATTTATTTTCAAATTTTTTAACATACGGTCCTGTGGTTATAAGATCATTTGCTAATGATTTGGATACAAATTTTTTGTCATTTTGATCTATATACTGTCTACCATATGGAATATATTTCATTATTTAGTTTATTCTATTAATTGGCTTATAACATATTTTAGATTTGAGAATTTTTCTAATATTTTTATTATTGCTGATATCAAAAAAAATTTTGTTTAAAACTTTTTTGTATTTTCTTGTCATCATTTTATTGTGAAAAATATTGACATAGATTAAGTTAGTGGCTAAGATTTTTTTTTTCAACATTTCTTGAGTTAGATACGTTTTATTTAGAGAGTGGTTTTTTAAAAATTGAAAAGATGGTATTGCATCAGTACCCATAAGTTTAATTGGAACATTATGTTTTTTTGATAAGTCGATCCAAATTTTTTTTATCATTTGGCCATTTGCTCTAACTTTTTTGAAAGCTTTTAATCTTTTTAACTCTTTAATTGTGGCAATTGCTGCTGTATATCCGACTCTTTCTCCCCAAAAGGTGCTGCTAATAAAAGTATTTTCAGCTTTTTTCATTAGACTTTTTTTACCAATTATTGCATTTATAGCAAAACCATTTCCAAGTGCTTTCCCAAAAATAGCCATGTCTGGATTTACTTTAAAATTAAGATGTATTCCTCCCATGTTTTCTCTATATCCAGTTGTACATTCATCAAAAATCAAAATTATTTTTTTTTTATTACATAAATTCCTCACTTTTTTTAAAAAGTTATCTTTTGGTTTAATATTTCTCATCACCTCCATTTTGATAATTCCAATTTTTTTTTTTTTTATCAATCTCTCTAGATATTCAAAGTCATTATATGGAAAAGGAAAAGAAGTATTTCTTAAATTATCAGGTAAACCATCATAATTTAGCCCTGACATTAAATGTTGATCTAAGTTTTTTTTTGAATTGATATTTGCAGAAAGATACCAATCATGCCATCCGTGATAACCACAAAAAGCTACATTCTTATTAAGTGTGTTAGTTCTAGCAATTCTTATGGCAACAGAATTGGCTTCCCCACCTCCTCTCGTAAATTTAGCCATAGATGCCCAGGGATGATGTTCAATAATATTCTTTGCAAGATATACTTCCTCTGGACAATTTAATGTGGACATATTGCTTTTAATAATTTTATTAGTCACTGATTTATTTACAAAATAATTCGAATAACCTAAAACATTAGTCCCTACAGCACAGAACATATCTAAAAACTTTTTTCCTTTTAAATCCCACAAATAGGTTCCTTTCCCTTTACTAAAATAAGCTGGCCACTTGTCAGGTAAGTGAAGCTCTGATCTCTTAGAGAACAGAGTTGTGCCTCCAGGTATTATTTTTTTTGAAAAATTATATAAACTTATGCCACTTTTAATTCTCATATTACTTCCAGTATCTTGGATCGATTAATTTTATTTCATTTGTCGTAAAATCAATTATTCTATCCTTATTTTTGATTAATTTAAAATTCAATATTTCCCTTAGATTATCGATATTATTTATACCGATTATTATTTGATCAAAGTCATGATCTAACAAATCGTTTAGGCAATAATTTATAGGAGAAATTTTATTTTTATTCAAATATTCAAACCATTTAAAAATTTTGTGTCTCCATTTTTTAAAGTATTTTTTCTTGAAGATCATTTGATTTATCAACAATCCTTGTAAAAAAATTGATCTTATATGAACCTCAATTTCTCTTTTTTTTAATCTATTTAGCCATCCAGAGCTTACTATTCTTTTATCTAGTACATTATACGGACATTGAACCACATTAATATTATATTTTGATATGATATATTTTAAACAATTCATATCATATATTGAAACTCCAATTTTTTGAAAATAACCCTTTTCTTTTAAGGTTTCTAAATTTTTAAATATTTTTGATCCCGAATTTGAAAATAATATTTCAATATCATGAAATAACAAAGTTTGTACTTTATTATTATAAAAACTTTTAATTTGATTATTTACTTCTTCCTCACAAAAGCTTAGGGACTCCCATCTATAATCTGCTTTAATTTTAGTTATTAGTCTAAATCTTTTTTTTATAGATTTAAAAAAGGACGCATCACGTAAATAACTACCAGCCGTATCAATTTTTGTAATATTATTAATCTTAGCTAAATTTAAAATTTTTTTAATTTCCTTCAAATTTATTTTAGTGCTCAAAACTCCGTATTTTTGACTAAAATTTGCTGATCCTAAAACGAATCTATTTTTTAAATAAACCTTATTCATTTAATCTTTTTTTTATATACAGTAAGCTTCTATCTTTTTTCTCAGCTTTAATTAAATCTTTCCAAAAAAAATGAATGTTTGATTTAAAAAATTTTACAACATTTTTTAAAAAAATATAATCTTTTTTTAAATCTAAGGTCCATCTTCTATTTGAGTAATTAATTCTATTTTTGTAATTGTATTTATTAAATATTTTTGAAACACGTATAAAAGGTGTGACATGTTCCCTGTTAAATTTACTTTTTGAGAGTTTTAGAGACTTTATAAGTGCACTTAATTCGATTACTTCTACATCTAATCCATCTGGGAAAGAGAGTTTCAATGTATTAGTTGTATAATCACAATTTTTCTTAAGATGAAGCGCTACACATTTATCTATTAGTTTTGGATCTATGATAGGACAATCTCCTGTTATTCTTACTATTGTATTTATTGAGTTTTTATTTGCACAATCAACATATCTTTTTAAAACATTATTGGTGTTACCTCTAAATAAATTTATATTATGAAAATTACTTATTTTTTTAAAATTAAAGTCAATTTTTCTTTTTGTAGTGCACAAAAAAATTTTTTTAACTAATTTAGACTTTTTTAATCTAAGAATACACAAATCAATTACTTTAAGATTTGTATCTACTTTTAAAAAATGTTTTTTGGGTAATCTTTTAGAGTCAGATCTAGCTGCAAGAAAAATTGCAATTTTATTTTTTTTTTCATTAATATGAGTATTTTTGGACATGTTTGTAAATTTCAAAATAATCTTTAGGAAGTTTTTTTTTTGGAAAAAGCAATTTTTTTTTTTGTAATCGTTTTTTACCAAAAGAAGAATTTGGTATCACTGCTTGTTTAAAATGTGTCGGTTTTAGGTTTATTTTATTAAATTTAATATTTATTTTTTTTAAAATTTTTTTAATGGTAACTTCTCTTTTTTGGATAGAAGCTAAATCTTCATACAAAACAAGAATTATTTTATTTGGGAATTTCTTTTTTAAAAATAAATAATCATTAGTCTTATGATACCATTGTTCCCATGCTTCTTTAATATTCTTTTTGGTTAAATTCACATTTCCAAATTTACTTTTAATTTTTGAGAAAAAATAACTTTCAAACTTTCTAACCGGAACTATGCACTTTAATGGTGTTCTAGAATTTAATAAATACAACAATTCTCGCCTAAGCCCTGATTCAGCATAAATATATTTATATTTTGAGTTTTTTTTTTGTGGAGACAATAAGCTATAAGCGTTTAAATAAACTTTAAATAATTCATAAAAATTAAATTTTATATTTAAATTTTTTTTTAAAAAATTTTTATATTTTTTATAATTTATTTTCTGTATTGAGTCGGGGAACTCCATCAAAGGAGCCGATAATGATTCGTACGCTCCTGCCCATTTTTTTTTATTAACTTTTTTATTAAATATTTTTTCCCATTTGTCGTAAGTTACTCCGCTTAACATCCGCATTAAAACATGTTTGTTCTTTAAAAAATTTTTTTTAAATTTTTTAAAATTTCTAAAATTTTGCCAAAAAACTCCACTTAAAAACTTATCCTCACCTGGTAGGTATGGTAAATCTTTGTTACCATCTAAAAGAGACCAAACAAGATGGTTTCCATTTCTAGAACCACCAGAGATAATCAATATTTTAGGTAAATATTTTAATAAATTTTTTTTTTCATTAAAAAATTTATTATTTAAATTCGGAGTTTCATTTGTATGAAAAAAATTCATTTTAAATTAGTGATTTATTTATGATCTGTTAGTATTGTAGTTCATGTGTGGATATATCTTTCTTCATAATTTTTCAACCAAAATTAGTGCGTCAGAAAAAAAAATCTTTCAAAAATTAAAAAAGATTAACAAGCATCGTGGCCCTGATAAAGTGAATTTACTTCAAATAGAAAATTCTTTAATGATATTTAGAAAACTATCTATTACTGATTTTTCTCGAAAATCAGATCAACCTTATATTTTCAAAAGAAAAAACAGAAATTTTATAATGTTGTTCAATGGAGAAATATATAATTATAAAATTTTAAAAGACATACTAAAAAAAAAATATAATTTTACAACTAGCTCAGATACCGAGCTTGCTGCTAAAGCTTTTGATAATTGGGGTCTTGATTTTTTAAAAAAAATAGATGGTATGTATTCATTTATTATTAAAGATATATCGAATCAAAAGATATATTTTTGTCGAGATATCTTGGGACAAAAACCATTGTACTATTTTAAAAATAAAACAAAAATTATCGCTAGCTCAGAAATCAAAGACATTATTTTTTATTTAAAAAAAAAGAATATTCAAATTAAAGAAAACAAGAATACGATAAGAAAATATTTTTACAGAGGCTGGGTCGATGATGATGAAAAAACTTTTTTTCAAAATATTTATAAATTCAAGCCAGGTAGAATCTGTGTTTATTCGTATAAAAAAAAATTATCAGAAAAAAAATTTTTCACGTTAAATTTAAATAAGAAAAAAAAATACTCCCAACTCAAATTTAACAAAATTTTAAAAAAAAATATAAATGATCATTTTACAAGTAAAGTAAGAACAGCTGTAACACTTTCCGGTGGCATTGATAGTAGCTCTATTATGTACGTTCTAAAAGACAAGCCTGTGAAGTTTTTTAACATATCCTCGAACGCAGAAGAATTAATGGCTATAAATAGACTTAAAGGTAAAGAGGGAATTAAATTATGTTTTGTGAATACAAAAAAAAATTTTAATAAAAACAATTTTAAATCCTTTATAAAAGCTCAAGATGAGCCTGTAAATTGTCCATCATTTTTTAATAAATTTTTATTAAACAAAGAACTTTTTAATCAAAAATATAGAATATCAATTAATGGTGAGGGAGCTGATGAAATATTTTTTGGATATTTAAGATCAATTATATTGTTACTAAAAAAAGAAAATATCAATCACAATAAAATGAAAAATCTAAAAAAAATATATGAGGCAGAAAATATTAAAAAAAATATACACAAAATTAGTCTCTATAAAAAGAAAGGGCACGACATAGAAGATACGGAACATTTAATTTTTGCAAATACAAAAACTATTCCTAGGCAACTAAGATATAATTTCAAAAATTATTTAGATAAGAAAAAAAATTTCACAGATATTTTAAAAACACACCTTTATAGAAGAGACCTGCCTCATATACTTAGGGCAGACGATAAGGCATGTATGCATTTCAGCATTGAAAACAGGAATCCCTTTATCTCTAAAACTATAATTGAGGAATTTTTGAGCTTTGATAACTTAGATACATTCAAAAATGGAGAGATTAAAAAACCACTAGTAAAATTCTTAGAGAAAATAAGTAGAAAAAAATATAATCTAATAAAAAAGCAAAAAAGACCAAAACATTTAGACTCTTTTTTTAATAAAGAAATATCAAAAGACTTTATAAAAAAAATTAATGAGACTGAATCCATCCCCTTTTTTAATAAAGATAAAATTCTTCGATACTTTAACAAGGAAAAAGTAGATGATTTGACTGACCATAAAATGTTTTTTTTTAGGATCTATAACTATCTAACATGGAGACAAATTTTCTTGATCAATTAAAATTAATATTGAAAATTACTCATCAAATACTTTTTTAAACGCTAGTAAATTTTTAGTTATTTTTTTAGTAGTTTTGTAACAAGATTACTTACTCTTTTGTCCTCCTTAAAAATTTCTTTTAATATTATTTTTGCTTGATTCGGGTTGTGCTTAAATCCAAGTCTTAAAAGATCCATCCAATTTTTATTATTTTTTTTTCTG
>MDTG01086285.1_pt1 | contig 11401 bp, 11 predicted proteins | sample 811421 | NCBI WGS metagenome assembly MDTG01 (sample SAMN05326645, study PRJNA326480) | marine metagenome | isolation source: seawater | place: Pacific Ocean: South East | collected 2011
GTAATGACAGCTAACTTTTGTGTTTGGGTTTTTAAGCCTTTTTATAGATTCAATTTCTGATTGCATTCCTGTATAATGAATAATTACAAATTTTATAGTATTTTTTAACCTTGAGTTTTTAGAGCGATTAGGTGAGTAATTGAATTTTATTTTCATTAATAAGTTAATTGACTTAATTTTTGCATAATATGGCTAATTTTAAGCTAAATTTTATATAGAATATAGGTTAAAATTATATATATAGCCATTATGAGATATTTTAGAAATTTTAAATTAGTGCTCACGATTGTCATGGCTACTACATTAACAGCAAATTATGCTAAAGCTGCAGATGAATGTTTTGAAGGAACAAGTAGAGCAATTTTTAAATTTAATATGGTGTTAGACGACATTATTTTAGAGCCATTGGCTAAAGGCTATAATAAGTTACCTTCTCCTATTAAGACAGGAACGGGTAATTTTACATCAAATATAGGGACTTTACTTTCTATTCCAAATAATATTATGCAAGGGAACTTTAAACAATTAGGTCACTCTGTAGGAAGTTTTACGATAAACACAACTGTTGGAATTTTGGGATTTCTCAACCCAGCAGAAAAAATAGGTTTAAAACCTAATAAAGAGGATGTTGGTCAAACACTAGGATCTTACGGCTTTGGTCCAGGATGTTATTTTGTTCTTCCAGTTTTAGGCCCGACAACAATGCGGGACTCGATTGGATTACTAGCCGATACTTTTGTTGATCCATTTGCTCATGTCACTATTAGAGAAAAAAAACTATTCGGAGCTTCAGGTAATAGTCTTGATTATTATAGTGTTAAAGGAGCAGAAGATGTAGATTTTAGAGCGGATAATATTAGAAACTTCGAAAGCTTAGAAAGAAATTCAATAGACTTATATTCCTCTATGAAAAGTATTTACTTACAAGACAGAGAAAACAAAATTAAAAATTCTATTGAAGAAGAAGATGAGTGGGGAAACTTAGATAATTAAGAAAATGAGAAAAATTAGTGTTTATTTCATTTTATTATTACTAATTTTTCATAGCTCATTGTTAGCATATAGTTCTGATCCAAAAAATTTTGTTGATGAATTAGTTAAAGATGCAATAAGTAAATTATCCGATAAAAATTTAACAAAGGAGCAGAAGGCAGCTTTCGTAGAAAAAGTGGCATTAGATAATGTAGATATTAATGCCCTAGGTCTTTACACTCTTGGTGAATTGAGGAAATCATCTAGTAAAGATGATATTTTAAAATATCAAAAGTCTTTTGAAAAATATTTTTTAAAAAGTCTTACTTCAAGATTAACAGACTATTCCTCGAGTCAATTTAAAATTTTAGGGCAAGACAAAAAAAGCCCGAATTACACAATTATAAATTCTGAAGTAGCTCCAAGTGATGGTGCGCCTGTTATTAAAATTGACTGGAGAGTTTATACTAAGAATCCTGAAAAACCTTTAATCAGGGATTTAATCGTTGAGGGCTTGAGTCTTGCAAGAACTCAAAAAGAGGAATTTTCTTCAATCTTGAGCTCAAATAATAATGATATTAATCAATTGATTAACAAGTTAGATGAGTTTGTTAATAAGAAGTAGCAGTCTAAAATATTGAATTCATTAATGCTTATTAACTTTGGTGGGCCCGCCAGGACTCGAACCTGGGACCAATACATTATGAGTGTACTGCTCTAACCAACTGAGCTACAGGCCCTTCTAGTAATTACTGTTTCTACAAGCAAATTAGGTTAAGTTCAAGTTTTGAAATTCACTTATAGGTAGAGCTAATAACTTATGATATAACTTTTAAAATCAATATTTTATATGATTTATATCAGCTCATACACATATGTTATTATTTTAGATTAGAACTTAAAATTTTTAAATGAAAAAAAAAATTATATTCTTAGTTTTAATTTGTTTGCCAATAGCTGCTTATTTTATAATAAGTTCATCTTTGAATAGCAAAAAATTTCTTTTTATAAAAAATTTAATTCCCTACGAACTAAAACAAAATATCAAAAAAAAATTTTTTCCTTATGAATATATCGAGACATTGGAATTAAAAATTCAAGAAGATCAAGCATTGTATTATAATAATGAAATAAACCTTAAAAAAAATTTGTCAGATATTAAATTTGAAAATGAAAAAAATATCTCACTATTTGACAAAAATTTACCGTTAAAAAAATTCACAAATTTAAAACAATTAACTTATGGAATACAAGAAAAAACACCTGGAAGTGCATATTTAGAATTTTATAACGATAAATTATTTTTATTATCATCTACTGGGATAATCGGATTTTCCGACTCGTTCAATAAACAAATCAGTTTCAAACAAATAGAAAATAACATTTCTAATTTCATTAATGAAAAACAATTCAAAAAAGGAGGAGGATATTCAACAAAAGATCTCTACATATTTAATGATAATATATATGTATCCTTTATAGATGAAATAAAAAATAATTGTTATGGTATTTCAATAATTCAATCTGATTTAAATTTTAAGAGGTTAAACTTTAAAAAAATTTTTCAACTCCCAGATTGTATAACTATAAAAAAAAACGTTGAATTTAGTTCTCACCAATCTGGTGGAAAAATTGTAAGTTATGATAAAAATAATATTTTTTTTACTACAGGAGATTTTAGACAAAGAAGTGAAGCTCAAAACAAGGATAGTTTAATAGGAAAAATTTTGAAAATTAATATTAACAATGGAAATATAAAAATTATTTCAAAAGGTCATAGAAATCCACAAGGGTTATACTATGATAAAAGCCAAGGTTATTTAATATCAACTGAACACGGTCCTATGGGTGGAGATGAAATTAATTTGATAGAACTTGGATCTGATCAGATCCCAGATTATGGATGGCCAATATCTTCCTATGGAGAACATTATGGTGGTAAAAAAGCTGAAAAAAATAAGATAAAGTACGAAAAATATCCTTTACTAAAATCTCATAAAAAATACGGTTTTATTGAGCCTTTAAAATATTTTGCAAAAGCTGTGGCTCCGTCAGAAGTAATTGGATTAGGAGACAACAAATATATTATGGGAGCTATGAAAGACAAATCAATATACACATTTGAGCTCAATGAAAAAAATATAATAAATTTAAAAAAAGTCGAAATAGGAGAAAGAGTGAGAGATGTTATTTTTAACGGTAGAGATATTTATTTATTTTTAGAGGATACGGCTTCTATAGGAATAATAAATTATAAGTAAATGCATTTTAATAAAAAGAAAAAAATATTATTTCTTTTGATTAATCTGGTTTTAATAGGATTTCTCTCATTAAATGATCCAAGAAGCTATCTGCTTTCAGAGCCATTTGATATTACGATTCAAGCTATTGGAATAGCAATAAGCAAATTAGAATATGGAGCTAAGAGCTACTTAGGGCTTAAAGATTTATATTTGCACTTAAATGAAATTCCACACGTGACTAAATTCTCATCAGGTTACAAGTATTTACTAGAGGGTAGTTTATTAGATGTTAATTCAATCAAAGAATTAACAGATTACAATTCAATAGTGAAAACAAAAATTTCAGAAACTTTGGTTTTAAAAAATGTTGATTACTCAAATTTTTATATATATCAAAATGACATCGGTTATCCTATGTTTATTACTTTATCATTTTATCTTTTTGGGTACGACTTAAAAAGTATAACAATGCTTTTTTTAGTAATTTTGTTCTTATCATCATTTATATTCGCTTTAAATTTTTTAAATGATGATCTTAGTTTTTTTCTAATCCTACTTATTACTTTTCTCTTTATTCCAATATTGTTAATTAATTTTGGTGGAGATATGCAAGCAATTGGTTCTATTAATCAACGCTTTTTATCAATATTAACCCTTATTCCAGGTGTTTTTATAAGTCTCATGATTATAAGAAAACCTAGTTATAGTAAATTTAATGTAGCTTCGTTGATTGTACAGTTAATTTTAATTTCTTTACTTATTAATGTAAGAGGTACATCGGGATGGGTAATATTATATTTATTAATTTTTTCAATAATTTACTTAATTTACGAATTTAAAAAAGATAAGTTTAAAAATAAAAGAAAAATTTTACATATTATTTTTATATTTTTCGGTGTTTTTGGGTTATTTAAGATTAATCAAATTTTAATTGACTATTCTATTAATAAAGAAAAATATTATAAAATTTCAACTGCCAAACACATGGTTTGGCACAATATATTTATTGGAATTTCTAATTACCCAAATATTTATAAAAATTATGTTTGTTTAGATGATGGTGAAATAATTAAAAAATATAATTATAATTTTAGTTTACAAAAATGTGATGACAAGACAATCTCAAACAAAAAAAATTTATTTGATCAAGTTTTAATAAAAAATTATGATCATCATGGACTTTCAGCTGTAGTAAGATATTTATCAGAAAATAAAATAGATAAAGAATTAGGTCGAAATGATCTTAATGCATTAGAATGGAATTTAGATTGGACAATGTATGAAACTTCGTTAAGAAAGATTTATTTTGAAATAATCAAAAGCCATCCTTTAGAATATCTATATATACAACTAGTACTTAAGCCTTTAGAAATATTATATAATTTAATAAAAGGTGGATATTTCTTTTTATATAGCTTCAAATATAATTTTGTAACAAATATCTTTTTAACAATAATTGCATTAACTAACTTTTTTGTTTTTATTTATAAATTTGGTAAACAAAATGAATTACCTCTAAGTAGTGAAAATTGGAGAATGTTAAGCACTATTTTTTTCTCTTTATTAATTTCTTTTTTAAGTTTGCCATTGCTATTTTATCCCTATGTAGGAACTACTTATTTTGAATTATTAGCTCTGTTGTTTATTGCAATTATAATGTATTTATTTAATTTATATTTAAAGTTGAAAAAAAATAGTGATTAATAATGCTTACTAAGAAGGCAAATTTATTAAGAGTTTTAAAAAACATTTATTTGACAAGAAATGAACCAGTAAGTCTAGTTCACTTTGTTACAAATAGATGTAACGCTAGGTGTTCTTTCTGTTTCATAGATTTTGAAAATCCTGATACTTTTAAATCTGAACTAACCATTGAGGAAATTGAAAAATTAGTCAAAAATCTCGGTAAATCTTTACTAAATGTAAATTTAACTGGAGGAGAACCTTTTGCAAGAAAGGATTTAAATGAAATTGTAAAACTTTATATTAAACATACCTCTGTGCAATCTATCTATATAACAACAAATGCTAGCTTACCTGATCGTGTTGAAAAACTTGCCAAAGAAATAAATTTATATAGTCCTGAAACAGAATTAACATTTCAAATATCTATTGATGATTTTCCAGATGAACATGACAGAGTAAGAAAGATAGAAAATCTATTTAATAATTGTTTAGATACTTACAACAGATTAAAGAGAGTGAGTAAAAATATTACTCCAGTAATTAACGTTACTGTAAACCATGAAAATTGTGAAAATATAGAAAATTTTTATAATTATTTAGTAAACGATTGTAGTATCAATAGTATAAAATGCACCATAGTAAGGGATGAGGGAGTTTTTAAAACACCTAAAGAAAAAAAAGATAAAATATTTAAAGCATACTCGTGGTTGAGTAACAAAATAAACGAAGATAGCCAAAAAAAAATTATAAAAAATTATAATCTTAACTCACTACAGGGCAGACTTCATAATAAGAAAGATAAAATTTCATACTCTCTTACCAAAAAAATGTATATGGAACCAAAATTTATAAGTCCATGTCACGCCAGTGGATTATTCGGCATTATTAATGCCAAGGGAATGGTTTATCCTTGTGAAATCTTAGAAGACAAGCTTGTAGGAAATTTAAGAGAAAATAATATGGATTTTATGAAAATATGGAACAGTACAAGAAATAATGAAATAAAAAAATTCATTAAAAAAACAAATTGTAACTGCTCTTATGAATGTGCGCTTTCGTACAACATCTTAGGTAATTGGAGATATCAGCCCTCTTTACTAAAAGCTGCATTTACAAATTACTAATTCGATGCCTGCTAACAATGTAAATATTGTAATCCCATCAATAACTATAGGAACTGAATTAATTTTTTGTTTACAAAAACTAAACAATCTAAATTTTAAAAATTTTCAAGTAACATTAGTATTAGATTACGACAATAAAAAAAAAATTAGTTCTACAAAATATAAATTAAATAAGATGATTGTTGGCAAAAAAAATATGTCTAAAAAAAGAAATTTAGGTGTAAAAAAAATAAAAAGTGAGTATATAGCTTTTATAGACAGTGATACATACACACCCAAAAACTGGCTAAAAAATTGTTTATACACATTAAAAAAAGATCAAGCAGATGTTATAGGTGGACCTGACTTACCATTTGAAAATCAAACTTATTCAGAACTTATAAGTCATTATTGCAAAAAGTCTTTTTTTGTAACTGGTCATTTAAATTATAGAAAATCAATGGGTCCAAAAAGAATTTGTAGAGATTGGTTGGCTTCATGTAATCTTTTCATGAGCCGAAAATTTTACTTAAAAAATAAAGGCATGAATGAAAAAAAATATTTTCAAGAAGACCAAGAGTTTTTTGATAGAATCAGGAAAAAAAATAAAAATTTAAAAGTTATCTTTTCACCAAAATGCTTTCTATATCACAAAGAAAGGACGTTACTTAAGTTTTTTTTACAAAGGCTTGCTTTTGGTACAGCATTAATTGAAGCAACTAGCTTTAACAAAGGTATTAAGGGATTAATACCTATAATTCCATTATTCTCTTTTTTAATCACTTTATTTGCAGTTTATTTAATTGAAAATTTTAACGATAAATTATTTTTTTTATTATGTTTGATTGCTCTAGTGAATGTAGGAATTTTAATTGAAACTATTAAGAATGTCAGGTCAATTTTAAGCATACCGTTAGTGATTTTATCTATAAATTTTGCGAGTATTTTACATATTTTAGGATCACTGATTAGTCTCATTAATTTAAAAAGTTTATTTCAAAGAAGGGTCTATATCTTATCAAGAAATAACGATTAACTGTATTTAGATAATATACTTCACAATTTTAATAAGACCTTCCTTAGCTTTTTTCTTACTGAAGGAGTCTAAATTTTCATTTTTAACTTTATCAAAATTTAAAAAATTTTCCTCAAACATCTTTTCAACTGTATATTTAGGCTGCCAATTCAAAACTTTTTTTATTTTTTCAGTATTTAAAATTATTGAATAATTAAAAATTTTTTTATGATAGTGAGTATACGGTATAAGTCTAAAAAAAACTGCAATATCAAACATCAAATTCCCTAGAGGCCTATTAATAAATTTTAATTTAGATTTTGAATTTGCCTTTTTTATTAACCTTGATAATATTAAATTAAACTCTTCAGCCTCATCCGCAGCAATATTAAAAACATATTTGCCAGTTTTATCAAAAAATAATTCTATAGCATCACATACATCAGAGACATGAACAAAACTAAGTTTATTTTTACAATCACCAATTAATGGAATATTAAAATTTTCCTTAATCATTGAAAATAATATTCCAAATCTATAAGATCTTTGTTTGCCTAATATAATAGGACATCTTAAAATACATATGTCACCTTTAAATTTAGAATTCATTATCAGTTGCTCTGTTTTAAATTTTGTTTCACCATATACAGTTCTAAATGATGGAGGTTCTTCTTCATCTATCTGATAGTCGTAAGATTTTTGAAAAATTGAGAAAGTTGAGGTAAAAATAAACTTTTTTAAATTATATTTAGTGCTTAAATCTAATAAGTCCTTTGATGCATAATAATTCGTGTCCCAAACATCTTTTTTTTTCATAGTATCAAGTATCCTAGATGCGCAATGTATAATTGTATCTGGTTGATGCTCTTTAAATATCTGCTCTAATTTGTCTTTATTATTTCTCAATTCTGTTTTTTTAAAAAAAAAATTTTTGATATTTTTTTTTTTTATTTCGTTTGATGGTTCAAAGTTATCTATTCCAATAATTTTATTATCAATATTACTTGATAATTTGATTAATAGTTCTTCTCCAACAAATCCTGATGATCCTGTAATTAAGATTTTTCTCATAAAGGCCTTATTTGAATTATAAAAATATTTATACTATTATCGCTCTATAATGTTAAATAAAAAGAACTATAACAGAACAGACAAAACCTGGCATAACATTGCAGACGATGACAATATTTGGATTAAATGGAGATTCAATATAGTAAAAAATTTGATAATGAATAATAAAATTAACTTAAACAAAAAAATGCTTTGTGCTGATATAGGGTCAGGTAAAGGTAATTTTAGTAATAAGTTGGAGTCCATATCTAGTTTTTCGGTTGATAGGTTTGATGTAGATCATCAAAATAAAATTCGTAAATCAAGAGGTAAATTTTATTTACACGATATAAAAATAAAAAATAAAAAATTTAAAAGTAAATATGATATGATTTTTTTGTTAGATGTATTGGAACATATAAAAAATGACTCCTCATTTTTAAAAGATTGCAAATACTACCTAAAGAAAGACGGTCTATTAATAATAAACGTGCCGTCAATCCCAGAACTTTTTTCAAAGTACGATGTAGCAGTTGGCCATATAAGGAGGTATAATGTTACTGCTCTATCCAGAATTATAAGGAAAAATAATTATAAAATAATAAAAATGCACTATTGGGGTTTTATGTTAGTCCCAATATTGTTAGTAAGAACGATATTTATGACAATATTAAAACTTGATAAAAAAGCTATTATCAAAAAAGGTATGGACACAAACAATTTGATCGTAAAAAAGATTTTTGAGATCCTATACCTTATCGATTTTTATGTTTTAAGATTTAAGTTTTTTGGAACTTCAATAGTTGGAGTGATAAAAAAATGAGTATTTTTAACTTAAAACAAAAAATTAATTTAGCAAAACAAGCTATAATGAAATCTTCACCTATTTATGTTCAATTTTATATTACATCAAGATGTAATTTAGCTTGTGAGCAATGCAATATCATTTACGCGGATGCAAAACATGAAGAAATGAATATCGATCAGATTGAACTCGTAGCAGAAAACTTAAAAAAGATTGGGGTAAGTATTGTTCTTTTGATAGGCGGAGAACCTTTTGTAAGAAAAGACATACATCAAATCGTAAGAGCTTTTACAAAAAGAGATATTCATGTGAGAATGCAAACCAATGGGCTTGCAACGGATAAACAGTTAGAAAATTGTGTTGCAGCTGGTGGAAAAGATATAAGTATTTCTCTAGATAGCTTACACGGCAGTACTCAGGATAAAATAAATGGGGGTTTTGAAAAGTCTTGGGATGATGCAATGGAAACTGTCGCAAAAGTTTCTAGAATATTTCCGGAAGGTAGTACTGCTTTTTTTAATAGTGTGATTATGCCTACAAATTTTCATCACATAGAGGGAGTTATAAAATTTGCTACGAAAATTGGTTGGGGAGTTTCTCTTGTTCCGGTACACATTTCTGAACCTACAAATCCACTACCTTATAGAACTTTGGACTATACCGGTTTGATGGATTTTAAAAATTTCAAATATGAAGAAAATGAAATAATTGATTTTATTTCAAAGTTAAAAAAATTAAAAAAAAATCATAATTTATATGACTCCGATGAATATTTAGATGATGTAGGAAGATTTATTTTAAAAAAACCAATTAATTGGAGAAAAAGAAATAATAACATGTGTGACTCACCTAATCTATATTTTGCTATTGCTCCAAGTGGTCTTCTAAAAGTATGTTGCGATTATGAAACTGAAGGTGAGTTTTACGTATATGATAAAAATTTTCCAGAGAAATATTTAAATAGATCTGTGCACGCAGAAGTGAAAAAAAAAACATCTACATGCGATGGTTGTATGTATGGTAGCTACCCAGAAGTAACGATTACTGCAAGAAATTTTTCCTCACTTTTAGAAAGAGCTTTGTATTTTAATGTAGCTACTCCAAAGATAAAAAAATTTACAAAAGAAGAGCTTATTCAAATAGCAAAAAAAACACTTAATGAGCAAAATATTATCAATTAAGTTTTTGCTTCTGACACAACTAAAAAAAAAACAAAAAGAAATTTCAAAAGAAAAGTTTGAAGGAATATGTAAAAGCTTAGATTTAATAAAAGATGCAAATTCTCATTATTTAATTTGGAAAGAACAAAATTCTAACAGTAAAATCAGTATAAATATTAGTGATTTTAAAATCTATTCACAAAATAAGTCTGGGGACACAAAATCTGTCGTGAAAGAAAATGAAAAATTAGCAGCAAATTTGGTTGAAAAAATTCTAGCTTTTAATTGAGACTTTCGTAAAACTTTTTCATGAATTTAAACCTGCTAGTAGAATAAATATTTTCATCATTGTTTGATGACATACTTTCTTTTTTAAAAATTTCTCTCAGTTTTCTGTAGGGATAGTAAGGATGTAGGTGATGTAAATCGTGATAAGCCGTAATATCTGAGGTAAAAAAAAGCTTTTCTAATATATTTCCTTTTATAGTCCTAGACGTAGTTTTTTCATATTGAATTGGCTTATTATTCTCCAAATAGAGATGTTGTCCCAAAACTCTAAGTCTAAGCTGCAAATGGTAAAGTGTGCCCAAGCTAAAATAATAAATTATGTAGAAAATTAAGAACTTTGTTTGAAATATCATTATCAAAAATGACATTTGTAATGTTAAAATGAGATAAAAATTATAGTCAGTTTTGAATTTTCCTGCATCTTCCTCATGATTAGTGTACCTTAATAAAAATTTTATTCCATTAACCCCTATTAAGTCTAAAAAAACTTTTTTCCAAAATTCTTTTTTTGTGAATACCTTTATTGGTGCTGTTTCAGGATCAGTTTCTTTAAAAAACTCTTCATGTTTATGATGTTCAAAGTGTTTTTTACGGTAATTTTGAACTGACACGAAAAAAAATAAACCTACTAAATAATTACTTATAAAATCATTTAATTTTCTAGAATTAAACAAATGAAAATGACATCCTTCATGAATAAATTCACCCAAAAATTTTTGATGTATAAATGAAATCACTAGAAAAATAGGTATTGATACAAAAAATGTATAATTATTAATTAGATAAAATGATATTGAAAAGAAAAATGCATGTAGAACCAAAATATGAGATAGATTGGTTATTGACTCAGTAGTGCTTAAATTTTTTATCATGAATAATTTTTATCAGTGACATGTTAAAAAGTCATTAACTAATTGTCGCATCATCATAAGGCATTAAAATCTAGTGGGTTTTTTATTTTTCTAAAAAGCTTTTTAATTGCTTAGATCGACTAGGATGTTTTAATTTTCTTAATGCCTTGGCCTCTATTTGTCTAATTCTCTCTCTAGTAACTGAGAATTGTAAGCCTACTTCTTCTA
>MDTG01196624.1_pt1 | contig 11401 bp, 12 predicted proteins | sample 811421 | NCBI WGS metagenome assembly MDTG01 (sample SAMN05326645, study PRJNA326480) | marine metagenome | isolation source: seawater | place: Pacific Ocean: South East | collected 2011
ATGAAAGCAAGGATAGAACAAAATGAAAGACTCAAGGCTAGTAATCGGTAACAAAAACTATTCTCCATGGTCTCTGTGCCCCTGGCTTTTACTAAAAATGTACGATATTGAATTTGAAGAAATTCAAATTGCTTTATATCAAGATAATACCGCCGAAAAGCTCGGCCCATACTCGCCTTCATTAAAAGTCCCGGTATTACTCCATAAACAAACTACGGTCTGGGATTCTCTGGCTATATGCGAATATATATCGGAGATCTTACTACAAAATGCAGCATGGCCGACTGACCCAAAGCGTCGAGCGGCGGCGAGGTCTATAAGTTCAGAGATTCACTCTGAATTTCCTGCCTTAAAGGAAGAGTGGCCATTTAATTGTAGGGCTTCATTCTCGTCCATACCATCAGCCAACTTATTCAAAGAAATTTCGCGAATAGATGCCATTTGGAGCAGTTGTAGATATAAATATGGTAACAACGGCAATTATTTATTTGGGCGTTTTTCCATCGCTGATTGCTTATTCGCACCTATTGCCATTGTTTTTAACGGTCACAATGCGAAACTCAGCTCAGAAGCCGACACTTATATGAACTTTTTGCTTGATAATCCATTTATCCAAAAATGGATGACTTTAGGGCGCAGAGAAACACAAGCGTTAAGGATCGCAAGTATAAGCAACACAAAAAAATTTAGTTAAAAAAATCGTCTTAGTAACCGATATAACTGCAAGCTCCAAGTTTTAGGCTTATGCTATGTCGGCTACCGAAATAATAAAATTTTGTTTTACGGAAACACATCCCAATCAGTGGCTTAAAAACGATCCCGAATTTGACCAAATAATTACAAAACAGTTCCTTGATGTTCATCAACTTGCGCAAAAGGGTTTGCTCTTCAATTGGAGGGAACACCCTTTGGATGCGTTAGCTGAAGTAATTTTGCTCGACCAATTTTCACGAAATATTTTTCAGAATTCGCCAAAAGCCTATCAGTTTGACGACCTTGCATTAGTGCTTGCGCAAGAAGCTATTCGTAAAAAATACGACGCCGAACTAACGACAGAGCAACGAAAGTTCCTATATTCACCTTTTATGCACAGTGAATCAAAAGAAATACATGAGTTAGCAGTTTTTTTATACGATCAGCCTGGTCTAGAGGAAAGCTATCATCGCGAACTATACCAAAAAGAAATCATAGATTGTTTTGATCGTTTCCCCGAAAGAAACATAACGCTTAATCGGAAGTCGACTGTTGAAGAACTTGTGTTTTTATCTAACTTAAACACACGTCTCCCGCGAACATCACGGCCGAAGGGGCGGTATCCAGCATAGTTTCTTTTTTACTACGCTTGTCGACGGAGAAATTTACTCACGGCCTTTTTTGTTATCTTTATCATGAGGTGCAGGATGCCTATTAGCCATAATTTCGACGGCGGAAATATTGATGTAATTGAAGATTCTAACGCGCAAAATATTCAACTTAAAATTCGAGCAGATGCAAACTCAAGTTTTTTCCAATGGTTTTATTTTCGTGTGCATGGCCTCAATCAGGTGCCGTGTAGTATAAGCATCCAAAATGCCGGTGAGGTCACATATCCTAAGGGTTTTGAAAATTATGACGTAGTCTATTCGTACGACCGAAAGAATTGGATGAGGCATCCTACAAATTTTCTAGACGGTATTTTAAATATAAAATTTAAACCCTCTCAAGACGCTGTATATTTCGCTTACTTTGCTCCTTACTCTATGGAACGTCACTCAGATTTAATTGCACGAACATTGAGTGCCTCGGTTGCTTCACTTGAAGTCTTGGGAAAAACAGTAGACGGCCGAGACCTCGATATGATTAAGTTTAGTGACGGCAAAAACTCAAAGCGCAAAAGAAATTGCTGGCTTATCGCTCGGCAACACCCTGGTGAAACGATGGCCGAATGGTGGATGGAGGGGGCTCTTGAATGGCTAAGTGCGCAAAAAATAAGTGAGAGCATTTCTTTGCTCAAACTATGTGATTTATTCATAATTCCAAATATGAATCCCGATGGCAGTTATCGGGGTCATCTCAGAACAAACGCAGCAGGCCGAAATCTAAACCGGGAGTGGGAGAACCCAAGCGCAGAGAGCGCGCCTGAAGTTTTTTTCGTAAAAGAAGCGATGGCAAAAATCGGGGTAGATTTTTTTCTAGACGTCCATGGGGATGAGAGTCTTCCTCATAACTTTATTGCGGGCACAGAGGGATTGATAAACTGGTCGTCAAAAAAACAACGCCAACTTGATTTTTTTAAGAATACGTTGAAGAAAATAGATAAAGATTTTCAAACAGAAATTGGATACCCGACTAAGGAAAGAGGATCAGCAAATTTAAAGATGAGCGCTGCACAAATTGCTAGCCGGTATAACTGTCTCGCAATGACCTTAGAAATGCCTTTCAAAGACACGTTAGAAAACCCAAATCAAAGTTTGGGGTGGTCTCCTTCTCGTTGCAAAACTCTTGCGATAAGCAGTCTGCGAGTGTTAGATCAATATGTGAAAAGCGCAATTATTTAGAATCTAAAATTTCGCAGGCTTTGAAAGCACGAATTTTTCTGCCAGAACGAGATGTATCACTACAATGTTCATATCGTAGTGATGCTATTTATACTGTAGAATGGTTTTCTTAGTTTATGCGTAAAACAAAGCCAAAATGATCCCAAAGAACGTAAAAATTGCCAAGACAGAGAAACTGAAGCTATGTCACGACTACTAAAACAATACTTAATTATCCTAGGCGTCGCGTCTCAAATTCAATTAGTTGATGCCGCAGACGACCTATATGAAATTCTCGAGCTTGCGCTCATAAATGATCCGGTCCTTCGGGGAGCTGAAGCGTCCTATCGTGCCAATAAAGAAACCGTAGATCAGAGCCGAGCTTTATTTCGGCCTAGCGTTGGGATTGGTGGTACCTCATCGCGACTCACCAGCGGACCATCGGATCCAATTTATAGAGGAGTTGTAGACCCAGTTAGCGGTAAGCAAATTAACGTGCGGGTTTCTGAAGCGCATAGCTTTCGCCCAGGTGTTAATAACCACGGATGGGGAGTAAACATAAATCAAAGCTTAGTTAACGTCAGTAACTGGTACAACCTTGCAAGCGCAAAAGCAAACGATCGGGCGGCGGCGCTAAATTTAGTTGCGCAAGAGCAAGATTTAATAATGCGGGTTTCAATGTCGTATTTTAATGTACTCAGAGCGGAAGAGCTCTTATCGGTAAACTTACAAGAAGAACAGGCGGCCCAACGCTCTTTGGAACAAACTCAGCAAAGAGAAGAGGTGGGGCTTGTGGCCATCACGGACGTCCTCGACGCACAAGCGGCTTACGACTTGGCTCGTAATACGACAATACTTCAACAGAACCAGGTGCAATCGAGCTATGAGGCGCTAGAAGCGATTACGGGACTCCCTCATCCCGCTATCGAAGTATTGGACGTCGAATTTCCAATCCAATCCGTAGACGGAGACTTACGTGATTGGGAAAAACAGGCTGAAGAAAATAATCTTGCTATTGCATCAGCAGAATACGCGCTTGAGGCATCTCTGAAAGCCGTAAAGGCAAGAAAATCAGATCGGCTTCCAACCTTAGATTTGGTTGGTTCTTTTGGTCACAATGTTACCGCTCCAATAGTAAGTCAAGGTATTCAAATTGGCGGCGGCGCTTTCGATAGGTCCTCAGTTGCCGTGAGTGTATCTGTCCCCTTGTATACGGGCAATTCATACTCATCGCGAATGCGCGCCGCGGAATTTAACGCAATTGCGGCGCAAGAAAATTTAACGGGAACTAAGCGCCAGTTGAAACAAAATATTAGAAACTCCTATCGAAAGGTAAACACTGATGTTCTTGTGATTGCGCAACGTCAAAGATCAATAGACTCTGCTCAAAGCGCGTTAGAGGCAACAGAACTCGGTGCCGAAGTTGGTACTCGTAATATTGTTGAAGTCTTAAGAGCACGGGAAAATTTATATCGAGCTCTTCGTCAATATGCGGAAGCCAGGTTTGATTATGTAATAGACACTCTGCTACTCAAGCAAACATCTGGCGTGCTATCACCTCAAGACATAATTGAGCTTAATGAATGGCTAGGTAACTAGGGTTAGAAGTAAGCTAGTTAACTGTGCAGAAAATGCATAGACTTGGGTAAATCAAACTCGGTCTGTTGATATGTAATTTGCTATATTGAATAATCACTAAAAACATCATCGCGATGCTCAAAGTTAAGTACAATGATTATGAAGTCCAAGCTGCCGCAAGTCGGAACAACAATATTTACTGTGATGTCAGAGCTTGCTCGCAAACACGATGCCATTAATCTGTCGCAAGGCTTCCCAGATTTCGACTGTCCTGAAAGACTCCGCAAACTTACAGAAAAATACTTAAATGGTTGTAAAAACCAGTACCCTCCTATGGCAGGGATAATCGAGCTCAGGGAACAAATTACTCTGAAAGTACAAAATCTTTACAACCACGTAGCCGATCCTGAAACAGAGGTTACGATCACGTCTGGAGCCACAGAAGCTTTGTTTGATGCCATTCATGCTTCCGTTTCACGAGGCGATGAGGTAATAGTATTTGATCCCGCATACGATAGCTATGCGCCAGCGATTGCGCTAAGCGGCGCAACCGCGGTCCACTTAAAGCTCGATGCTCCGAGCTTTTCTATAAACTGGGAACGCGTCAGTCGCGCAATCACAACCCGCACAAGGCTCATTATCATAAACTCTCCGCACAACCCATGTGGAACAGTGCTCGAATCGACCGATTTAGATTCGCTGGCAGAAATTATACGCGACAGAGACATAATGGTTATTTCAGATGAAGTCTATGAGCATATGGTATTTGATGGTAGAGAGCACGTGAGCATTCTGAGTCACTCCGAACTCTCCTCCAAGAGCTTCGCGATTTTTTCTTTCGGTAAGACTTACCATGCAACAGGCTGGAAACTAGCTTACTGCATAGCCTCTTCTGGGCTTACCAAGGAATTTCGCAAAATTCACCAATTTGTTACTTTTACAAGTAACAGTTTTTTGCAATACGCACTTGCAGATTTTATGACTGAATGTCCAGAGCATACCTCTCAATTACATGCTTTTTATCAAAAGAAAAGAGATTATTTCTGCAAACTGCTGTCAGCCTCAAAATTTCGTCTGTCACCATCTGCAGGAACATACTTTCAACTTGTCGATTACAGCGACATAAGTGAAGCTCAAGATACCGAATTTGCAGATTGGCTCACGATAGAAAAAGGCGTTGCAGCTATCCCGCTGAAACCTTTCTATGAGCCTAATAATGTTCCCCGTAATTCTCATTTCATTCGTTTTTGCTTCTGTAAAGATGACTCTACATTAAGAGAAGCCGCAGCCCGGCTTTGTTCATTGTAGAAAAACAATAACAATATAATGAGTAATTTAAATCTAAGTCAAACAAACAAAAATAATTGCGAAGAGCTTATTCTCCAAATTAACTCTTGGGCCCAAGAGTTAGGTTTCCAAGATACTGCAGTTACTGACATTGATCTTCGACCTTATCTCAATCAATTGAAAGACTGGCTGTCTCGAAACTTCCATGGCGAAATGGATTACATGGAATCAAATGTAAATTTAAGGGCAGATCCAAGCGCGCTGCATCCTGGCACAGTTCGAGTTATATGTGTGCGCATGGACTACCTAACTGAAGAAAGCAGCTCCATAAGCGTGCTTGATAACTCTTCGCAAGCTTATGTAGCGCATTATGCAAGAGGGCGCGATTACCACAAAGTCATGCGCAAGAAATTACAAAAACTAGCCACACGGATACAGGACGCAATTGGCCCTTTTGGTTATAGAGCTTTTGTAGATAGTGCGCCTGTGCTGGAACGCGCACTAGCAGAGAAAAGTGGGCTGGGATGGATTGGCAAAAATACGATGCTAATTAATAAGAGTGCTGGGTCTTGGTTTTTTCTCGGAGAGCTTTTCACCGATCTTCCCCTCCCAGTCAATAAGCCTGTAGCTAACCATTGCGGCACCTGCCATGCATGCCTGGATATTTGCCCAACTAATGCCTTTACGGCGCCTAATCAGTTAGATGCAAGGCGGTGTATATCATATTTAACAATTGAATCACGCACTGCAATCCCAATCGAGTTCCGGTCGGCTATCGGCAATCGCATATTTGGTTGTGATGATTGTCAATTAATATGCCCATGGAACAAGTTTGCACAACCCAGCCCAGATGACCATTATCGCCCCCGAAACGATCTGGACAACGTTTCTCTGCTTAAACTGTTTAGATGGTCTGAAGACGAGTTTCTTTCGAATACCGAAGGATCACCGATACGACGAATTGGTTATGAGTGCTGGCTGCGCAATATTGCAGTCGCTCTTGGAAACGCGCCAACAGAACAATCTATCGTAAAAGCTCTAGAAAAACGAAGAAATCATTACTCACCTATCGTTAAGGAACACGTCGAGTGGGCAATTAAGCAACATATTTTGCTTTAATCTCCCTAAAATTGCGAAGCTGTATCAATAGACTCAGCAGATCAACTTCCTTCTAAATTAAAACAAAATCGCGTTTCTTTCCAAGTTTGTTTACAATATGCAAGCCTTTCGTAGGTATACAAAACACCAGCCATGATCAGAAAATAAACGAGAAAACTATGCCAACTATAAAAATTGATGGGAAAGATTACGACACAGACGATTTATCTGAAGAAACAAAAGCGCAATTAGGTAGCCTCCAGTTTGTTCAAGCTGAGCTGGGTCGTTTGCAAGCCCAAGCAGCGGCTCTTCAAACAGCACAAATTTCCTATGGAAAAGCGCTTAAAGAAACTCTTGAGACAGGAAAAGCACCAACAGAAGAAGAAGGTGCGGAAATAGAGGGTCTGGGCGAAACAATAGAGTTTGATGAGTGATCAAACAGATTTTTGTAGACCAATCAAACTGTGGGGAACTCCCTTCAACAAAGAAATTGTTTAACAAAATGATCAGGCTTGTTGAAGGGATCAACATTATCGCCTGCTGGCTCCAATGCTATGCATAGCCGCAGTTTGAAGATCCTATTAATAATATTGTTAGTAAAACTTTTTGAATCTGATTTACGACCTTCTGATTGTCGAATTACTGCATATATACACCCCTATTTCTAAAATCGCAGACAAGCACAATGAAAAGAATCTGTCTTATTAAAACTGATACTCCCAAAGGCGGCCCACCTCGCCTAGTCAAAACTCTACGGAAGTTTAGTTTATTTAACATAGTGTTTTTTATGGCAAGCAGCCTTGGAAGCCAGTTGCTAGCGCAACCAATAAATGGGATTCATACTTCTGATGTTCGAAAAGTTAACAATAACGAACTCACCCTCTTTGAGAATATTCCAAGCCAGCCCTCTCGCAATAGTACTGCTCAAAATCGTTCGGCTGACGCAACTGGGTCATCTGTGCCATTTTCACTGGTTGGGGTTTCTCGAATTGGCTCTAACTACTCGATAATTCTCCGTAATGGAGATAATGAACTTCTTCCGATAACCGCTATATCCGGCGCCGGCACACCGATTCCAGATTACACACAATTTAAGATACAGAACATCAGCTCATCCTCTGTATATCTCAGTTATCCAGATAACGTAATGTGCACTTCTTCCGTTAATCAAGGAGTAACTTGCAACGACGAGACCAATATTGTTCGATTAAGTCTATCTTTAAAAGAGCCTATCGAGAAAAAATATCAACCCGATAATAATCAAGAATCAATCCCCGACAAAAATTCAAACCCGTTTGAAGAACTCCTTCGTCGGCAAGAGCAGAGAGAAACCGAAGAGTCTCTCAATCAAGATCGCAATTCTCAACGGTTTCGCCCAAGACGAATACCAGCCGAAGACATTCCTGAGGGTATGAGAGTCGTCTCGACTCCATTTGGCGACCGTTTAGTTGAATTATAACGAACTATCTGCCGCCGCCGTCTGCTATCACCCAACTAGCCAAGAATTGACTGTGCTTCTCAAAAGCCTACGGTTGGCTGTGAGAAATCAAAAGGGCTTTTGCTGCTATTTAATAAATAACAACGAAATCGGAGAACTATGGAATGAGCACGAAATTGTATGCATCACAAAAGATGGGAAGATTTTAGAATTATCTATTATCAACTTAAATAGTAAGAAAGAAGCTTTAGCCTTACACTTCGAACTCGAAGTTTGGAAAAAATTCGATATGGCTATACATGTAATCGAGGGCCATGGAAATATAGGCTACGGAAGAGCACACAACCTTGCTCTTGAACTAACAGAAAAAAAATTTCATCTAATACTTAACACGGATGTCGAGATTGGATGCGATGCACTTGAAGCTGGACTTAACGCCTTAAATCTAAACCCTACTTCCGTTTTAGCCACCCCGTATGCTACAAATTCGCAAAACGTTAAAATGAATCTGTGCAAACGATACCCAGATATTTTAACGTTAACGTTGCGCGGGTTCGCCACTAATCCAATAAAAAAAATTTTTAATACACGTTTAGCGCAATATGAATATCGTGGAATCGATGACGAGATTCAAAAAACAGAGGCCACAACAATAACCATCGCTAGTGGCTGCTTCATGCTTTGTTTAACTTCAGCCTTAAAATCTTGTAAAGGTTTCGACCATCGATATTTTCTATATTTTGAGGATTTTGATCTTTCTATGAGAATGGCAGAGCTCGGTGACCTAATTTATGTGCCCCAGATGAAGATAATACATACGGGCGGTAACGCAGCCAAAAAAGGATGGCGGCATATCATGCGATTTCTTATCTCTGCTTTTTATTTTTTTAATTCGCACGGCTGGAGGTTTGTCAGACGAGATTAGATGGAATAATCAAAGTCGAACTATCATAAATTAATGAATCCGATGCATTTAAAAGACGAAAAGTCGCCAAAAGTTTTGGTCACAGGGGCTAATGGATTTATTGGGCGTGCTCTGTGTCAAAAACTCGTAAGAAACTCAATTACTCATTTCCGATTATTTCGACCTAACTACAAAAAAAATGATTCGAAAGAACAAACTCCTTCAAATATTGTTTTTGGAGACCTGTTGGATTTGCCAAGCCTGCGCGCGGCTTGTAGGAATGTTGATATTATTATCCACGCCGCAGGTGTTGCGCACGTGTTTGAGGCTGGCAGAAAAAGTGGCAGAAATATAAATAAAGACGGTACATCCTTATTACTCAGAGCAGCCTTGGAAGAGGGTGTTAAACGATTTATTTATGTAAGTAGCTCATTAGCTGATCGAAAAAGAAATGACTCAGTTTATGGGAAAGATAAGCTAGCAGCAGAAAGCCAAATTCTAAACGCAGCTTACACAAAGAAAATTGAAGCTATAATATTGCGGCCGGTAAACGTTTATGGCGTTGGAATGAAAGGCAATCTCCTAAATTTTGCAAGATTAATCAATACTGGCTTCATGCCGAGGCTTCCAAGGCTTGGCGGAAAATTTTCATTGGTTTCAGCAAATGATGTTGCCACAGCCCTTACTCTGGCAATAGACTGCAAATTAAGTGATCCGCAAGTTCTAACCTTAACCGACGGACATAGCTACACAGTCAATGAAATTGAAGTTAAATTACGTAAAGCTAACAATCTAAAACTACCGTGGGTAAAATTGCCTGCTACGTTGTTATTCCTGAGTTTTATAATGATTATCATCCTCACAAAATTAAGACTACTTAATTCAAGCATCAGCTTAAGGACATACAAGAATCTTACTCATGCCAGTGAATCGAGTAATTTAAAAGCCAAAGAAATACTTGGCTTTAAACCAAGCACCACATTTTATGAGATGCTTCCCGAAATTACGGATACAATTAGAAATAAAAGTTAAGTGCCTTAAGACTATTAACCCTTAATTTTAGATAATCGAGTTTTCATGACAAAAGGTATAATTCTAGCTGGAGGTTCCGGAAGTAGGCTCCATCCAATGACAAGCTTTATTAGTAAGCAGCTCATGCCAGTCTATGACAAGCCAATGATCTACTACCCTATCTCGACTCTAATGCAAGCGGGAATCAACGAGATCCTTATTATCACGACTCCGTTGGATGCCCCTTTGTTTAGGAACTTGCTTGGTGATGGTTCAGATTGGGGCATATCGATCAGTTATGCTGAACAACCCAAACCAGAAGGACTCGCGCAGGCCTTCATAATAGGCGAAGAATTTATCGGGGAAGATCCAGTCTGTCTGATTTTAGGAGACAACATTTTCTATGGTAATCGCATCGAAGAAACGTTAAAAAATGCAGTTCAACAGAAGTCTGGAGCGTCAATTTTTGCATATTACGTCAACGACCCCGAGCGTTACGGCGTTGTAGTCTTAGACAAATCAGGAAGTGCAATAGATTTAGAAGAAAAGCCTTCTGTCCCCAAATCAAATTATGCTGTTACTGGCCTGTATATTTACGATAATTCGGTCATAGACATTGCTAAGTCAATTAAACCTTCGAGTCGTGGTGAACTTGAAATTACTGATGTAAATAAGGTTTATCTTAGAAACAGCTCTCTTAATGTTGAATTTTTTGATCGAGGTACAGCCTGGCTCGATACTGGAACCACGAGCTCACTCCTTGACGCAGCAGTTTTTATTCGGGTGCTCGAAGAACGTCAAGGACTAAAGATTGGTTGTCCAGAAGAAATCGCTTTTAACCAAAATTTCATTACAAAACCCCAATTGGCTAAAAGAGCCGCGGCTTTAGAAAAAAGTGGTTACGGTTTGTACCTCTCACGATTAGTCGGTCAAACAGAAGGTGAAAAATAAGCACTTATGAAAATCATAAAAACTGCTATACCCGACGTTTTAGTTTTTGAGCCTCTAGTACATCAGGATGATCGTGGTTTCTTTATGGAGACATGGAGAGAGTCTCAATTCGACGAACTGAGTCCGGATTTGCGGTTTGTGCAAGACAACCAAAGTCAATCTAGTAGAGGAACTTTGCGAGGCCTCCACTACCAACGAAAGCATCCACAAGGCAAATTAGCTCGCGTTGTTTCAGGAAACGTTTTTGACGTAGCCATTGACTTGCGACAATCTTCAACGACTTTTACTAAATGGGTTGGCGTTGAACTTTCTGCTGAAAACAAAAAACAATTGTGGATTCCGCCTGGTTTTGCTCACGGATTTTATGTCTTGAGTGAAACAGCTGAATTAATTTACAAGTGCACTGATTATTATGTTTCAGAGGACAACCATTGTATCCTTTGGAACGACCCACTCATCGGTATCGCTTGGCCATTGGTTGATAAGACTCCCTTGCTCTCGAAAAACGACCGATGCGGTAAGAAAATACAGGAATCCGACCTTTTCGAGTAACATTGTATATACCAAATATGAATCCAACTTCTCCGTCAAAAAAAATAATTGTGCTTACAGGGAGCG
>MDTG01261991.1_pt1 | contig 11401 bp, 9 predicted proteins | sample 811421 | NCBI WGS metagenome assembly MDTG01 (sample SAMN05326645, study PRJNA326480) | marine metagenome | isolation source: seawater | place: Pacific Ocean: South East | collected 2011
AAGTTCCATTTATTTGAATTTTTTATCCAGTTTATTCATTAGATAGATGTATATAAAAATTAAAATCACAAAAATATAAATTGAGCCCTGCTGTGAAAACCAAAACCCAAGAGGGAAACCTCCAATTTGGAATTGGTTTAAATTTTCAACAAGGAGTATACCAAATCCAAAAGAAACAGTAAACCAAACCGTAAGTAGAATTGAAACGTATTTTAGGTTATATTTCCAATATTCGTTATTGTTGGAATTATTTTTTTTCAACTTTTCGAAAAATTTTTTTAATGTACAAAAAACAATTTAGAGTAGAAGAGAAGTTCACTTTTTTTAATTTCAATTATCAAATTTTAAAGAACTCTCAATTGAATTATTTTAAAATTATGGTTGTTAATGATTGATTTAAGTATATATTTGCACACTCTTTGATTAAGTGAAGCGGAGTATTGTTAACCCTTCTGTTAATTTCGATTAAAGTCTTCACATTTATTTAACAGGATACAAACTTTAAAAAAATGGCTAAGGAGCTAAAAGAAAAGAAAGAAGAATCTAGAAAAGTTGAAACAATAAAGAAAGTTGCATCAACCACAAAAAAAATAACTACCAAAAAGACTTCACAAAAAAATTCACCAACTAAAGAGGATAGTAAAGCACAAAAAAAAGAATCCAAACTTAAGAACCCCAAATCAGTTTTAGAAAAAAAAGAATCTGCTAAAACTAAGTCTAGAGTGTCAAAATCTAATAAAGTAGAAGATCCCAAGTCTTCCAAAGCAAAGTCTCCCAAAAAGACAGAATCTAAATCAATGCCGGAAAAAGAGTCTACTATAATAAAAAGTGATATAGAAGAGAAAACAGATAAGATTAAATCATCTTCAAAAAAACAAAAGAAATCAAAAGAAAAAATTGATCAAGATCTAGCATCATTCGATTGGCACCTATATGAAGAAGGATTGGATGAAATTGATAACAAAACAATTGATGAATTTGAAAAGTTAGTCTCAAAAAACTTCGTAGATACAACTGATGAGGACGTGATTGAAGGAACTGTTGTTCATATGACTGATAGAGAAGCCATTATAGATATTAACGCTAAGTCTGAAGGAGTAATTTCCCTTAATGAATTTAGATATAATCCCAACTTAAAGATTGGCGATAATGTTGAAGTCGTAGTTGACATGCGAGAAGATAAAACAGGTCAATTAATCTTGTCACATAGAAAAGCTAGAACCATAAAAGCTTGGGAAAGAGTTAACAATGCTCACGACAGCGGAGAAATAGTTAATGGCTATGTTAAATGTAGAACTAAAGGCGGTATGATAGTTGACGTTTTTGGGATAGAGGCCTTTCTTCCTGGCTCTCAAATTGATGTCAAACCAATTAGGGATTATGATCAATTTGTTGACAAGACAATGGAATTTAAAGTAGTTAAAATTAATCATGAGTTTAAAAATGTTGTCGTTTCACACAAGGCTCTTATTGAAGCAGATATTGAAGAACAAAAAAAGGAAATTATTGGGCAATTAGAAAAGGGTCAGGTTCTTGAAGGAACAGTTAAAAATATAACCTCGTATGGAGTATTTATTGATCTTGGAGGTGTAGATGGTTTGATCCACATCACTGATCTTTCATGGAGTAGAATAATCCATCCCAGCGAAATCCTAGAGTTAGATCAAAAACTTAACGTGGTTATTTTGGATTTTGATGACAACAAATCTAGAATTCAATTAGGATTAAAACAACTCAGTGATCATCCTTGGGATAAATTAGGAGACAATGTCACGGAGGGTTCAAATGTCAAAGGAAAAGTAGTTGTGATTGCGGACTATGGAGCTTTTATAGAAATTGAAGACGGTGTGGAAGGACTTGTTCATGTGTCTGAAATGTCATGGTCAACACATCTTAGATCGGCACAAGATTTTGTTAATGTTGGTGATGAGGTCGAAGCACAAATTCTTACAATGGATAGAGATTCAAGAAAAATGTCTTTAGGAATTAAACAACTAACGCAAGATCCCTGGACCGATATCACATCCAAATATCCAGTTGGGTCAAAACATAAAGGTATGGTTAGAAATTTTACCAACTTTGGTGTTTTTATCGAGCTTGAAGAAGGAATTGACGGGTTAGTTTATATATCTGACTTATCTTGGACAAAAAAAGTGAAGCATCCTTCTGAAATTTTAAATGTGGGGGATAAAATCGATGTTATTGTATTGGAACTTGACGTTGATGGAAGAAAATTGAGTCTTGGTCACAAACAAACCCAAGATAATCCATGGGATAAGTATGCTAAGGAGTTTTCGGAGGGAACAATACACGAGGTTGAGTTGACAGAAATAGTTGATAAAGGAGCGACAATAAATTTTAATGAAAATATAACAGCTTTCGTTCCATCTAGACATCTGGAAAAGGAAGACGGTAGTAAACTAGGTCTAAATGAAAATGTAAAATTCAAGATTATTGAATTCAATAAGGATTTCAAGAGGGTAGTTGCTTCTCACACCTCAACCTTTAGAAATGATGATAGAAAAAACAAAAATAAAATAAAAACTCAAAGCAATGTTGAAACTAATGAAAAAGCTACACTTGGTGATATAGATGCATTGGCAGTTCTTAAAGAAAAAATGGATAAAAAATGATTGTTGTTAATGACAAGTTCTGTTAGAATATATTTATACTTTAAGTTATTGAAAAATCATTCATTAAATATAAGTGAAACGAAAAAAACTTCTTGATAAACACACATTAGATGTACTTTTAAACAGATTAAGCTGTGAATTAATTGAAAACCACTTTGATTTTAGAAATTCAATTTTGATTGGGTTGCAGCCAAGAGGGATTTTTGTTTTAAATAAATTAGTAAAAAAGTTAAAAGAAAAATATTCTATACCTAATTTAAAACATGGTAAATTGGATACTACTTTTTTTCGTGATGATTTTAGAAGCAAAAAACAACATCCTAAAGCTAATTTTTCTAATATAAATTTTAACATTGAAGATAAGCGTGTTGTTTTAATTGATGATGTTTTATATACTGGTAGAAGTATAAGAGCTGCCTTGATAGCTATTGAATCATTTGGGAGACCCATAAAAATTGAATTACTGACACTGATTAATAGAAGATTTACAAGACATCTTCCTATCCAACCTGATTACACTGGTCTCAATGTAGATACTCTTCAAAATGATAGGGTAAATGTTGATTTAAATAAATCAAATGTTGAGGATGCAGTTTACATATTAAAGGACCATAATGAAGCAAATTTCAGTTAATAACCTTTTGGGTGTAAAATATCTTACGAAAGATGATATTAATTTAATTTTCGAAACGGCTGATAGTTTTAAAGAAATTTTAAATAGGAAAATTAAAAAGGTTCCAACTCTTACAGGAATTACAATTGCTAATTTGTTTTTTGAAAATTCAACTCGCACCAAGTTATCTTTCGAATTGGCAGAAAAAAGATTGAGCGCTGACATAATTAACTTCTCAACCACAGGGTCATCGATTTCAAAGGGTGAAACTCTTATTGATACAGTTAAAAATATTATTGCCATGAAAGTTGATATGATTATTATCAGGCATCCGAGCCCGGGGGTAGCAGAATTTTTAACAAAAAACACAAATTCGTGTGTTATCAATGCTGGGGACGGAACTCACGAACATCCAACTCAAGGTTTACTTGACACATTTTCTATAAATGAAAAATTGGGAAGTGTGAATAATAAAAGGGTCCTTATTTTAGGTGATATTCTGCATTCTAGAGTAGCATTATCTAATATTTTTGCTTTGAAAATTTTAGGTGCAAAGATAAAGGTTTGTGGTCCTAAAAGTCTAATTCCAAAATTTATTCAAAGTTTAGATGTTAAGTACGAACCCAACTTGGATAGTGGACTTGCGTGGTGTGACGCAGTTAATATTTTGAGGGTCCAAAATGAAAGAATGAATGAAACATATTTTCCTTCTTTGCGAGAATATCATAACCTTTATGGAATTAAACTATCATCAATAAAAAATTTAAGAAAGGAAATCCTTATTTTACACCCAGGTCCGGTGAACAGAGGAGTTGAAATTACAACCGAGGTGCTTGATAATGAAAATACAATTGTGCTTGATCAAGTTGAAAATGGAGTTGCAATACGAATGGCAGTTTTGTATCTTCTAGCTACAAAAATTAAAGGAATCAATGATTCTAATTAATTACTCACTTAAATCAAACAACCCCTACTAGAAAAATGTATAAATGAAATTAACTATCCTAGGTTCAGGTGCGTCAACACCTAAAATAAATAATTACACAACATCTCAAATATTAAAAATTAAAAACAATTATTTTTTGATTGATTGCGGTGAAGGTATACAGATGCAGTTAAGAAAACTAAAAATTAATTTTTCTAAAATCAGCTGTATTTTTATATCACATTTGCACGGGGACCATTATTTTGGATTAATTGGTCTCATCTCGACTTTTCGTCTTCTAGGAAGAGTTTCTGATTTAAATATATACGCCCCAAAGGGTTTACAAGAACTAATAAACTTACATTTAAAATTATCAAATTCATGGTTAAATTACCGAATTATTTTTCACACCCTAACCAGTAAAAGTCAAAAAATAATCATCGACAACATTGACTTATCTGTTAAAACAATTCCCCTAAACCACAGAATTTACACAAATGGATTTTTATTTGAAGAAAAATTTAACGAGAGGAATATTAAAAAGTCAAAAATTAAAGATTATAATTTTAAAATAGAAGACTTAAAAAAACTTAAAAAAGGTCAAGATGTTTATCTTAACGATGGAACAAAACTAAAAAATTCTGCTGTTGTGAAAACTCCGAAAAAATCAAAAAAATATGCATTTTGCAGTGATACAGCTTACAATACTAATATAATTCAATTAATTTCATCCGTTGAATGCCTCTACCATGAATCAACTTTCCTTAACTCTCATTCTGATTTAGCAAAAAAAACAATGCACAGTACTGCCTCAGAGGCAGCGAAAATAGCAAGTGCAGCCAATGTTGGAAAATTAATTTTGGGACATTTTTCCAGTAGATATAAAAATCAAGAAAATTTCTTAAAAGAAGCCAAAATACACTTTAAAAATGTTTTTTTAGCAGGTGAAGGAACCATATTTGATATTTAAAATATACAGATAATTATATGTTTATTATTAATTTTACATATAATCATGATTCAGCAAGGAAATTTAGCTAATTTTAGAAAATCCTATGAAAAGGGAGTTATATCTGACAATTTCAAGAATTTCAGTCCTTTTTATATTTTTCAAAAATGGTTTGAAGAGGCAGTGGAAGATAAACACATTATCGAACCAAATGCTATGACTCTTTCAACTATATCAAGTCAAAACTGTCCTAAAGCTCGGGTTGTACTGTTGAAGAAATTTGACTCGGATGGATTTACTTTTTTCACAAATTATAATAGCACCAAAGGCAAGTCTATTCAAAATAATAACAATGTTTGTCTCAATTTTTATTGGCCATCTTTAGAGAAACAAATTATCGTAATTGGAAATGCAAATAGAATTTCTCAAAAAGAATCGGATGATTATTTTAATTCAAGACCACACGGAAGTCAAATTGGAGCTATTGTATCCAAACAAAGCGAGGTTATTGATAATAGAGAATTTTTGGAAAGAAAATTTATAGAATTAAATAATTATTATACAAAAATCAAACCTAAAAGACCGAAAAACTGGGGTGGATATTTAGTAAAACCCAACTCATTTGAATTTTGGCAAGGAAGAAAAAATAGATTACATGATCGTTTAGAATTTATCTTTGTTGGTAATAATTGGACTTCAAACAGGTTGTCCCCGTAATTATGAAGCAATTAATTTTTCTGAGACATGCGAAATCTTCATGGGAGTATAATGTTGAAGATTATGACAGACCCCTATCTTCTAAGGGTATGAATGATATTAATAGGGTTTCAAGAAATCACAACGGATTTTTTAAAAATTTTCAAATTATTTTAACAAGTCCGGCAAATAGAGCTTTTCATACTTCAATCATATTAACTAGAAATGTCTTTAATGACTATAAAAGGCTAAGTGTGGCCGGTGAACTTTACTCGTTTAATTATGAAAAAGTAATCGACTATGTTCACAACTTAGATGATAAATACACAAAAATTATATTAGTTGGACATAATCCCGCATTTTCAATTGCAGCTAGACATTTGTCACAAACCTCTCCCCCTGATCTAAGAACATCTGATTGGATAACTTTAGAATTCCAACAAAACGAGTGGGCAAAAATAAATAAAGGAAATTATACTTATGAATCAAAAAAAAGTTGAAACCAAAAGATTTAGTTTTGTCAACAGGGAATTAAGTTGGCTCAATTTTAATGAAAGAGTTTTGGAGGAGGCATCTGATAGAACTGTTCCATTAATAGAAAGACTGAGATTTTTAGGTATTTTTTCAAATAATTTAGACGAATTTTTTCAAGTTAGATTCGCATCTGTCAAAAGAATCGCGCAATCAAGTAAATCTGGTAAGAAAGTTTTAGGAGGGATTGAAGCTAAAGAATTATTAAAATCCATTACAAAAAAGGTGATTGAACTCCAACAAAAAAGCAATACGATTTTAAATAATATTGAAAACGAATTAAAGAAAGAAAAAATCTACTTTATAAATGATAAAGATGTTAAACCTAACCAAATAGAATATTTAACCGACTATTTTTTAGAAAAAGTTAACCCATCTTTAGTAACTGTTATCTTAAAAGAAGAATTTCAAGATTTTACTGACAACAAAGCCTTTTTTGTAATTAAAATGGAATTGAACTCAAAGTTAAACAGTGATATTCAAGAAAAAGAAATTTATGCATTCATTGAACTTCCAAAAAATTTGGATCGTTTTATTGTGTTACCAGTAGAAGATAATGGAATACAGTTTATAATGATGTTGGACGACCTAATAAGATTTCATTTTCATTTGATTTTCAGTATGTTTGACTACAATAAAATTGAAGGACATATGTTTAAAATAACTAGGGACGGTGAACTGGATATTGAGGAAAATTTTGGTAAAAGCTATGCTGAAAAAATAATGAATAGTGTAAGAGACAGGATTTTTGCAGATCCTGTTAGACTTGTTCATGATAAGAAAATTGATCCTATGACTTTAGAAAAAGTCATGGATAAACTCGGAGTAAAATCAAAAAAAAGTCTTATTCCTGGTGGTCGTTACCATAGGCGCGCAGATTATATGAAATTTCCAAGCTTGAATAGAATTGACTTGATGTATCAAAAAACCATTCCATTATCTGTAAAAAATCTTGGATTAGAGGAAAACATAATGCAAGCTGTTTCTAAAAAAGATTATTTAATTTACACTCCTTTTCATAGTTTCATTTATCTGATAAAGTTTTTGAGAGAAGCTGCTCTTGATCCAAATGTTAAAACTATCAAAATAACACTTTACAGATTGGCAAAATATTCTCAAGTCGTTAGCTCTCTTATCAATGCTGTAAAAAATGGGAAAAAAGTTGTTGTCTATATTGAATTACAAGCAAGATTTGATGAAGAAAACAATATTAATATAGCTGATAGACTCGAAAAATCTGGAGTTCAAATAGTTATGGGTGTACGGGGATTAAAAGTTCATTCAAAAGTTTGTTTAGTTTATAGAGATGAAGGGCTAAAGCTTAAAAAATATGGTTTTGTTAGTACTGGCAATTTCAATGAAGATACTGCAAAAGTATATACCGATTACACACTATTTACCTCAAGTCAGAAACTTTTAAAAGATGTAGCAAAAGTTTTTAATTTTTTGGAGGTTAATTATGAATTTAAAAGATATAAACATTTGATAGTTTCTCCTCACTATACATATCAGAGATTAGTTGATTTAATAGATAATGAGGTAAATAATAAATCCTTAGGTAAAAGGTCAAAAATTAGATTAAAACTTAATAGTATAACAAACTATAAGATTATATCAAAACTTTACGAAGCTAGTAGTGCAGGGGTAGAAATCGACATGATTGTTAGAGGTGTTTGTTGCCTGATTCCAGGGGTAAAAGGCATGAGTGAGAACATCAAAGTTAAAAGCGTTGTTGACAAATACTTAGAACATCCAAGAGTTTATATATTTGAAAATGCAGGAGAACCTAAAATATATATATCTTCGGCTGATTGGATGACAAGGAATTTTGAAAATAGAATAGAGGTAAGTTGTCCAATATATGATCCTGAACTTAAGAAACAAATTTTAGATACCTTCAAAATTAGCTGGAGAGATAATGTGAAAAGTAGATTACTAAATGAACCTAACGAAAAAAAAGTAAGAGAAAAAAATACTGTAACCACTAGATCTCAATTTGAGACTTACAAATATTTTAAAAACTTAGCCTGCAAATGAAAATAGAAAATTTTGCGGCAATTGATATAGGATCAAATGCAATAAGGCTTCTTATAGCTAATGTTATTATTAAAGAGGGATTTCCAGTAAAATTTATTAAAAGTTCGATAGTAAGAGTTCCGATTAGACTTGGACAAGAGTCATTTACGATTGGAGAGATATCTTCAAAAAACATAACTAAAATAGTTAAAACAATAAAAGCATTCAAACATATAATTAAAGTTAATGAAGTTAAAAGCTCCCTAGTATTCGCCACATCAGCTTTGAGAGAGGCAAATAATTCAAAACAAGTAATCCAAGAAGTTAAAAAAAAAACAAAAATAAAAATTGAAATTATTGATGGGAGGAAAGAAGCAAAGATTATTTCACTAAATAACATTTTTGAATTTATAAATAAGAATAGAACCTTTATATTCGTTGACGTTGGCGGAGGCAGTACAGAGTTTTCAATTATAGCAAATGGGAAAAGAAAAAAATCTAAATCATTCAAAATTGGAACGATTAGAATGATTAATAAAATGATTAGTAAAGATGTTTGGGAACAAATTCGTCTTTGGATTAAATCTAATGTTCGTCAACATTCCAAAATCGCCTTAATTGGCTCAGGGGGAAACATTAATAAAATATTTAAAATAGCGGGTGTCTTAGATACTAGACCATTAACTTTAATAAAATTAAACTCTATCTACAAAAAACTCATTAAAATGAGTTTTGATGAAAGAATAATTTATATGGGTCTGAATCCTGACAGGTCAGACGTAATTATTCCTGCAGCAGAAATATTTTTAAAAGCATTGGAGTGGTCGGGTTCTAAAGAAATTTATGTTCCAAGAATGGGTTTGGCAGATGGAATGATAAAATTTTTATATTCAAAAAACACCAAGCATATATAATTTCTTGATGCTATATTTCTTTATTGATCAACTATAAATCAAGAGAAGTCACTAATATTTATATTTAATTTTTTATAATATCCATTCAATCAAAAGGATTTTTTCTGTTTAAATTAATAATCTAAATCGAGTTTCTTTTTCAATTTTTTTATTGATGGATTTAATTGGGCCAATTTTTGAAATTTTTCGGAAGCGGTAAATAAAATATTTTTTTTTATTGAGTTAGTGGTGTTAATTTTAATTTTAATGTGATCATTTTTAAGCTCACTTTTAAAGTAATCTAATAATTCAGGAAGTTGATTTTCTAACTCTTTTTTATTTATTTCCGAAGTTACGGAATATTCTATGACATTATTAATCTTTTCTGGTGTACTAATTTTTAGTAAAGAGGCAATATTTAATTCTTTGTTTTGTAGTTTGATTTTATGATAATTATTCCAACAAATTTCTAAATCATCTTGTGAAAAACTATTTTCATTATTGGTCATTTTTGATTTCGTAAAATCATTATGTGCTTTTCTATTTTCAAATGTTCTTTTTTTTTCGACACTCGCCAAAGAAAAACTAGATATTTCATTAACTTCTAAGTATTCGTTTGGTAATTTTTTTTCTTTTTTTGTTTCTTCAATAGTTTCTGTTTTTGAAATTTCAGTCAGAGAATAATTTTGTGGATTTTTTTCATTAATTTTTTTATGTTTATTGCCGACCTTTAGTATGTCAATATTTTCAATCTTTTTTTTTTTTAATTTTTCCTCTCTTTCTATTGACGAGATTTGTATTAAACACAATTCTGCGTGAATTCTTTTATTATCAACATTTTTAAAATTTGTCTCGAATGAATTTGCAATTTTTAGGGCTTTTTTTAACCAATCTAAATCTACTTTATTTGCTTGCTCTAGATATAAATCCTTAAGTTTTTCGCTTGTCACAATTAACTTTAAAGTATTGTTGTTTTTACAAAAAAACAAGTTTCTAAAGTGATTAGATAAACCAATAATGAAATTTATTTCATCAAAACCACTAGAAATCAATTTGTCAAATACAACCAAAGCCTCTGAAATATTTTTTTCAATAATTTTTTTACAAATCTCTAAATAAAATTTTGGCCCAATAATATTAAGGTTTTTAGTAACCTCATTAATATAGACACCGCCTTCGCAAAAATTAATCATTCTGTCTAAAATTTGCAGGCCATCTCTGAGTGAACCGTCAGAACCTTCTGCAATAAGAAATAGTGCATCATCATCGTAATTTATTTTTTCTTCCAACATAATGACCTCTAGTCTTTTCTTAATATCTAATACACTAATTCTTTTAAAATCATAGATTTGGCATCGGGACAAAATTGTTGGCAATATTTTTGACTTTTCTGTAGTTGCCAAAATAAATATAGTATGTGCTGGTGGCTCTTCTAAGGTTTTAAGAAATGCATTGAAAGCTTCTGTTGTGAGCATATGAACTTCGTCAATTATGTATACCTTATGATTTCCAATTCTTGGGGGCACTCTTACTTGCTCATTTAAACTTCTTATATCATCAACAGATCTATTTGATGCAGCATCTAATTCAAAAATATTAAATGCGTAATCATTTTTGTCATCATCACTGAAATTAATATTCTTTGCTAAAATGCGGGCACATGTGGTTTTTCCGACTCCCCTTGGGCCACAAAATAATAGAGCTTGCCCTAGTTTGTTTTTTTTTAATGCATTTTCTAGTGTAATTGTTACAGCCTCTTGTCCAACTACGTCTTTAAAAGTCTTTGGTCGGTATTTTATTGCAGAAATTTTGTATTCACCCATTTAAGTAAAAATAAAAAAAAGCCTGTTTAATTATTTGCTTAATTTTAAAATTAGACAAAAATTGTTAACAATAATTGTAAATTTGTAATGCAGGTCTTCTTATCGCTCTAAATTTAGAGAGGAAAGTCCGGACACCTTAGAGCAGTATAGCGGGTAACGCCCGTCGATTGTCAATATGACAATTTGGACTAGTGCAACAGAAAGAATGTACAGGAAAGCTGTAGTGAAATCATGCAAACTCTATATGGTGCAACGCCAAATATATCTGCATTTAAGAATTGCTCGTTCTTTGTAGAGGGGTAGGCGGTTTGAGTTTTTGAGT
>MDTG01324813.1_pt1 | contig 11401 bp, 15 predicted proteins | sample 811421 | NCBI WGS metagenome assembly MDTG01 (sample SAMN05326645, study PRJNA326480) | marine metagenome | isolation source: seawater | place: Pacific Ocean: South East | collected 2011
GTTTAAAAACTAAATATAAAAATAATGAATATAATTAACTATAAAGTGACTTTTCATATTCAACATTACTATCAAGTAATTTTTTTGTAAAATTTATTGATAAATAAATAGAGATTATGTATAAAATATATTCAGGCCCTTTATCAATACCTATTAAAAATTCATCATTATTATTATTAGAATTACTTATTTGACCTCCTTGTTGATTTTTAGTATTACTATTTTTAGTATTACTATTTTTAGTATTACTATCTTTATTATTTTTTAAATATTTATTAAATAAATCAAAAGGATTTATACTAGGGTCTGATAGTAAATATGATATAACTACAACTGTAATTAATATATATATAATATTTGTTATTATTTCGTGATATGGTAATGTTACTTTAAATTCTTCTTGTTTTAAGAATGAACAACATTGATGAATTTTAATAACATTACTAGTTGTAATATATAAATCTTCAACTATTAAATTATTAACATCTTCTATACCTAATATTGTATAATTATCAGTCGAATTAAATTTAGAAAATAAGTATTTACCATCTTTTTTATAATATTTTATATTGAATTTATTAAATATTAAATCTAATTCTCCTATATTATCTAAATTACTATCTAAATTCTTTATTTTTGAAACTGCATCTAAATCTTTTCTCATTTCATATAATACATCTAAAAATTTATTATTACTATCTAATATTGTAGATTTTTGAAAATTTATATCTATTGAATTTTTAAACCAATAAGAATATATTAAAGTATTCAAAAATATTAATACAAATATTAGCGATATTTTAGATAAAATAATAGGTAAATTAAATTTATCATTATCTGAATTATTCTTTAATAAACTATTATTTGTAATAAAATAACCAATTGCTTGAGAAATAGAAATAGTAAATGTTATTATAAAAACACTATATAGAAAATCATTATTTTTTACTTCATAATTAATACTATTTATAATATCTGTTTTATAAATATTTTTATATTCTTTAATATGTTCTATACTAAAATCTAATTCATCTACTAGTTTTTTTATATCATCTCCTGTATGCTTATTAAATATCTCAATAAATCTATGTTTATTTACTATATTACTTACTAAATAATTATTTTTATTATTAATATTTTTCCAAATATTATAATCTTCAAATATCATATTGATTAAACTTTTATAATTATTTATTAATTCTAATTTACTTATTTTATTATCGTTTTTATAATTATTAAAATAATTATATATATATTTTATGAAATCTTGTTTAGTTATATTATAATATTTAATATGAATTATAAAAATATTACTAATTATTTTATAAACTTCAGAATTTTTTATTCTATATTTAATAGATGAATCTAATATATTATTTTTAATATAATTATAAAATTCAGTGATTTCTTCTGTTGTAATATTATTTAAACCATTTATAAATTTTTGACTTTCAAAATTATCTGAATCAGCTCCTAAAGATGTATTATATATACTATATTGTTTATTATATAAATTATGTAATCCACAATTTAATTCTAAATCACAATATAATCCATCATTATTACATTTATTATCATTATCTGTAACTTTATCATTTATAATTAATTTCATTAAACATAATACTTTATTATTATTATCTACAATTACATTATTAAATTTATTATCTGTTTTTAATATAATCCCTTTAATATGATTAAAAAATTTATTAATATTTTTTATTTTTTCATTTTTTGAAAATTTATTATTAGTTAAACTTAATTTATTTATGTTATTATACTCTGTTATAATATTTTTTAAATCAGCTGGTACTATATTATTTATAGCTATACTACTAATAGTTTTAATTTCTACTAATAATCTACCAATTGCACTATCATTTCTTAATAATTCATTTAATGCATCCTTTTTATCATTATTTGATTTTCTATTATTTTCTAGTTGTAATACTAAATATTCAAATATAATCCAAATTGTAGCACATATACTAATACCATTTAATATATTATCTTTAAAATTTTTCAAACTTTTTTCATTATTATAAATAGTTTTTAATTTTACAGCTTTATTACCAACTTCTTTAGCTTTATTATCAACTTTTTTCAAAAATTTATATAGAATTTTTTTTTTTTTATCAGGATTTTGTTGATTATCAGATTCTTGTTGATTACCAGAAGTTCCTCTGTTATCAGGATTTTTTTCATTATCAGATTTTTGTTGATTATCAGGATTTTGTTGATTATCAGATTTTTTTTCATAAGTATTTGCAACAAAATTAGTAAAATATGTAATTACTATATATGTTATTAATATATATTGAGTTGCTCTTAATAAACTAACTCCAGTATTATAATTAGTTACAATATTATTATAATATGATAATTCTTCTGTAATAATTAATTGTTTATCATCATTATTATTGTTTTCAGTTAGTTTATCACTTACAAAATTTTGACAAATTAACTTAATATTTTTTTTATAATTATTTATATTTTCATTACTATAATTATTACTATCTAATCTTAACGATATATCATTTAGACTTATGTTATATATATCATCACAATCATAACCTAAATCATTATCTGTGCTACAACTCTGTTTTTTTAAATTTATAATATCATCAACTATAGCATGATATATTGGTGAAAAATCATCTATAATACTTGTCATATTTAATAATCTATTATATTCTTTTTTAGAAAAAAATATATAATTTTATTTTATTATATAAATAATTAAAATGGAAAATTTAGGTAAATTAAGATTTCAATTTGCTTTAACTACTATATGTTTAATAATATTATCATATTATTTATTAAGCTATATTACTAAAATTTTAACAATATACAAAGATTATTATAATAAATACTTATATCTAAATCAAATTAATAAAAAAATTGCAGATGATAATAATGAATACGATAGCGATTTAGATTTAGTTAATAATAATAAAAACGAAATTATTAAATCTATCAGTAATATTAGAAATAGTCATAATAGTGAATTCTCTAAACTTAAAAAATATAAAGAAAATACTAATAAAGAATATAAATTAGAAGAAAAAGATATTACTTTAGATACTAACCTCTATAGCGAAATTAATTCTAAAGTATTATCTAAAAAATATGATAATTATAATTATGATTCAAATTACTCTATTTTTAAATTTATTGGAGATATTTTTAAACCCACAACCGCCTAATCATTTCTCATAAATATTTTTTTCTCTAACTCATCAAATCTTTCTCTTTCATTATCTGAATTAAAATAATGTTTTAATTGCTTTATTTTCTCTAAATATGAATTAAATATTGATAAAAATCTACTATCTTCTATATATGTGCTTCTCAAATTTATTAATCCATATACACCGTTTATTATATTATGCTTAAAACTATCTACATCATTCTTTATATGATTATCCTCCTTTAAATGGTAATTTGTCATCTCTATTAAATCAGTTATCAATCTAAATACATCATCTCTGCTATTACCACTCATTTTTCTTTTAATCCATACTAATGGATTTTGCTTATGTATTGTTACCAAATTTCCATTTATTCCTATTTTATCACCACTACATATTGAAGATAATATTGACCACGTTGAATTCAAATGCCATATATCTAAATAATTATTATTCATTCATAAAATATTTAATTAATAATATTTTTTATTTTTTAATTTCTAAACTAGAATTCAACTTATTTTTAACAAATTCTATATGTCTCTTTAACAAACTTTCTGCAAAATCTAATTGATTCTCTGGACCCCATATCTCTATTATCTTTTTATCATTCTCCCACCAAATATAATCAACATTCGCCATCTCCGTTATCCTCTTAAAATGCTTCCCATCCTCTCCTATCACATGCGGTATTATTTCTTCTTCTATCTTTAAACTTGATTGCCTGTAATGCTTCCCCTCCGGAGGTTCTCTTACCGCTTTCTCCTTCTTTATTTCCATATTTATAAACTATTTTATATATTACATAAATTAGTTTTAAATATTTATACTAAATTATTCTTTGAATGCTCCATTAAATCCTTCATAAATTGTAAACTATTATCCATATCCTTATAATACTCTCCTATTACTATAAATGCAACCTGATTAGGTGTTAGATTATCATTATCATACCATAATCTATAATCCAAATCAGGCAAATCATCCAAATTATTATCTATCTCCTTTTTTACAATTTCATTAATAGCTCTTTTCCAATTAGTAAAATTTATTTTTTTCATTTATTAATATAATAAAAATAATTACTTTTAAATTATTTTTATTATAGTTTTAATAGGTTTATTATATTCATCAGCAAATGTAACCCTTTTATCAAATTTATTATAATTTATTTGTTTTTCACTATTAAATAAATAATTATATGATATTATAAATATAATAAAAATTAAAATTATTTTATATAACTCCATTTATATAGTAAATATTTAATATTTTTTGAATATAAACCATCTATTCATAAAACTAAACTCTTGATTAACTTTATCCATATCTATATTCTGCTTATTTTTCTTATTATACTCATTATAAATTTTTTCAAATGAACCAGAACTTGCACCTATATCATCCAACTTAATCTCTTTTAAATCTTCATCCTTTACTGGAAATATATTCTTCTTACCCAATTCAATCTTTAACAAATTATAATCCACTAAATACTCATCTAACTCCTGATTTATTGTCTCTACATATACCTTTATCTTTAAACCTATATTATTTATAGGCTTATTCACATCATACTTCTTATAATTCTTCTCTATAGACCACAATAATTTATTATTCTTTTTACCCTCTATCTTATCATTTTTACTTTTAGTAAACTTATCATCCACCAATGAAGCATCTAAACACGTCCCTATAAAATATCCACCTTCCTTTAATAACCTATCTATATTATTTATACAATTTCTTAAAGATTGCATACTATCAAACATATAATGTATTGCAAACATACAACTTACAACATCAAATCTTTTTCTAGCTCTATCATGAAATTGTAACAATACACTATGATTCTCTATTTCACTTTTATTTATATCCCCAAATGCAATTTTTGCTAAATCTCTAAATGTATCATCCTTAATAGTATTAAAATATTCACGATTCCATATTTTAGATGCATCTAATTGCATAAATAACATTTTTTGCTCAGATTTAATATTAGTTTTTAAATAATTATTATATCTTTTATATATACCACTTGATGTATTAATTAAATTATCTTTATTAATATCAGAAGCCAATACTACTTTAAAATTATTACGTATCCATTTTAATAAATCACCACCTTGACCACACGCTATATCATACAATGACTTTTTTCCTCTAAATCTCGATATCAAAAACATATTTTTAACATTATAATTATGAAAATTTAATAATGGTCTCAATAAACTTTTATCTCTATCTACCTCTCTCGCATAATATATATCATTCTCCATCTTCGATTTAGTATCCATCTCCATATTTACCTTCTCTTTACCAGTTATAATATCTACTGTTACAGGCATATTAATACTATTCCACACATTTTGCGCAGTCGTATAATCATTCGCTGTTCCACCTATATTTCCACTATTCTTATACAACTCCGTCTTATCCTTTCTCACTCTATTCGGTATCCACTTATTACCATTATACGAAAACTCTATTATTGTCTTATCTAATATAATTTCTCGTTCTAATGTATATAATTTATTATCCTTATACTCCAAATTAGTTTGCGCAAATTCCTTTAATCCATAGATTTCATCCTTAAATTCTCTCTTTAATATTTTAATTATGTCTATCTCTATACTATCATTATATCCTACAAACAATTTACAAAGTTTAGTTTTAATATTATTAATTACTATATCTCCTTGAAATTCAATCAAAAAATCTATCGTATTCTCCTCCGGAGGCTTCCATTTAAATACTCTATTCCAACTTCCAAATAATTTTGGCTCGTCATTTTCACTAAAACCTCCTACCGGCAAATTCGCAGGAGTAAATATTAATCCATCTATCTTATACAAATCCTTATTCTTAAAATTATTCAATATCTTCTTCGAATTCTTTAAAATATCACTATTATAAAAATTCTTTAAATCTATCTTCAAATTATCATTATTCTTACCCTTAAAACCTTCCTTTAAATATTCATTTATTAAATTTATTCTACTCTTTATCACATCCTTCATTAATGGATATTTTGATACATTTTTTCCCTTTAAATAATACACATCAAATATTAAAAACATATTTAATTTATTACCATGCTTATCTTTCGTAATATATTCTCCATCCAATATACTATCCTTCATATTATGTGTATAACCTGTATAATTTATATTTAATCTATTGTTTATCAAATAAACTCTATTATCACTATGAGTATATAATATATATCTTTCACCATCTGCTTTATCTGTTACTGTATAATCACTCAATATATTTACCATTGATTCACTTGTTAAATTCATTAACTCTAATGTCTTCGGCTGAACCCCTATAAAATTTTTCTTCGAATTCTTTCTCACCTTAATTAAATCTCCATCTTCTTTTTTTACTAATTTTAAATAACCTTTTAAAACTTCCTCATCCTCTTCACTCTTTATAATATATTTACTATCAAATAATACTATCATTAAATTACCAATTACATTAAACAATTCTGTTATAATATCTTTTAATAATTTATCTTTCGATTTACTATCATTATAATCTATATTATCATTATTTAATTCAATCTCTAATTCATATGAAGATTTTGTATTTAATAAACCACTATCTACAATTGATAATGAATTATTAGCAGATTTAACTAAAGTCAAGTCAATTTTAAAATATTTATTTTTCGAAAAAAATGTAAATCTTTTTTTATATCTAAAATTTTTATTTTGTTTTAATAATTTATTATTTAATCTTTCAATAATATCAGTATCATCTAAAAATGTATCATATTTTAAAGTAAATTTCATATAATCATATTTAGATAACAAAAATGGAGACTTTCCTAATGATTTTTGAATAAACTTTTTCTCACCATAATCTACACTTAAATTTGATAATTTATTTGTTTTACAATATGTTAATATATCTTTATCACTCACTGTAACTCTGTAATTATTAAATTTACTACCCTTACTTGAAGATAATCTTATATCTAATGAAGTTTTTTCATCATGAAAAGTATAATCATCAGAACTATTTTTAAGAAATTGATATAATTTAGTAAATTTATCTAAATTTAATTTATTATTAATATTTTTATAAAGAAATTCAAATTCATAATCATTATTTTCAAGTGAGAAAGTAATATATTCTTTCAATTTAGTTAAATCATCTGAAGATATATCCATCCTTCTTATTAATAAATACAAATATTATATATTATACTCATTAGCATTTTATATAAATTTAATAAAAAATAAATTTTCAAATTTTTATTAAAAGTTTACACATTTCCCCCATATATCATTTATTATATCATTCTTTTTTATACTTACTATATTATAATTACTTTTCACTTCTAATAATTCTTTTATTTTCATCTTATTTAATTCTTTTAAATTATAATATAATCCCATATTATCTATTATATCATTGATATTTTCATATTCATCACGAAATTTATAGATTTTTTTTATATCATCCTTTAAATTTATACTTATCTTATCAAATACTAAATAAATATTATCCTCTTTACTTATAAATTTTTTATATATATTATCAGATATAATTAACAAATTTATATTATAAATATTACATATTATCATAAATACTTCATCTAAATTATCTAATGATTCATCTGTATTATACACATTTAATTCATTATTAACTTTAATTTGTAGCTTTTTATAAAATCGATTACATTTTATCAATTGTTCTTTATTTTTAACATCATTAACATAATTCAATATCTCATTTTTTAGTTTACCCTCATTATCTTCATCTATTTTAGTCCTATAATATAAAGCTCTACTTAATTCATTCATAAAAGAATTCTTCTTGAATTTTACATTTTTACTAATTTTCTTTTTATCTTTTGTATTTTGATTTTTTTTTATAATAGAGTTATTATTATATAATAAATTCTTTAATGATATATCATTAAGAATATTAACAACATCTGGATATATAATGTGATTTATTTTAATATGTTCCGGTTCTGTAAATACCTTATTGTTATTTAAATTATCATTAATAAATTTTGTTGTTAATGACATTATATATATAATATTAATTATAATTTAAATAATATTGTATTCAAATTTTAACACAAATTATATTTATCATGACTTAATTGATTCATATTATAATCTAAGTCATTCATATTTAAATATAATCTATTATACTTTTTTAAAATATTCATAAACTTTTGATGATTCTCTATCTTCTTCCTTTTATTAAAATTTATCTTCTCCAAAAATTTTAAATCCTCTAGATTTTTATACTCCTCAAAATTTTTTATTAAATCTATCGTATTTGAATTCTTATATATATTTATAATATCATTATTCTTCGTCTCATTATACTCCAATATCTTCTTATTATTCTTACAAAATAACATATAATTATTTAAATCTTTAACTATATCTTCTGTAAAATATTGTAAATCTACAAATATACCATTACTATTAGAAGTATAAGTTATATTATATTTTTTAATTATATTAAATACTTCATTTTTTTCTAATTTTGTTAACTTATCTATATTTTCAATAAGTTTTTTCTTTTCATAATTATTATTCATTTAATATTATATTTATAATTAAATTATTAAATATATACCACAAAAAAAAATTTAGTTTATTTTAGCTACTACCTTCTTTCTCCCCTTCTTCCTCTTTCTTGACATTAATAACCTTTTTAATAATATTGCACAACAACTACTACCTAAATCTATTACATTATTTATATTTAATTCTCCATTTGAAGCACTTATAACTAACTCAATAGTTCCTTCAACCGTTCCATTATTTACTAATTCTAAACACATATTCTTCTCTAAATTATCTATTTCTACTTCTTCTACATATTTTTTTACTAAATCTATTACCAATCTTTTCTTTTCACTGCCTTTTAAATTTAAAAATTCAACAATTTCTATACCAATTTTTAATATTTTAAGTAAATTATGCGTGTTTAACTGAAATCCATCTATATTCTCTATCTCTGCTTTAAAATTTTCATACAATTTATTAAATTCAACCATTTATTTAATAAAAATAAATTTTTTATTAAATTAATTCCTCCAATTTCCAATACTCCTTTTGACCATTTGGCATAGTTCTACAAACCATAAATGGTAATTTATTTAATGATAATTCTTTGATTACTATACCATCAATATCTATAATATCTATTTTTTCTTCATCAGTTAAATAAGAGTTGGCTCCATTAACTAATTGTTGTTTTCTTAAACCAATTATTGAAGTTCTTTCATAGATGGTTAAAAAATTAACACTTTTTTTATTATTAGTTTTAAGTGCATCATTATATGATACTATGGTGCTATTCATTTTAATATTAAAGACATAAAATTATAAATAAATTTAAAATCAAATTTTAATTATTCCAAAAATGTTCACAATAGACACAATAATATTTAAATTTTAAATTATTTTTATCATATTTTGTATATATTACTTCATCTTGCTGATTATTCTTTTTTGTGCATTCTTTATTTGGACACTTTATATTATTTACTCTAGGTAATGTAGGATCATATTTTATATTAGTATTCATCGTATCATCAAATGTATCTGTATTCTCTTCATAATTATTCTCTATTATTATCTTACTTACATCTGACTTTATATCTTCTGAAAAATTACAATTCTTACAATAATTTTTAAGTTGTTCTTCAACTACTTTAATATATAACATATTATTACATATATTACAAAACTCCATTTTGTATTTATAGATATAAATAATTTATATAAATTATCAAATTTTATATTATAATTAAAATATTACTTTAAATCAAATAATGAGTAAAATAGAAAAAGTTATATTATTTAATGATATTATAGGAAGTTCTAAATTATGGAGATTATACGATATTAAGATGTATAATAAATTAAATAAATTTATTGAAATTACTAATAATTTATTAAAAAATTATAATAATTCTAAAATTATTAAAATGTTAGGTGATTCATTTATGTTAGAATTTAATAAAGTAGAAGATGCTATTAATTTTTCTATAGAATTTAATAATATTTTAAATAATAATAAGACAGGATTATTTTTAAATAAATCAAAAAATGATAGAATTTTAATAAGAACTGGTATATGTTATGGTAAAGTTCATAAATTAAATTTTAATATACAAAATTGTAATGTAATTGATTATTTTGGAAATGTAGTTAATACTACTTCTAGAATGGAATCTAAGGTTGCTAAAAATAACGGAATTGCTATCGGATTTCTTAAAGATAAAGAAAAAGATATTAATAAAATTTATAATACATTTAAAAATAATGATAAATATAATGTTAATCTATTAGAATATAATAATAATTGTTCCATTAATCGTAATAAAAGAAGCGCTAAATTATTAAACAATTTAAATTTCGTTTGCAAAAATATTCAAAAACTCAAAGGAGTTGATAACATTAAAGTTATTGATATTAGTCCTAAATAAAATTTGATTTATAAATAATTTTATTTTTATTATTAAAATATAAATATGATTATACCTGTAAGATGTTTTACATGCTCTAAAGTAATTGGTGATTTATGGGAAGCATATCAAAGAAAAATTAAAGAAAAAAAATCAATAAAAAAAAAAGAATATACTATTGATGAAATTACTATTAAATCTGATGAAGACCCTCTTAAATACTTTGATGATAATTTTCATAATGATATATTAAATGATTTGGGTTTACATAAAATGTGTTGTAGAAGACATATGTTAGGTCATACTGATATTATCGATGTTATTTAAATTTTGTATTAATTTTTATTAAAATTTAATAAATTTATAAATTAAAGAATGGATAACATTAATGATTTGTATAAAATAATTAATAATAAATATTCTGATAGCACTAGTTCTCTTTATCAAGAAGTTCTTAATAAAGAAGAAATTGTAAGAAATACCATCGATAGAGTTATTAATATGAAAGAAAAAGAAAAATTTAATAATTTATTCCCTAAAACATCTATTGAAAATATTCATATTAATATTTTTAAAACTCTTAATTCTATTTTAGAAGAATTATCTAACGCTAATGAATTAACATATACTCAATTCAATAAAATCTTTCAAAAAGATAATAGACTTATATATATTGGAATATTTTTTATTATATTAGCAGTTTCTTTAATGCTTATAGAAATATCAGATAATATATAAAGATTATTAATATCTCTAAATA
>MDTG01338888.1_pt1 | contig 11401 bp, 17 predicted proteins | sample 811421 | NCBI WGS metagenome assembly MDTG01 (sample SAMN05326645, study PRJNA326480) | marine metagenome | isolation source: seawater | place: Pacific Ocean: South East | collected 2011
ATAAAAGAAGAAAGTGCTATACAGTATATACTACATAGCACTATAGTACTATATAGAGCTATAATATACACTTCGACGTATGCCTTTAGTAATACAGCAAACGCACACACACTGTAGCATTCTAGTTTTGGGCAAGCGTATGAAAAAGAGGGGGAGCACAACGTATGGCTGCCCGAATTTTGCTCAGAGCGCAAGCGGATGCTCTCAGCAGTACCTCCCGCTGCAGCAGACCGCCCACCCCGCCACAGCTAAACAATCTCATCGCAGCAAAATATTCTCATCGCAGCAAAGATAGCGGGGGGCCCGGCACAACGCTGTGCTGCGTCGCAAGGTTTCTCACAGCAGAACACCTTTCTCACGGCAAAACGTATTGCTCAGAGCAATTCTCATTTGCTGCAGCAAAGCCCATTCACCCCGCAAACCCCGCAAAATATTGCGAGCAGTTTTTTAAGACTTGCTCAGGTCTCACGCAGTCAGCTCGGATATCCCCAACCGAGCGTTTAGCTTACGGCAGGGATTTGTCGATTGCTGGTTGTCTGTAGTCTTTCAGTTGTAAAGACATTACGGCGTTCATATGATTGAGCTGGGTTTCAAGGACTATAATATCCTCAACCTTTTGCTCTAATCTCTTGACAAGGTGACCCACCCCCAGAGCGTGGTCAGCAGTGTCAGCGATTGCCTCAGTTATACGGCGTGTTTCAGCTTTGAGTTTTCTCAGAGCCATAGTCACCTTTAGCCATTGCCAAAGGTCGTAGCTTGCTTCGATTTTATCCATTTGTCTTTGTGGCATAAATGTATACAGCAGGTCACTCCTCTGTGGGTCATTGTGATTTACTGCTGTGCCCCACTCCCGCTAAGTCTGTTTAACCCCCACTTAGCGGGCTAGGGTCTTCTGCGTATATTATCGGGGATACGTTCCTAAGTTTACTCTTGTAACAGAGCGACTAAATCGGCCTTTTCTTCAGCAGTTAAACTTTTAGCATCGTTTTTCAACTTTGCCTTGAGCTTTTCTACTTGAGTCAAAGGACCCATAGCTTTTGATAACCGGATTCTCCAGCAGCTAAAGAAGTCTCTAGCTATCTGTGCCTCGGCGCTTTTAGTCTTGGACTCGGCAAGGCGAGCTAACTCAAAGAGAGTTTTGCCACCTTGGACTCGTAGACCACGCTTTGACGGGTTATCAACCCCTAGGGCTCGCATTACGGCGGGCCAATCGTCGTTCAGTATACGTAAGTAGGCATACTTAGGTCCGTCTTCTGTAGAAGACATATTTGCGTATGTTCTTAAGTTACTTGCGATGTTCACTTAAGAAGTAATAATTAGAAGGTTTGGTCATATATATAATTTATGCCGTAGCAATTCACTAATAAAATGGCGTTTTGTCGACGATAGAACATACAAAATCACTGTATACCCCCCGTGTAAAAAAATAGTGCCACTATGCACATATATTCATCCACCCCCTTAAACAAATCGGGGTAAATTTTGAACCTAAAAAAAATCGGGGACATATTTTGAGCCCAGTCCCCTTGGGCTTAATGAAAGAAAGAAACTATTTAGTTTCGTCTAGGGCAGATTTGATTTTGCCTTTGACTAAACCTTTTAGTTCATCGTCTTTTTCATCCCAAGCTGTTAGAACAACATTCCTTAGAAGGTCGTCTTTGACTTGAGTCTTGAGTGTTTCATCAAGTTTTTCGTAGGCCTTTTGTTGGGCCTTTGTTAGATTTTCTTCCAACAGTGCTTCGATTTGAGCATCGTACTGTTTAAGGTACTTGTTCAAAACTGGCATTAGTGCGGCTTTTACAGCTGGGTTCGTATAACATACGAAAGCAACTAAAGCTGCGACTGCTGCCAATAGTGCGAGGACCATTGGTTCTTCTAACAAACCTGTTTCCTCAACGACACTAAGAATATCTGCGGTACTGTTACCGGCAGTTTCATTAGTTGCAGTTGAGTTATTGTCTGCTGTTGTATTATTCATTTTTCTACCTCGAGGTGGGTGCCATTGTGGTCACCCGTTAATAATTACTTTTTCTTGCTATATATACCTTTTGGTTTACAGGGCTTTTTATAAAAGGCACACCATTTACAGAGGGTTTGTGGCACCATTTCATACTGCTCAACGTCGTCCCCCCTTTTTTTAATTTCGTTGTGTATGCCTTTGATAAGCTCCCGCGCTTCTCGAAGGTTTTCATCATTGATTGCTACGAACATTATGTCGTCATATCGTAACCAGTCGATACCTGCAAACTTTGGTACAACGCCGGTTTCTTCATAATACATCAGTGCGTATATGATAAGCTGGCGGTAATATTCTTCGGGGAGCCAATGTCCGTACCTTTTACTAGTTTTGTAGTCTACAATCGAGATATTATCTTCGAAATCTTTTGCGACTACATCTACAATACCGCGAATAGACAATTCTTTGTTATGTATACGCATTTCAGCAAAGTGTGGACGGAGTTGTTTCAACGCCATATCCTTTGTCCTAGCGACTTTCCAGTCAACTAGTTCATACAGTTTCTTTTCGATACGGTGACAAAAGTTTACAAGTAAATCAATTGTTTCCCTTTCCATTACATCTGCGTCAATCTTTGGGTCTTGAAATAACCAAGGCATTTTTTCTTTACGTGCTTCCCATTGTTGGCGAAATTCTAGGATAGCCCATTCTTGGGGCTCCCCGTTTCTCCACTGACTTGGATATTTGTATTCTACATCGAATATTCGTTCAAGTATATCGTGTACAATGGTACCCCGAAAAAGGTGTAACGTTAACTTGTCAGGTAGTTTCTCGATATACCTATGGTAAAAATTTCGGGGGCACTGATGGAAGGTGTTAATTTTCGAAGGCGATAACGGTAGGTTACTCGGACTCCAATCATCAACCTCAACTTCAGTATTTTGGTCACCGATATTTACGGTGAAAGATGCGCTATTATGTGCGAATTCTTTTTCTGTCATATTTGTTTGAGGCATCAGAGCTATATAAAGTTATCTAAACATATGTATAGCCAGCAATTGTTTATAGCATCTATGCTATATAGTATATGTATAATAGAGCTATAGTTTATTATTGACAAAGTCTTTATATATCTTCTTGAGCAAATAAATTGTATGGGTCAAAATGATTATGGTGCAATTAATGTTATTTCCGACGAAGAAAGGGAGGCTTTAGGTTTGAGTGGCCCTTCTAGACCTGACGAAGAGGAAGGTGTATTCGAACAGATTGGTAAAACAGCTGATAAAATCGGGGAGACAAAACTAGGCCAAAAGATAGGTTCAATACTTACTGTGTTTATACTCGCGATGTTTGGTAGTGGTAATGTTGACCTTGGTCAGTTTAGTGATATATGGGGTGACGAGGATGAACCGGCAATAAAGGGAGGATGCACAGACCCTACTGCAATAAATTACAAAGCTGATGCAGACTTTGACAACGGCAGTTGTGTATTTCCCCCGCCAGTTATCTACGGATGTACTAATCCGGAAGCCGACAACTATAACTCGGCGGCTACCCACGACAATGGACGATGTCAGTTTTTAGGTGGACCAGTTGATAACGGAACCCACAATGAAACACAAACGAATGAGACTGTTTACGGATGTATGGATTTCGACGCATTGAACTATAATGACCGTGCAGAAGAGGATGACGGGTCTTGTGAATACGAGGAGTACGATTGTACACCTAACTCAACTTATTTTTATGATGGATTAGAATACGGAAACTATTCTAGAGAATATAACACTTTGAATATTACTGTGGATATTGATACAGACTGTGACCAAGAGGCACTGCCCGTGATGGTAGGGTATGACGTAGGACATATCAAAGTGGTAGACAACGAAACCGTGTGGAACGGTTATATGTGGAACGATTACTTTTTCAATGTCACAGGTTGGGAAGGTAATGAGTACAATCTTACATCCGGCCCAGAATGGTTTACTGAACCATACACTGGGTGGTATATGATGTATGTCAATTTGTATGCAGACTGGGGAAGAAACGGTACTTACGAATATGTAGATTATTTCTTAATAAATAATATTGTATTGGAGGAGGAATGACGTGGTTAGTGATACTAGAGATGTTAGCTGTGATAATGGCTACAATATCTATTATATTTGCAGTAATGATGCTTTTAACATTTTTACTAAAGTTGATACCAAGAAAATCACAACAAAAAGTAAAAGAAGTGAAGGAGATTAAAGAACAGCCAAAAAGGAGGACTAAAAAGATGAGTAAAGATACAGCAAGCGAGGGGATAACGTTTAACGACATATTTATGTTTATGATAGCAGTGCCTTTGGTTTTACTCTGGGTTGGTTTTGCAGGTTTCGTTATACACAGCGGTTTGCAAGACGATTCTGTTCTTGAGCAAATTGAAGGGTATACAACTTTGATAGCTATATTAGGTGGGCCAGCCCTTCTAATTATCAAAGACGCCTTAGATGTTTGGAAACAAGAACAAGCAGAGAAAACCGCATTTTACAAAATGAAAGCACAGTCAGTTATAGATTATAATGCAAAAGCCCAAGAGCAAGCACAAATGATTGAAGCTAAAGACCAAGAGCAAGAACATAAAATGCAAATGAAGAAATGACCGAAACATTTATATGTTACAATCGCATAATTAAAAATGGTGACTAATATGGTCAAATGTGAATATACTATGTGCGGAGTTGATACTCCGTTAGAAGACTTAAATCGCGTACATCACTGGCCTTGCTGCGCAAGAGAGATTACAGACCCAGTTTTACACAGTAAGATAGCTGCTAATCTAGAATCCAAAGCAAAACCAGTTGTAGAAGAAAAACCAAAGCCAAAAGCAAAAGCACCAGCTAAGAAAAAGGCTGCAAAAAAGGAGAAGAGTAAAAAATGAACGATTTCGAAATGGAAGAGTTAAGCAAGCAAGTCAAAGGACTTCACGAATTATTAGAAGTCTTGATGGCTAACTGTTTAGAAGATGAAGTTGATTTAGATGGCGCCAAAGAAGAAGAGTAAATCTAGAGTCAACGAGGCAGGTAACTATACTATGCCTAGTATGAGAAGAAGATTATTCTTACGAATCAAAGCTGGTAGTAAAGGTGGAGCACCCGGGCAATGGTCTGCTCGAAAAGCTCAAATGTTAGCTAAACAATATAAATCAAAAGGTGGAGGATACAAATAATGCCACACACACCAAACCACAGATATAAGATGTCAGGTAAAAAGGTTAAAGTTGATAAAAACGGTAAAGAGCTAACGCCTAGACAAAAGAAAATAGCAAGTCTAGCACCACCTCGCAATAAAATAACCGGGGCTGATTTTAGAGCTTTGAGAAAAAGGAGAAAGTGATGTCTTCTCGTATGAAAAAATCACAAAAGTCACTAAAAAAGTGGACAGACGAAGATTGGGGTTATGTTACTAAAGGTGACGGAAAGAAACCTAAATCTAAACGAGGTCGATATTTACCAAAAAGAGTTAGGTCAGGATTAACAAAAAGCCAGAAGGCAGCTACTAATCGTAAGAAACGTAAAGCTGGAGGAGTAGGTAGCCGGGCTAAATATTCTAAGAAAATTAGAAAAGCAGTAAGGGGGTCGAGATAATGGTATACAAAAAGAAACCGATGAAAAAGAAAATGCCTAGGAAGAAATCCGCAAGGAGATATTAGTATGGTAGCAAAGAAAGTCAAGGGTGTTGACGTTTCTAAATTAACAAAGAGACAACAAGACACACTAAAGAAACATTCAGTGCATCACACTAAGAAACATATGCAATTTATGGTAAACTCTATGAAAAGAGGTACTACGTTCACAAAGGCCCATAAAAACGCAATGAAAAAAGTAGGTAAATAATGCCAGCAAAAAAAGACCCTAAATTAACTAGAGCAGGAGTATCAGGTTACAATAAACCTAAAAGAACTCCTAATCATCCTAAAAAATCACACGTTGTGGTTGCTAAAGAAGGGACTAAAACTAAACTTATTAGATTTGGACAACAAGGAGTACGAACAGCAGGCAAACCTAAGAAAGGTGAGTCTGCAAGACAAAAGGCAAGACGTAAATCATTCAAAGCACGTCACGCTAAAAATATAAAGAAAGGAAAAATGAGTGCAGCGTATTGGGCTAACAGAGTGAAATGGTAGAAGAATCAGTTCGAGAGTACGAAAGTAGACTCAGACAACGTGTTGGTGAAGGAGAGTATGAACGTCATAAAGAACTTGTTATACTTCTGGCACGAAATCTTGCTATTGAAGACTTGCTTTGGCAAGAAATTCTTATATCTATTCGGGATGTTGACGCTCGAACAGAGTTATTGCGACAACGCAACACAATTGTTAAGGATATTCATACTGAGTTCCGCGCTCTTAATATTGAAATACCTACATTGGTAGAACAAAAGACCGAAAATTTTATGAACTTCCTAGGAGATTTAGAAGAAGATGATACCAGTAAAGAACCAGAAAGAAATGAAAGCAGCTCTGACGGGTCAGAATAGATTTGACTCGCAAAATTTAGAGAAGTTTTTCGAAGAAATACGCAAACATCCTAAGAAAATGGAAAAGTTAGTGCGAACTTTCTGTGAAACGTACCTTTTAGATGCAAAACAACGTCCTTTACGTGTTAGACCACTACAAATGAAGATTATTGTACAATCTTTGACATATCCTGATGGAAATTCTGAAAAACACCGTAAATTAGCTATATTAGCCCCAAGAGGTAGTGGTAAATCGTGGGCATTGTCAATTGCAGTCGTTATTTTTATGTTTTTTAAGAGATTCAGAGACCTTGTGTTCGTTTTAGCTCCCACAGAGGACCAAGCCGCCCTGATTTTCAATTATGTGTACAGACATTTTAAAGATAATACATTTTTAGATTCCTTAGTAGATAATTATAAACTACATAACAAACCGCATATCAAAATGCGAGGCGGTACTATCTTGCGTCGGGCGCCGGTGGCGCCCTCCAATCAGGGACAATCTATTCGTGGGCAGCACCCAACACTTTTAATAGTTGACGAGTCACCTTTAATATCAGATGAGTTGTTCATCGATAATGTAGAGCCAGCGATAGTCGCAAACAAAGCACCGTTTATCAACCTCGGTACTCCTAAAAGTAAGGAGAATCATATGTATCGATATTTATTTGATGAGGGGTATGCAGATACTTTCAGTCGTTTGCACTTTACTTGGAAAGATGCCATCATAAAAGGGGAAGCTTACAGTCCACCATATGATGAAGAAGATATGTTGAATAAAATGTTAGAATGGGGAGAGGACTCCCTGCACTGGAAAACAGAATACGAATGTGAATTTGTGGAGAGTATATCTAATGTATTTACACCAACCGGACTACGAGAGTGTTTTGATGACTACCAACTACTTACCCCCGAAAACGCTGACGAATCAGGAGAGACAGGTACAAATAATACTGTGGCTGTTGACATTGGGAAATCTGTTAATTCTACTGTTATTAGTGTATGGAGGACTGAAAAAGGACCTGACAACAATATTGCACGATTATTATATTTGGAAGAAATCGGACCTAAGTCAGGGGGGCACGATATACCTTATCAAAGAAGTCGTATTATGGACGTCGCTGTTGATTTTAATGCGGCTCGCGTTATTATCGATGCTACAGGTATTGGAGGTGCTGTCGAACAAGAAATAAGAATGGCTTGTATACCATTGAGTATACATTTCATACCGTTCGTATTTACTGGAGGAGCTAAAGGCAGTAAAACATATGCTTACAGGGATTTTGTATCTTTTGTTCAGCAGGGTCTTATCAAGGTACCTGACATCGAAAGACAAGAAGGAACCGCCAAAAAACTAATGTGGAAGTGGTATCGTGAACACGTAGACTTAGAATACGTTATGGATGCCTCTCAGAAAACAGAGAAAATATCTGCACCATCAAACAAACACGATGATTATTGTGATAGTAGTGTATTAGGTGTACACGCAGCTTTATCTATGTTACCAGCAGACAGTATGTTAGGTACAATCAATGTTAGAAAGCGTGGTACAAGAAAACCAGTAAGTAGATACGGCGGAGGCGGTATAACTACTAGCGGAAGACGTCGTTCAGCTCCAAAAAAGCGATTTATGCGTGGTATTTGAACAAAATTTTATATACTAGCGAAACTTTATATATTGTGATAGCAAATGGGTCTAGCCGACAGGATACGCCGCGTTTTTGCTACGGTGGGTTCTAATCCTAACACTCCAAAGGATGAACCACGTGGTTTTGGCGCAGGTGTAATAAGAAGGTTGAAACTTACCAATAATTATGGTAACAGGAATTATGAGCAGCACATAGGTGACAATAGAACCTATATGAATGTTTATTTATCAGACCCGATTGTACGTTCTTTGATTGACCTTCCTTGTTTATATGCAGTAAAGGATGGTTTTGATATTGTTACTGAAGACGAAAAACTAAGAGAAGAAGTAACAAAGATGTTTGTTGATATCAATATTGATATGACAATCTACGGTTGGCTACGCAACGCTCGAATCTTTGGTTCAGGTTATTTAGAATGGACTGGAGACAACCTAGTTCTACGCTCTTCACAAAATATGTACGTGAAGAGAAACGAACACGGCCAATTAATGTATTATTATCAGAATATAGGAAACGACGCAGAAGACGTTCGTTTTGACCCTGATGAAATTGTAGAACTACAAAACAATCCTTTTGATGATTACGCTTATGGTTTATCTGATATACATACTATTTTATACTTAGTAGACCTAAAAGATTATGCAGAGCGAGACATTGGAGCAGCTCTGAATAAATATGCGGTATCACGTTTCGACATTTCCTGTGGGTTGCCTGATATGCCCTATGGCCCTGATAAGATTAACGAAATTGTTGATGCATTTAATTCTTTAGAACCCGGTGAAGATATAATTCACGGTAATGATATACAAATAAAAGAAATAGAAGGTACAAATAGAGCCTTTGAATATGGTAAGTATACAGATGATATACTAGATAAAATACATATAGCTCTTAAAGTACCAAGAACTATGTTTACACAACCGGAGCAAGCTCGCCCGGTTTTTGAACCTTACGTTAAATATTTACAAAAAGCAGTAGAGTCTGCTATTAATTCACAACTAATGCCACAGTTTGGAGACGATGTTAAATTTGCTTTCAGACACTTGAATGTAGATGATGCATTCACAAAGGCAAAAACCGATATGATATATCTATCAGAAGGTGTCTTGGCACCTAGTGAAGTTAGAAAGGAGAGAGGTTTAGATGCTGAAGGAGTAGTAGAAAAACAACCAACTGCCGCTGAAGTAAATATTTCTGGTGGAAAAGACCAAGACAAAATAGAAGAGTCTCAAAGAACAGAACAGAGATTATCTAAAAACCAGACAGGGAAACGCACTGAAGAAGAGGTTGTGGAGGTAGTAGCGTGAATGCTTACGAAAAATGTGTAATAGGATTAAAACCACGCCTTAACAAAAAAGGTGTAGAGAATGCAGAGATTGTAGCTCAGAATATGTGCTCTATGTGGGCAGATAACAATGGCGAAGAAAAGGAATTCGGTGTTTCTAAATCAGATGAGACCCAAAAAACATTTGCTATGAATTTTGAATTTGATAAAGAAGCACTTAGTGTATCTAAAAAGGATACTGAAGATATGTGGGAATTCCCAGTTCGTGCTTTAACTTCTGGTCGTCACGATTATGAAGTTGAAGGAGAAGAACAAACTGTGTTTATAGAACCTAGTATACTTAAAGAAAGCTTGGAGAAGTTCAATGAACTACCAATATATTATACTCATCAAAGGACTCCTGAGGATTTACTTGGGAAGGCTATTAACCCTGAGATTGAAGAGATGGAAGACGGCAAGGTAGCAATATCTATGTTGGCTCAGATTTATGAACCAACAGCCAGAATGAAAGAAGTGATACAAAAAGTGGAAGACGGGGATATTACTAATGTCAGTGTCGATTGGTTTTCAAAAGACGTTGATGTTATGGGCGATTCGTACGCGACAAATATCCGACCCGTAGAAGTCTCGTTTATAGACAACGAGATAGCAACGCCCGTCTGTGGGGAATGTACGATTGACACGGAATGTGCAACACACGTATCAGAAAAAGAATTTGCAACCAAAGATGATTGTGGTTGTGGAGGGCACGACGAGAATTCGTGTGGTTGTGACCACAACGGTGAAGACAAAGAGGTCGATAATATGAGTGAGGAAGTTGTAAAAACAGAATCTGAAAAGATAACAGAGAGAGAGTTTGCTTCAGTTAAGAAACAACTGGAAGATTTGACATCCAACCACTCCGAATTGGAGCAGAAGTACAATGATGCTTTGAATTCTATCGAAGAGTTTAAGACCGCAGAAGAAGCAAGGAAGGCAGAAGAAGCCAAAAAGCTAAAAACAGCTTTGGTCAAAAATGTCGTTTCCAAAGAACTTCTTTTCGGAAAACTCCAAGAAGAGTCCAAAGATGCCCGTACTGAAGAACTATTCGGTTGGGAAGATAACAAATTAACAGGTTTCTTCGAAGCATTAGAATCAATGCCTGAACCTGCCGAAACAGAAAAAACCTTCGGTAAGGGAATCGCAAAGGATTCAGAAGAAAAGGCTGTAGAAGCCGAACCTGAAGTAGAGAGAATGTTCTCTATGATAGACGGAAAAATCCGTTTGAACAGGAAATAAATATAGGAAGTAATAAATATGGCAACAGAAATATTAGTAAATGATGGTGGAGCACCAGCACGAATATTACCATTTTTAATCCACGCTACTGTAGCAGCAGGAGACCCCCTACAGATACACTCTAACGGGAAAGTCAAACCAGCAGCAACCAGTGGAGCAGCCTGTGTTGGAGTAGCTTTAACAGCTGCATCAGGCTTGGATAATATGTGTAACGTGATAACTGGACACGGAGTCGTCGCTAACGTAAACGGACAAGGAAGCATTGTCGCAGGTTCTATCCTGTCAGCAGATGCAACTGGTAAGTTCGGTATTGCAGCAAGCGCCGACCAGAAAGAAGCTATTGCACTTGAGGCAATCAGCGGAGGAGTAGTGAAGGTCGTCCTTCTCTAAAGAGGTGAATAAATATGGTAACAACACAAGATGGAATACTAACATCCAATAACACTGGTTCATTCACTGCAACAACTGGAGGAACCGGAGAGAGAGTTCTAGTAGATTACAAAGACGCTTTGCAAGACTACAAAGTAACTGACCTTCCAGCACTTCAGATGTTTACAGAAACAATGACCACTGATACTGGTGGAGATATAGATTTAACATTCGCAATGCCTTCTATGAACTTAGAAAGAATTGATGAAGGAAGCACCCCTCAATACCAACACACAAAGATGCGCTCCGAGAGAGTAGCAGTCAGAGAGTGGGGTATTGCAGTAGGTGTAACCCGCAGAATGA
>MDTG01018531.1_pt1 | contig 11400 bp, 11 predicted proteins | sample 811421 | NCBI WGS metagenome assembly MDTG01 (sample SAMN05326645, study PRJNA326480) | marine metagenome | isolation source: seawater | place: Pacific Ocean: South East | collected 2011
CCTGTTATTCGAAAGAGGAGAAATAGAAGAACGGATTTCATTAGAAAACTTACTAATGAGGTTAATATAACTTCAGAGAATCTTATTCTTCCTATTTTCTTAATCCCAGGTAAGAATAAAAAAAATAAAATAAATTCGATGGACAATGTATTTCGCTACTCCATCGATAAAGCCATAGAGGAACTATCTTTAGCTTTCGAGTCAGGGATAACCACAACTATTTTATTTCCCTGCGTTGAACCGCAAGATAAAAATTTAGAAGCATCCGAAGCATGTAATCCCAAAGGTCTTATCCAAGAAGCAATTACAAAAATAAAACTAGCTTTACCGAAATTAGGTGTTATCACTGATGTAGCGCTTGATCCATTTACCACGCATGGGCACGACGGTATCTTAAATGAAGATGGTCAGGTCGATAATGACCTGACAATAGAAATACTAAAAAAACAAGCCCTGTCTCATGCAAACGCGGGAGCCGATATTTTAGCTCCTTCAGACATGATGGATGGAAGAATCAGTCTTATCAGAAAGTTCTTAGATGCCAATCGGTTTGAAAACATCAATCTTCTCTCTTACGCGGCTAAATTTGCTTCATCATTCTACGGGCCCTTCAGAGATGCCGTTGGTAGCAATACAAACTTAGGGAAAGCAGACAAAAAGACTTACCAAATGAATCCCGCAAATATAAATGAGAGCTTGCATGAGGCTTGGCATGATATAAATGAGGGCGCAGATATGATAATGGTTAAACCAGGCATGCCTTATTTAGATGTTCTCGCTAGCCTAAAAAGAGAATTCAAGGTACCGACTTTTGTCTACCAAGTTAGTGGTGAGTATTCAATGCTAGTATCGCTTGCAAATAAGGACTTGAATGTTCTTGAAAATGTAGTAATGGAATCCATGATTTGCTTCAAGCGTAGTGGCGCTGACGCAATAATTACGTATTTTGCTAAAGAAGTATCGAAATGGGTTAATCGTTAAAATTTTCGATATTTAAACTTATTAACTTTTTAGTCAGCGTATTTCTACCTAAACCTAAAAGTCTGGCTGCCTCTTGTCTCTTCCCTTCAGTTGCAGATAATGCCGCTCTAATTAGAATTTTCTCAAAAATTGGCTCAGCTTCTTTTAAAATATTATTTTTACCAGACGATAATTGATTGACAGCCCACTGCTCTAGTCCAGCTTCCCATGCAGATAAATCGGATTTTTCCTCGGGTAGGTCATTCAAAATCTCATCGGGAAGATCGTCAAAATCAATAATCAGTGTTGGAACGAGGGCTGTTAATCTTTTACATATATTTTGAAGCTGCCTCACGTTACCAGGCCAAAAAGATGTTCGGAGTTTATCAAGAGCCTTATCAGAGAATATCTTCGCAGGAATATTCAGTTCTTTAGCCGCTTTCTCTAAGAAGAATCGAGATAACTCTTCAACGTCTTCAATTCTTTCTCTCAGAGGAGGTAACTCCAGCCTAATTACATTTAATCTATGAAACAAATCTTCTCTAAAAAGTCCCTCTGAAACCATTTCCTCAAGATTTTGATGGGTTGCAGCTATTACTCGAACATCAACAAATATAGGCTCTCTTCCTCCCACACGATATAGTTCACCATCAGCTAAAACCCTCAACAGTCTGGTCTGTAGATGAGCGGGCATATCGCCAATCTCATCTAAAAAGAGTGTCCCGGTATTTGCCTGCTCGAAACGGCCTACTCTCTTAGAATCAGCCCCAGTGAAAGCGCCTTTTTCATGACCAAACAACTCTGACTCTAAAAGATCTTGAGGAATTGCAGCTGCATTTATAGCTATCAAAGGCCCATTTTTTCTTGGGCTATGCTTATGTAAGGAACGCGCCACAATCTCTTTTCCTGTACCAGATTCGCCCGTAATTAAAACAGTCATATCACTGCTAGATAGTCTGCCAATTATACGAAAAACAGATTGCATCGCAGAAGACGATCCTACAATTTCTTCTGTTTGCTCAAATTCGATTTTTGAATCAACAATTGACTCTTTATCTTTTCTTTTCCTCTTTGCCCGCTTTACGATTTTTAGCATTTCCTCGATATCAAATGGCTTCGGGAGATATTCAAAGGCTCCACTACTAAAGGATTCTACTGCTTTGTCTAAATCAGCATAGGCTGTCATAATGATTATAGGAAGAGAAGGATGAATTTCTTTCATTTTCCGCAATAAATCGAGGCCGTTTATATCAGGCATTTTTATATCAGAAACTACTACCTCTGGTTCAAATTCATCTGCTAACTTAAGCGCTTCCCTCCCATCACTAAAAAGCCTCACGTTAATAGACGATTTTAAGAAAGCTTTTTTTAAAACCCAACGGATCGATTCATCGTCGTCTACAACCCATACTTCAGACACTTTCATTATTAAGTTCTCCAAGTGGAAATCTCACCACAAAAACCGTTTCTAGGGGGTGAGGTTCTATAGAGATAAGCCCATTACTCGATTTTGCCAATTTCTGAGCTATGGGAAGCCCTAAACCCGAGCCATCGCTCTTGTCAGAAACTAGAGGAAGAAAAACAGAATCTCGAATTCTAGGATCGATACCCTTGCCGGTATCGATAATCTTAGTCTCGATTGCCTCAGAGTAATATTTTCGCCCAATCGTTGCACCCAGTTTAATCCTTGTTTCAATAGTAATCGTTCCGTCATTATTTTTTATTGCTTGAACCGAATTCCTTAAAATATTAAGAAAAATTTGGATTACAGCGTCTCTATCACCTTTTAAAAAAATTGGAGGTTGATATTTTTTTTTAATAGAAATTTTTTCACCACTCTCTGAGCAAGCCAAAAAACATACGTGATCAAGAATCTCGTGTAAATTAATAGATTCTTTTTTAACTAACTTAACTGGCCCTCCTAGCATCCTATCTACTAACTTTGAAAGCCTATCGGTTTCCTCAATTATTTTTGCCAAATAGTCGTCATACTTATTTTTAGGTAATTCTTGTCCAAGTAGTTGAGCAGCTCCTTTGATTCCAGTTAGGGGGTTTTTTATCTCATGACCCAACTCTTTAACTATTTTATCCCATGCGTCACTTTGCTCGGTTAGCTCAGTTGCCATCTTTATTTCTTTAAATTGTTCAACATCGAATAATTCAACAAAGACTCCTTCAAAAAGTCTTTCACTGGAGTAAAAAGGCGTTATTGAGCAATCAACGGTAAGGCTCATTCCATCACTTCGTGTCAAAAGAAGCTCCCTTTCAGTAATCGAGCGTTCTGACTCCTTCACTTTAGCCACTATTGTTAATATTTGCATCGGCAAAGGGAGGATGCTGGAAAGTTTTACAAAATGTTTTTTGCTATCTGAAATCCTTAATAAATGTTGAGCGGCTCTATTCATACTGAGCACATCATCTTTTGAAGATAACTTGATGATTGCGGTATTTATCTTATCAATCTCTATAACAACTTCAGAGTTAGTCTTGTCAATTTTGTGTTTAAAATTATTAAGTGCCAATCTTTATCACCCACAAATTCATTATTATTGGAGAATAGAGTGTTTATGAACATAAATTGTTAAATTTTCAGACTCACCCAACAACTTGCCTTCAAAATCTAACACCTTAGCTTTGAGCTTGTGTGCGCCCCTTAAGATATCACTTAACTCAAATGTATTTCCGCTAGCATTGACAGGTTGAACTGTTTTTGAATTAACAAGCAATTTTAACTTTTGCCCCAGATCGAGCCTAAGAGGCGGCGAAACTGATACTCTTATTTCTAAATTTTGTATATTTCTAAATGTCTGTTCATCTATTATGTTCAGAATTTTTACATTATAGTCCTTTTTAATATTCGAAGAAGTTCGGCTGTCAAAATTTGGAGGGTTGTCAGTCGGTTCCATTGATATTAAATTTTTTTTGTTATCTAAGATGATAATTTCGGACTCGGCTGTTTGACGGTCAGAGAAGTTTGTAATTCCATTGATTGAATTTTTATACATACTTTTCTCGGCAAAAACTAGCGGGCATTCTAAAACGCAATAAATACATAATAAATAATAACGGAAAACCTTAATCTTCATAGATTCAAATTAATTGCATTTCGTTGACAAGCAACTCCTCTAGAGTTTCTCTCTTCCTAATGACTTTGAGCGCCTTTTGTTTGTCTACTAACAATTCAACAGCGCGGGGTCGAGAATTGTAATTACTAGACATCGAAAAGCAGTATGCCCCCACATCTAAAATTGCGATATAATCTCCTTGGTTTATTGAAAAGCTTTTGTTTTTAGCTAACCAATCACCTGTTTCACATATTGGCCCTACGATATCAAAAGGCTCTCTATTTTTAAAACTTTCAATACACGGTAGAACCTTGTGGTTAGCTTGATATAAAGATGGCCTAATGAAGTCGTTCATAGCAGCATCAACGATCACAAAGTTTTTTTCCGAACCTGATTTAATATACTCGATTTTTGATAAGAGCACACCGCTCTTTCCAACAATTGAGCGGCCTGGCTCAATTGCAATAACATATTTCCTAGGTATTTCTTTTTTCATTATCGCAACCAACTCTGAGACATGCGGTAAGGTCTCACCAGAATAGCTAATTCCCAAACCGCCACCGCAGTCAATTCGTTGGATCTCTATTCCATTTTCTTCTATTTTTCTTACTAATTGCATAATTTCTTTTATAGACTGCCTGAATGGGTTTAATTCTTGTAACTGAGACCCAATATGACAAGCGACTCCAACAATTTTTAAATACTCATTTTTGGCCATCTCATTATAAATCGATAATGCATCTTCTATGGGCACTCCAAACTTACTGTTTTTCAAACCTGTAGCGATGTAGGGGTGAGTCTTAGGGTCAACATTAGGATTAACTCTAAGAGATACAGAGGCTTGAATTTGCTTATGTTTCGCAATTTGCGTCACTAATCGCAACTCATCATCCGACTCTATATTAATTGAGCCAATATTATTCATGATCGCGGTTTCAATCTCGTTTCCAGATTTTCCAACACCCGAAAAAACTATCTTTTTCGGATCCGCTCCAATTTGAAGAACACGATGCAACTCACCACCAGATACGATATCAAAACCTGATCCAAGGTCTTTTAACAATTTTAAAATTGATAGATTTGAATTTGCTTTCACTGCATAACAAACCAAATTCTCACTTTCTTCAAAAGCAAACTTATATTCAAGGAAATTGCGTTCAATCGTATCTTGGCAATAAATGAAAGCAGGTGTCCCAAATTGATCGGCGATGGACGCCAAATCCATTGACGAGAAGCATAGTTTATTGTTGATATATTTAGTTAAAGGCATGAAAAAATGATCGCATCTAAACTGATTTTAGCTAAATTTAGATAAATTGGAATTAAAAACATCATTCCGCAAATATAAATCACCCTTTTGACCGCACCCAAGCAAGGTCAGCGCCAAAAGAATAAAAAAGATGATGTTTTGTTTATCTAACATTCAAGTAATTTTAGTTTTTATTTTTTAATACACTAAATTCTATAATAAATTACAGGATAAAACTTGCATTTTTTAACCGGTTTTTGCCAAAACCCCTTCAAATTAAAATTTAGATTCAAATTAGTACTTGCAATTTCGACTCGAATCGTTAAAGAATAAGCGTTTAATAATAAAGGATTAAAATTTTAATTATGAGCGCTAATTTACTACACGTAACTGACGAATCGTTTGAAAGTGAAGTGATCAAATCCGAGCAACCGGTACTCGTTGATTATTGGGCTGAATGGTGTGGTCCTTGTAAAATGATAGCTCCCATCCTAGATGAAGTGGCTGAATCCTACTCAAACAAAGTAAAAATTGCAAAGGTCGATGTAGACCAAAATACTCAAGTTTCCGCTAAATACAATATAAGAGGCATACCAACTTTAATGCTATTCAAAGAGGGCCAAATAATAGCAACTCATACTGGGGCTCTTAATAAATCACAACTTACCGAATTTATAGACAGCAATCTATAGTACGCCAAGGCTAACTCTAAAATTTTTAATTTGATTTGCTAGTGGACGCAAAGGTAATACTGTGATACTGTTTTATCAAGCTTTCTCGAGCTTTGCTCCCGCTAAGATTAACAACATACTTATCCATATTAAAATTATTTTGAATCAAAGTCATGAATTTAACAGAGCTTAAACGAAAATCAGCTTCAGAGTTGGTCGAATTAGCCGATCAAATGGGAATCGAAGGAATAGCTCGTTCTCGTAAGCAAGATGTGATCTTCAGCATCCTGAAAGCCCATGCGAAAAAGGGAGAAAATATAATGGGCGACGGGGTTTTAGAAATCCTGCAGGACGGTTTTGGTTTTTTAAGGTCCTCTGACTCAAGCTACTTAGCAGGAGCAGATGATATCTATGTTTCGCCAAGCCAAATTAGAAGATTCAGTTTAAGGACTGGAGACACCATATCAGGCAGAATTAGACCCCCCAAGGACAGTGAAAGATATTTCGCTTTACTGAAGGTCGATGAGATTAATTTTGAGGCACCGGAAAATACTAAAAATAAAGTCGTGTTTGAAAATCTCACCCCTTTATTTCCACAAGAGCGGCTTCAATTACAAATGGGAAACGGTAGCACAGAAGACCTTCCACCCCGTGTGATAGATCTGGCTGCACCAGTCGGTAAGGGGCAACGTGGTCTCATAATCTCCCCACCAAAGGCCGGGAAGACAATGATGTTGCAGAGCATCGCTCACTCCATAAACTCTAATAACCCTGACTGCTATCTTATAGTTTTATTAATAGATGAGAGGCCGGAGGAGGTCACAGAAATGCAAAGATCCGTGCGTGGAGAAGTCATATCCAGCACATTCGATGAACCAGCCGCTCGTCATGTCCAGGTAGCTGAGATGGTGATAGAGAAAGCTAAAAGACTTACCGAACATAAAAAAGACGTAATAATTCTGCTTGATTCCATAACAAGACTCGCTCGTGCTTACAACACTGTTGCGCCATCATCAGGAAAAGTCCTTACGGGTGGTGTTGATGCTAACGCTCTCCAAAGACCTAAGAGATTTTTTGGGGCGGCGAGAAATATTGAAGAGGGAGGGAGTTTAACCATTATAGCAACAGCTCTTGTTGACACTGGCTCAAGAATGGATGACGTAATATATGAGGAATTTAAGGGAACTGGCAACATGGAAATTCACCTTGATCGCAAGATTGCAGAAAAAAGAATTTTTCCCGCAGTTAATATAAATAGATCCGGTACGAGAAGGGAAGAAATACTTACCAAACCAGATGAGTTGCAAAAGATGTGGATTCTGAGAAACCTTCTTCATCCGATGGAAGAAATTGCAGCTATCGAGTTTCTACTTAAGAAAATGAAACTTACAAAAAACAATGAAGAATTTTTTGATGCAATGAAACGATAGATAATCAGCCTGGGGGCCAGTTCAACTGACGTCCTGCTAGCACGTGAACATGTAAGTGAAAAACCGATTGACCAGCTTCCACTCCATTATTAATAATTATCCTGAATTTATCCTTATAGCCTTCTTTAGCAGCTATCTCGCCAGATTTAATAAGAAGATCACCCAAAAGCTCACGGTGAGAATCGGGGGATGATTTTGATAACATTGTTATTGGCTCTTTAGGGCATACTAAAATATGGAATGGAGCCTGGGGATTAACATCTCGAAAAGAAATTATTTTATCGTCTTCGTAGACTATATCCGCTGGAATCTCCCTGATTATAATTTTTTCAAATAAAGTTTTCGAATCACTCAATTCTTTTTTTCCTTATAGTATGCACCCAATACAGAAGCCACCTCGGGTCTAGCAAACTCTGGTGGTAAGGTTTTTCCTTCTTCAAGAATGCTTCTAACTTTAGTTCCCGATAAAATCATAAAATCCTCTGGCTTATGGTTTTGCGCATCCTTCATCATGACAATTCTACCAAGTTTTTTCGAATACGCAGTGTGGTCTGCCTCAAATATTTTTATTTTTAAAAATTCCTGAACTAAATCTGAATGAAATATCTCTTGAGCCTCAAAAGCTTGGTAAAAGTCTCCCACCCCGGCATGATCTCTGCCAATTATTAAAAAGGAACAACCACAGTTTTGTCGTATTATTGCATGAAGCAAAGCTTCTTTTGGGCCAGCATAAAGCATATCGAAACCATAGCCACTGACCATAACCTTATTTTGATCAAAATATTTTTCCACCATTACGCGAATCGCTTCATCTCTAACCGACGCCGGAATATCATCCTTTTTTAATTTTCCTAGCAACATATGGATCAGCAACGCATCGGACTGCGTTTCTTCCATTGCAATTCTACACAATTCCTCATGCGCCCTATGCATCGGGTTTCTGGTCTGAAATGCAACAACCTGCTTGAATCCGTATTGAACAAACCGCGATCTAATTTCGGGTGCAGTCATAAAAGTTTCGGGAAAATCCTCAGAATAGTAGCTATAGTTATTTAGCGCTATATCGCCACTAATTAAGAAGTTACCCATTTTATTAAGCATACTTACACCTGGATGAGATTCATCTTGTGTTCCAAACACAGATTCGGTTATCTTCGCTTTTTCTTTTTGTGTTATCTCATGAATTGACCCAATTAGTTGCTGTCCAAGAATTCGTCCATCTTGAAAATTAGGATCAATTAGATTTACAGTCATTCCTACCTCTAACCTGTCTCCATCATCTATAATATTCAATAAGGGTATGGGCCAGAATAGTTTATTTTTCATTTGCATTCCGTCACAAATAGAAATAGCGTCTTCAATGTCGTGAAAACCTGTCAATGGTCGAAAATAATCTGAGCCAATCATAACTGCTTTAGCAGCGGCTAAAGAAGAAATTTTAATCGAAGTTGGAGTTTCGGATGCAGAGAGCAACTCATTGTGTAATTTACTTTTTACTCTAAATTCTTCTCCAAAATATGGAATTTCCATGTTTATTTCCTTAGTAGCTGTAGCTAGATAAATTCGTTAATGTACTTTTAGATTCTTCTCTAATTAGGTCACCTATATGCATCGAAAACTTCCCATCTGTCCTATCTTTAAAAAAAAGTTGTAATGAGTAGGTTATTGTGGGGAAGGCGATTTGGTTCCAAGGAATCTCACTTTCCAAGCAGAGCTTACAATCAAGACTTTCTTCTCCCGCTTTGAATACAGGCTCAGTTAAGTGTGAAAGAAACATCATATAAACTTGATTAATTTGTGGAAGATTAAAAAGAGTATAAAGCTTGCTGTCAGTAACTAACGTTCCTGCTTCTTCTAAAGTCTCTCGTTCCGCTGCTTCTCTCGTAGTTTCGCCATTCTCCATAAAACCTGCAGGTAAAGTCCATAACCCATATCGAGGTTCTATCCCTCGCTTACATAATAAGATTTTATCTTCCCACACAGGTATGCAACCAGCAACAATCTTAGGGTTTTCGTAAAATACACTGTTACAATTCGAACAGTGATACCTCTTTCTAGTATCTCCCGAGGGTACCGAATAGTTAATATCCTTTGAGCCACACTGGCTACAAAATTTCACTATATTTAATCTCCTAAAGAACCGAGTGTAATACTCAAATTAAAATTAATTGGTTGCGTTGTTTTAAGTACAAAATGGCAACTTTTTAAAATTCTGGCATTATTCCAGATCGAAGTAAAATAATTTAATACTTTGAAAGCTTTTTTTTATATAATAATTCTTTAAATAGAACTAAATATACAAAAATCAATCTAATGAAAAAACTAAAGGGGCAATCTGAATTTAAACATGGCCAAACCGTAAAGACAGGGGTGCTTCTTTGTAATCTTGGTACTCCTGCCAACCCTGATAAAAAAAGCGTAAAGAAATATTTAAAACAATTTTTGTCAGACCAAAGGGTTGTAGAATTACCAAAAATCCTCTGGTGGCTGATTCTCAACATCATTATCCTAAATACCCGGCCAAAAAAATCTGCGCATGCATATGCAAAAATATGGACGGAAAAAGGTTCCCCCCTTCTTTTTTATAGCGATAGTTTGACCAAAGCTTTAAGTCATCATCTTGAAAAAGAAACGCCTTGGGTGACTGTTAGGCTTGGTATGAGGTATGGAACCCCCTCAATATTAGATGCTCTGGAGAAGTTAATTGCTGATGGTGCTAGACAAATTATATTTATACCGATGTTTCCGCAATATGCCTCAGCAACTACTGGATCTATTCTACAATTGATTTTTGAATACCTCTCAAAATTACGATGGATACCTAAAACTCGTTACACCACAAACTATCATGATCACCCGATATATATAGAGGGCTTATCTGAATCGATTAAGAATCATTGGGAAAAGAATGGACGACCTGAAAAATTACTCTTCTCCTTTCACGGTATTCCTGAGTCAACCTTTTTAGAAGGCGATCCCTATCATTGCCAATGTCACGAAACGGCCAGGTTAGTTAGTCAAGCTTTGGATTTAGAAGCGGATTTCTGGTCTGTATCCTTTCAGTCCAGAGTAGGATTCGCTAAATGGCTTTCTCCTTATACTGATGAAGAGATAGTAAAATTAGCAAAATCAGATACTGGAGTGCTTGATGTAATTAGCCCTGGTTTTGCGGTAGATTGTTTGGAAACAATTGAGGAAATTAATATTCAATACAAAGAGCTATTCATTGAAGAAGGTGGTAAAAATTTAAGATATATCCCCTCTCTAAACGATGGCAAATCAAATATAGAGTTATTCAAAAGCATAATACTTGAGGAACTCGGCTCTTGGGCTAAAGAACCACCCTCAAGACCAGAACAACAACTTGCTGCCGCGCAACGCGCCAAAGCTATGGGAGCCAAGTAACGTTACTGCTCGAGTCTCTTGCTCTTTTTTCTGGTATGTTACTCGGTAAACCAACCCATAGAAGGCCAACTACTACTTCCTCGTTAGAATCAAAACCAACAATGCTGGAAAAATCTGGATGACGGATAATTGGTCCAGTAGTCCATTTTGTTCCGTAACCGTTGGACCAAAAAGTCAACATCATGTTTTGTATCCCACATGCACAAGCCGCATAATCCTCTTTAAACCTTATTTCATCCTTGCTGATAGTACAATTTACTAGTATCCAACAAGGGACTTTTTTCCATCTTTCTTTTTTTATTCGAGCGGCTCTCTCACCTTTATCGATTCGAACCCTTGACGAATTAAGCTCTACAATTTCGTTCACACTTTTTTTGCCCAAAACGTAAACTCTCCAAGGCTTCGTCAAAAAGTGATTAGGGGCAGCCGCAAATGATAACAAAGCCTTGTCTATTATTTCCCTCGGAACAGCGTCAGTTTTAAAATCATGTATGGTGACCCGCGAATTGATAATGTCTTCAAAAGTGCAGGCTTTCTGTGGCAATGAACTTTTCATCATTATTTAAATTTATTGCTTTTATGAATTGGGATATTATATCATAAAATAGAATCTCAAAAAA
>MDTG01362820.1_pt1 | contig 11400 bp, 13 predicted proteins | sample 811421 | NCBI WGS metagenome assembly MDTG01 (sample SAMN05326645, study PRJNA326480) | marine metagenome | isolation source: seawater | place: Pacific Ocean: South East | collected 2011
TAATATTATGATCAAAGCTGTCCAAGATATAGAAAAAGATAATAGACCTATACATCATGTACCTAATCATCCAGATAAAAACCAACAAGGTTTATATATAAAAGAATGTGATGAATGGTCAAAAGATACAGATGGTAGATTTCAAAAAGGTATTGACTCTATAACACAAAAACATATAGATGCTTTAAAAGAATGGGAGGAAAAAAATCCTAATTGGTTTAATACCGAAAGTGGTCAAGATACATATAATTCTATGGTAGCTGAAATAACCGCAGGTGTAGCTAATACTAGAGAAAAAATTAAGAAATTAATTTCTAGTCAAGTAAGATTGCCTGTACCAGAAAATAAAAAGATCGGATAATATTTGGCATATATAAAAAAATTGAAACAAATTTTATAAAACTTATATATTGTAACTCAGATAACAATGAAGCTAACTTTAATCGTGCTTACCACAATACTATCACTAGTAAATGCAAATGATCTTACTAGTTATAATATAAAAAATATAGTTTGTGAAAAAATACCACATAAATATGATGAATTCTATGATTCATGTGAAATATGGAAAAGAAAAATGTCAGATCGTAATCCAAAAAATATGATTCAATGTAAACAGTCTGTTGATGGCGATACAGGTCAAATACTACGTGGTTGCAAACCCGCATTTGGAACAGATGATGATATGATCAAGGTTTCTTATCATTTTAAAAAACTTGATGTATGTCAAGATGATGAAAAAACTTGTACTGAAAGTAAATATAAAATTACTGCTAAAACAGAACTATACAAAGTTAGTCATCCTAATGTTTCCATACTTATTATGGTGCTAGCTATAATAGCATTTTGTTTTGTATGTTGTAATGATAAACCAGTTTCCGATGCGTACATGGGTGCGGTTATAGGATCAACAATGTTTGGTGGAGGCGGATATTCCAATGATGCTTGGTCATGGACCTATGAAGATTAGTAGATTTAGAAACATCATAAATACAAAATTATATTTTTTTATTCACATAAAATAAATGTCTGAATACATTGATCAAGATACTATATATAACTGTAGTGAAGAAACATTAAATGATGAAGGATATTTTGTAAAGAAAGATTGGGATGAATGGTTATCTGAGTGGCGTAAACATCATTTCCGTCAAAAGATAATGTTTTATATTCATGAAAAAGAAGAAAATAAAGAAGTAGTTATAATAGATGAAAATATAATAGAAAAGTATCAAAAGTATGTATCAATAGATGCTTCAGTATCTTCTATTTATTTAAATAGAGAATCTTTGAGAAGAACGTGTATAAATATTGCTAGAACTATGAGAAAAACTCTAGGAAAAAACAAACAAGATTTAGAAGATTTCAAACATGATAAAGATCTAACAGGACTAAAATATACAAATATTAGAACTAAGGTTAACTTTATACAAATTACTGTAATCATAGCATCAACAATAATAACATTTCTAGAAACTATGAAAGATAAATTTGAGTTAACTAATAATATTAGTATGACTATAGCACCAATTTTATTGTCTACATATATAGGATTAGCACTAGCAATATCACGATTTTTTAAATTAGACGATCATAAAGAAGAATTATGTAAGTTAGATGAAGCCCAATCATTTGTAATATCTGGATTAAGACATAGAGCTCGTATGATACAATCAATGATGCCACTATATTGTGATCCAGATGTTGATACGAGAAAAAACGTAGAAGGTAAAGGTGTAGTAGAATCTCCTAATCCTGATAGACAGAAAGCAATAGAAGACTATTTTGCTAAAGTAGAAAAGATTATAGAGGATCAAAGTAAAGATGGTCTTGAAGAAACTATGTCTAATTGTAAGCAAAAATTTGATCTTGTAATGAATTTATCTGAAAAAGTATATTATAAAAATATACTTTTAACTATTAGTATAGATGAAGATATTGTAGATGGTAACAAACGAAGACTTTATGATGTTTCCAGTAAGGAAGAATTAACAAATAATGAACTAAAAATAAAGAAAGACCTGTGTTGTTTGTGGAAATATTTGTGTTGTTTTTGTAATGATTGTATGTATCATTATATAGATAAAGATAATGCGTTACAGTTGGTAAACGAAAGACGTGAAAAAACTCTGGCGGATAAAAAAAAGAAACATAATGAAGATAACGAAAATATTGATGACGAATATTTTTATGAATATCTTCCAAAAAAAAAATTACAACATTCGTCAAATATAGAGTCTATATATAATAAAAAATTAAACAAACAATTATCTATATCATCAGTAATTGAAAATGAAAATAATTTAAACAGAGATTATACAGTATTTAATAAAAGTAATAATAAATCAAATAATAATAGTGAAAACGATATTGAAAATGATATTGAAAAAGGTATGGTAAATTCATTAGAAAGTGAGAATGATAATAAAGAAGCTAAAAATGAAATTATATTATCTAATGAAGATGATAATTAATAAATATAATTGATTAGTTGTAATTATATTTATTGAAATTGTGAAGTGTTCATTCTCTCATTAGCGTAAAATTGTGAGCGATCAACAGGTTCTTCAGGTTGATTTTGAATAAGATCATCAGTATTTACAATAGTTGTAGAATCAGTTGGTACTGTAGGACCAGTTTTAGTTTTTTCTTCTATAGGTTTTTTTTGATCTGGATTATTTATGAATGTTTCAGTTACATGTTCACTAGGAAGATTTCCTGTATTATCATCAGGTTTATCACTACTAGATGGGTCAACAGGAACTTCATTAGATGTTTCATCTGGTTTATCACTACTAGATGAATCAAGAGGAACTTCACTAGATGTTTCATCTGGTTTATCACTACTAGATGGATCAACTGGTGTCTCAGACGACTGATTATCTGTATTCTCAGATTCAGGTTCATCAGGTTTTTCTTCGCTTTTCTCAGAAGTGGGACCTTCTGCTAGCGTACTACTAATGGTTTCTTCAAGTTTATCAATCTGACTCTTAGTAACGTCCATAATTTGTTTTTCAACAATAGCTTCAAAAATTTCTAATCCAGTAATGAAATCTGTTTCACAAGTTGTATAACATTTAATAATCAATGTTCTAGCTTCAGCTATAAGTTCATCTAATTTTTTTTCATTAAGTTCAGGACTAATTATAATTTGTTTAGTAAGATCTTGGTGGTTGCGGTTCCAGGCAAACATTTTATCAAGAATAACAAGTAATGCATTTTGATTGTTTTGTGCATTTTCTATCATTTTTTGAATATGTTCTGCATATTCCTTAAATAATTTTTGACCAACAGTACCTTCATATTTTTCTCTGTAGACACTACCAGGTTTACATCCTTCACTTGATGCAAAATCTCGTAATTTAATGTCAGAGAATTTCTTAACAGTATCAGGTTTTGTAGAATTACCAGTAAAAGTCTTATAAAATAGTTCTACATCTTTTTCATACTTTTCTTTCATCTTAGTAGACATAGATTTAAACTTTCCTTCATCATAATCATATTCATCTTTATATAAAAGTTCAAGTTCAGGGATACCAGGTTCATCAGATAATGATTTAATATCCTTATTGTCTTTTCTAACATTCATATTACAAAAATTAGGTTCAATAATAATATTTTCACCAGAAGTGAAATCTTTTCCATTAACTAAAGCATTTATCCTTTCAGAACATATGTTAATACGATTGAGTTTAGGTGTAGCATAACTTGGGATAAGTTTTTTGTTTTGTAATGATACTGTAATTTTCTTTCCAGTAATATCTTCTTTGTATGTGTAAGTAGGATTAACAGTTGTAACTATAGCACCAAATAAGTGTGCAATTTTAACATAAAATTTAGCAATACCAATACATAATCGTTTTTTAGGAACTTTAGTTCTAACATCAAGATTTTTGAAATCTTGTTCCTTAACCCAAAGAAGTTGATCTTCAGCTATTTCGTTAACAACAGCTCCATCTCGTGTTCTTTGTGCTAGATATTTAACTTGTTGATCATTAAGGTATTCACCAATAACATCTGATGTTAATATTACTAAATCATTACAGTATTTAGGGTCACGTAAATTCACCATATCTTGAAAATTTTGTTCTAAAATATAATTGGATGCAAGGTAATTTATAACATCAGGTAGATTTTTTTCGGATGGTTTTTCTTTATCATTTTTAGATTGCGATGCTCCCATATAAACTATTTAAATATTAAATAAAATTGAATTAAAAATATAAAATATATTATTTAAATTAAGCGATGTCAACACAAAAAACAACTAAAAAGAAGGTTCGGAAAAATCGTGTGGATAAAGCTTCTCTGTGGAATACTTTTGATGAAGAAATAAAGCAGGAGGAGCCAATAGAATGTGTATATAGAAAAACTGGTGAAAGAGAAAAGTGTGAATTATGTGAATATAGTCTACATTTAACTGAAGAAGGATTCTTATGTTGTACAAATGATAAATGTGGTATAATTTATAAAGATATTGTTGATCAATCTGCTGAATGGAGATATTATGGAGCAGATGACAATAATAGTAGTGATCCAACAAGATGTGGTATGCCAATAAATCCTTTACTTAAAGAATCATCATTTGGTTGTAAAGTATTGTGTCATGGTAGGACAACTTATGAAATGAGAAAAATAAGGCGTTATACAGAATGGCAGAGTATGCCATATAGAGAAAAGTCGCAATATGATGAATTTCAAAGAATATTTATTATGGCTAATAATGCTGGTATACCAAAAATGATTATTGAGGATGCTCATAGATATCATAAGAATATTTCAGAACAAAAAACTTTTAGAGGTCTTAATAGAGATGGTATAATAGCAGCATCTATTTATATTTCATGTAGGATAAATAACTTTCCTAGAACAGCGAAAGAGATTGCACAAATATTTCAATTAGATAATACTAGTGCAACAAAAGGATGTAAAAATGCAGTACAAATATTGAATACGTTTGAATCTCAACTAGATGATTCACAAAAGACTAAATTTTGTAAGACAAAACCAGTTTCATTTATAGAAAGGTATTGTAGTAAGTTACAAGTTAATAGTGAATTAACTAAGGTTTGTAAGTTTGTAGCTATCAGAATAGATAGAAACAACTTGATTCCGGAAAATACTCCTCAATCAATTGCTGCTGGTATAATATATTTTATAGCTCAAGTATGTAGTTTGGCAATAAGTAAGAAAGATGTAAATAATATAAGTGGTACAAGTGAAGTTACTATAAACAAGTGTTATAAAAAACTAGATAATATGCGTGAGAGTTTAATTCCATCAGCTATTCTAAGTAAATACACTTAGAATGCTTGAGCAGAAGCACTATCAGTATCTTTATATAAATATTCAATGAGACAGTTAACTCTATCTTTATTAGCAATTTCTTTTATTTCTTGACGTAGTTTTACAAAATCATTATAAGCACTACTGTCAGTTTTCAACTGACTAAGGGTGTGTTTTTTATTTATTAGATATCTAGGTTCGCCACCCAAGTTAGAACAAAAATGTTGTTTTGCTGGTAAAAAATAGTCGCCTTTATAAACGAGATTTATCCAATCATCAATACACCAATTGATTATCTTCTCAGGAAAGTAAAAATTAAAGATCTCCATGTGTTTACGATGTACAAACGTTTGTGTTAATATTCTAGCATTATTATTAATTGGTCCAGATACACCGATATTATTATTATTTTTTAATAGCTGTATACAATCGTTCACCCAACCTTTAGTTACAAATTGTATATCATCTCCACATTGAAAGAAATAATCACAGTTATCATCATATGCTATTTTGAAGAGTTTATTCCACATTTTTGAGAGAAAGCCTTTATCAATCCCATCCATTTGATAAAATCTAATACTGACATTTTCTTCATTACTCAAACTGTCAGAGAAGAATTTTTTACTTTTATTGTTATCAAATACTTTATCATTTTTGTCTATTCCAATGTAAAATACATATTCATGTTCTTTACAATATGTGTTAATAAAGCTAGATAAGGTTAAATTAAAGAGATAAGTTTCTCTAGGAGATTTCCAATCTCTATTATTACTAGTAGTAGGTATTAGTATCCCAATTTTCATTGTAATATAATATAATGTATAACTTTTAAATATTATATTATATAATATGAAAACTTTGAAAATTATCACATTAATTGTGAGTACTGTATTATTTAGTAATGCATATCTTTATGATTACTTGCTTAAACAACGACATACCAGATATAATTGGATAAAAATAAAACCTTATTATGATAAAAACAGTAATAAAACGAAAATTTAAAATACGGCTTCCATATTAAAAATAGAACCATCTCCTGGTTTCTCTTTATTAGCAAGTGCATATTCACCAACACGCTTTTCAAAAAAGTTAGTTTTCCCTTCAACGGATATAAGTTCCATGAAATCGAATGGATTCTGAGCATTATAAACTTTATCTCCACCTAATTGAACAATAAGACGATCTGCCACAAACTCAATATACTCAGACATTAATGTTGAATTCATCCCAATTAATCTACATGGGAGAGCTGAAATAATGAATTCTTTTTCAATCTCAACAGCCTCTTTTACCATTTCAACTAATTTGCTTTTATTCATTTTACGATTTAATTTACTGTGTAGTAAAACAGCAAATTCAGTGTGAAGAGCTTCATCACGTGAAATTAGCTCATTAGAAAAACATAAACCTGGCATCATACCACGTTTCTTAAGCCAATAAATGGAACAGAATGCACCTGAAAAGAATATACCTTCTACACAAGCGAATGCTACTAGGCGAGTAGCAAAAGAAGATCTCTTATCATTGATCCATTTAATAGCCCAATCAGCTTTCTTTTTAATACAAGGAAAATTATCAAGAGCATTGAATAATTTATCTTTTTCAACTTGTTTTTCAACATAAGTATCAATGAGAAGAGAGTATACTTCACTATGTATATTTTCCATCATTATCTGGAAACCATAAAAAGCACGTGCTTCACTGAGTTGTACTTCACTCATAAAACGCATACCCAAATTTTCTAATACTATGCCATCACTGGCAGCGAAGAAAGCTAATATCATCTTAACAAAGTATTTTTCTTCATCGGTCATTTTATCCCAAGAAGCTTTATCTTTACTAAGATCAATTTCTTCGGCTCGCCAGAAACAATCTACACTTTTTTTGTACATATTCCATATAGATTTATCCTGAATAGGAAACATTACGTAACGATTATCGTCTTCAGCTAAAAGAGGTTCGGTATTTTTGGAAGTCATCCTAAATAGTATAGGCTTAGATTTTTATATTTCTTTTAATAAATATTATTATTTAGAATATCTAAGTAACTAAACTAACAAAATTTAAACACATTTATTTACTATATGTAGTAAAACGAGTATTTTTTACTAAATTTTATTAATATATACTTTATATAAAATGGCTGAATATGCAAAAAGAGATCAAAAAATAGAACAATTAAGGTGTGAATTAAATCATAGAAAAGAGCTTTTAGCGAGTAAATTAGGTAAATTATCAGAAGCTTCTAAAGTAAATAGTATGTTAGAAGGAGTTGTTGATGATTATAAGAATCATACACAACAAGTTGTAGAGGAAAAAAATAAACAAGATAAAGCATTAAGAGATATTCTAGAGCATTTAAATAAAGTAATGGAGGAGGAAGGATTAACAGATAAAGGTTTAGAGCATGTTAAGCAACAACAAAAAGAAATTTTAGATGAACTAGATACAGTTAAAAGTAATTTAGACAATATTCTCTCAAGTAGAGATTCTAAAGACAATCTTTAGTGATTTTGCGTTTATAAAAAATCTCATTATATTTATATAATGAGTACAGTTGAGCAAATTAATTCACAAGTTCAAACATTGAAAACTCGTCTTCAAGCAGAAACAGAGTTTAATAATCAGTTAAAACAAAAATTAAACAATATTTTTGGAGCATTGGGAGCTATTAGTAAAAGCTTAGAGAAAGTAGGTAATACAAATAATGAGTTGTCTATGATGAAAACAAAACTAGATGCTGCTAATAAAAGAATAGCAGATGCAGCAGCCTCTGATGCTGAATCACAAAAGGCAGTAGCACAATTAGGAGAGGTAGTAGGCCAATTAAATTCCATTGACTTAAACAGTCATGTAGCTCCAGATGGTATTATTGCTAATGCACAAAAAACTATTAGTCAAATTCAAGGTCAATTAGCTAAATTGACTAATGAGTCTGCTACAGCACCAGCAGCACCAAACTCTAATCCCCAAGAAATGTTTAGAGGTGGACGTAGACGTAGACGTAGAGGCGGTTATTCTTATAACAAAAAGTCTCCTTCAGCTAGAAAGACTAGAAAAAGTAAAAAAAGTAAAACCCGCTCAAAAACCCGATCAAAAACCCACTCAAAAACCCGCTCTAGAACCCGATCTAGAACCCGCTAATTTTAAAAATTAATAATTTCTCTAATATTTGGTAAATTATTAAGACCATTAGGCCATTTACCGTGTATCTGTCTATAATTTAAACTGTTTATGTTACACCTCTTTTGTATAATATTTTTACGCTGCTTAAATAATTTTTTCCATCGTCTCTGAATAAGTCTTAACCAGAATGTCTTAATATAAGCAACTGCTTCGTGTCCAGGTAGGTAGTCCATGTGAATAATATCTATTTTAGGAGAATAAGGCCTAGAAACTATGTCAGTATAATTTCTGAGTAATGGATGATACCTAGATAAATCTTGTGGCATAACAGAAAGATAAGCAGCTATATTTTGTCTATATAATTCAACCCAATCTAGATCGTTGTAGAAGAATTCATTGAGCGATACTGTTTCATGAACTAACCAATGACTATTTACTTCATTACCACTAGGAATACCATGTATATCATTACACCATAGTATACAAAGTCCTAGACAACGTTTAGGACGTTCATCATAGTCTTCATCGCTATCATATGAATTACTATCACTATACTCAGGAGAATCATAATTTATATCAGGGTTATTAGTAATGTCTTGCAATACCATATTATTATTGTTTATATAATAAATTATTATAATATTATTTTCAATTTTTTCTCACATTTAAATATATAATGGCGAAAATAAATCAAGTAATCAAAAAAGCATTGACAAACAAATATGTCTTATACGTAGTAACATTCTTGGCTGTAACAAATGTCTTAGGATATTTGGCTGTTCAGAATACTACATCAGTAATATTCTTTATTTTAATTGCGTTTTTAACCCATTACTTTAGTAAGAATATGACAGTAATCTTGTTAACTGCTATGGTAGGAACAAGCGTATTATTTGTAGCTGACAATTATCGTAGTTACAGAGAAGGAATGACAGCAAAAGAAAAGGCTGATAATGATGCTGAGAAACATAAAAAGAAAGAAAAAAGATCAGAGATGTCTAATGAACAAGTAACTAGCAAAGAAGATGATGAACCAGAAGGTTTTGCTGATAGTGGAGCTAAAATTAACCGTAAAGAAACTAATAGAAAGATGTTTGAAAATATTCAAACACAGTTAGGTCCAGACGGTGTTAAAGGGTTACAAAATGATACAAAAGCATTAATGGCACAACAAAAAGAATTAATGGAAAGTATGAGAAGTTTAGAACCTATGATGAATACAGCAAAATCTATGTTAAACTCAATTGATATGGGTACATTAAATAAAATGACTGATCTAGTAGGTGGTTTAGGATTTGGAAACAAATAAATGATTAATAAAATAAATATTCTAATTAATCATTAGTTTTTTATAACAAGAATATATATCAATGCCAAAAAAATGTCCTCCAGGTGTATTTTGTATTGAAAATGCAACAATGTTTTTTATAGTTGTTTTAATAGTTGGCTTGTGTTATTATTTGTTTAAATTACAAAACAATAACAAGATTATTATTAAACAAAATAATACACAACAAGAAAGTCAACCTAGTTTTTTCAGTTCTTTCTTTAGACCTAACATTCCTTACACAAATGATGTATTATTAGATCCATATGTACCTCCTTTGAGAGATAATAGATATTTAGTTGCTGGTGGTGATATAAGAGGAGCTATTCCTATAAATGTACCTACTCAAGGTGTAGAAACAAATTATAGACAAGTTGGAATTTTAACCAGAATTAATGGACCAGAAACAATTTTACCATTAATGGGTCGTCCAACTATTACTAATCGTGATAAATGGAATTTCTACTGTATGAGTGATAAAAATCAAGCAATCAAATTACCAGTTACCAACGCAGGTAAGAGTTGTACTAGCGAATATGGATGTGATAATTTATACAATGGAGATACTGTATATGTAGAGGGTTATAATGATGCCTTTAAAGTTACTATGTATGATAACAATACTATTAGATATATACCAGTTTTATAATGTTGCAAAATTGAACTATGTTATTAGACTATAAATAATAACATAGTATGATGGTGACGACAGCGATGATGAATAAAAAAGAACGATTGGAATGTGCAAACTCTTGGTTTATTGGAGGTAATAAATTAAGTCTGGAACAAAAAGAATGGTTGATTACTATATGGGATGATATTGATAGATTAAAACAAGACACTAATAAAATATGTTGGTATTTTCAATTAGGTCCAGAAGCATGGGCATTTGAAATAGCTGAACCTCATTATCCGTTTAGAATACACTATAAAGCTTGGTTTTTAAAAAATAACAGAAATAGCTTTATGGAATGGTTTGAACGATTACAAAATAGATTAGACGATTATAAAAATACTATTCCTTCCCTATGGAAGCAAATTAATGGTTCATTACATATTGATGATTCATTAAATGTTGAACTTAATTCAGAAGAGATTGAAAAATGGTATGATATTTTCATTAACAGTTCAGAATACATATTTGCAAATGGAGTTTATAAATTTATGTTGGAGAATTTTAACAAATAAAGGTTATTTTTCAAAACTATTATCCTGTATAATATATATAATGTCAAAACCAACAATATATTTAGGTAGTGATTATATTTATAATGATAAATCGTGTAATACAAAAGATAGAATAAATGCAAATAAAGCATTAAAAATGATAGAAAAAGAAATAAAAAAACTTAAGGTAAAAATTATCAGACCAAAAAAAATAGATATTTCTAATATATGTGCATCTTTATGGGTTAGGGATACTTCATTTAATATTGATAACAAATTATTTGTTATACCACACATGATATATTATGATAAAATGAAACGTGCTAATCAAGTTAAACAAGAGGTAGAAGTGATACCTTATAAAAATGAAGCTGAAATAGTTCCTTCAAATGTAAACTTAGATGGTGGTGATATTATAGTAGATGATAGAAATATTTTTGTAGGTAAAGGAATTAGAACAGATAATAGTGGATCGGTATATATGAAAAATA
>MDTG01273696.1_pt1 | contig 11399 bp, 10 predicted proteins | sample 811421 | NCBI WGS metagenome assembly MDTG01 (sample SAMN05326645, study PRJNA326480) | marine metagenome | isolation source: seawater | place: Pacific Ocean: South East | collected 2011
ACTTTTTGATTATATTGTTGCTGATAAAACTTTAATACCCAAGGAAAGTCAAAAATATTACTCTGAAAAAATAATATATCTTCCAGACACATACCAAGCAAATGAAGATACAAAGAAAATTTCCGATAAAAATCTGACCAGAGAAATGTTTGGATTACCGATTAACAAATTTGTATTTTGCAGTTTTAATTCAAATCATAAGATAAATTACAAAATCTTTGATTTATGGATGAAAATACTTTACCAAAATGAAGATAGTGTTCTTTGGATAATGAGTGATAATGAAATATCTACTATTAATTTAAAGGATTTTGCTGTTAAAAAAGGGATAGACCCAAAAAGATTAATTTTTACTAAACACCTTCCTCTTGATGAACATCTAAAAAGACTTCAATTGGCTGATTTAGTTTTAGATACTTTCCCGTATAACGCTCACACTACTTGTAGTGATGCATTAAGAGTCAATCTTCCAGTATTGACTTTAAAAGGAGAGTCTTTTGCAAGTAGAGTGGCAGCCAGTTTATTAAACGCAATCAACATGAACGAGCTAGTCACAAAAAGTGAGGATGATTATGAAAAATTAGCATTAAAAATTTCTAAAGATGTTAATTATTTGAAAAATATAAAATCTCAAATTAAAAAAAATAAATTATCATCTAATTTGTTTAAGCCTGAAGTATATACTAAAAATATTGAAAAAGCATATTCTATTGCTTACCAGAATTTTGTAAATGGTCATCTATTAAAAAATATTGAAATATAATTCGAATTTTTTATTTTTTATTTTCAATGTATTTGTTCAAACACATGATGATTAATAAAAAATAATATCCTGAAAACTCAAAAATTAATCTATCCATACTACTTATTACTGCAAACTCTATTGGTCTATCAGTCATTAAAAACGCAAAATTTATAAAACCAAGATGTAATATCAAATATATTATAATAAACTTTATTTCTCCAAATTTTTTTGATCGTAGGTAATAAAAAAAGATGAACAAAGGACTTAATAAAATTAAATAATTAAAATTTTTAAATAAACTCTGAAATAAATATTTATAGATTATCAATATTCTAGAGCTATCAAATTTATTTATAAAATTTTTCAAAGAAAAATCTGTATATGATCCGGGTTGGAGACTTATATCAAAATTATAAAAATTAAATACAGATAGTCTTATAACAATTAGCAAGCCTAAAATTGATAATAAAATTAATTTATGATTCAATTTAAAATTAGAGAAGAAAAAAATAATAATCGATATAAATAATGAGATAAATATCCCCTCATTTTTGATCCATATTAGTGCATTAAAAATTAAAGAAAGTAGCACTAAATAAAAAAAATTTAACTTTTTTTCATGAATTATTAAGTACGAATATTTTGCTGCAAAAATTACAAAAGAAAAAATCAGAATTTCCTGATAGCCACTAAATAAGTGATAATTATAGATAAGTGTAATACTTATAGATGAAAAAAGTACTTGTTTAATTAGCGAAACTTTTAAAATGTCACTTAAAGAAAAGACCGAGAGACAAAAAATAAATATGTATATGAATCTTCCTAAATACTCATATTCTGAGAAACTTATCTTCCAAAAAAAAGCCCAAAGTAATGATCCTAAATACGGATACTCTGGCCAATAAAGAGTATTTAAATTTGATAAATTATTATTTTGATAAAAATTTAAAACTTTAGGAAACCATAACTTCTGAGCATCCCACCCAAGTTTGAGATTGAATGATACATCAAAGGCAATAATTAAAAAAAAAATTAAAAGAAAAATTATCCGTAAATCAAATTTTAATTCATTTTTTTTAAAATTATAAATTAAATAAAATAAAACTAATAAAGAAGTTATTATTAACATAAAAAAAATATTTAAGTTAAAAAAAGATAAGATTAAAATTAAATTAATCAAAATGATTAAATTGAAAAAAATTTCATCAAAAAATGAGAAACTTTTTTCTTTACTGAAATTAAAATAATTGAACTTTGGTATTGGTATAACAAAGATTAATAGAATTATCCCGACTTGAATTAAAATTTTAATTATTTCATCCATTTTTTTTTAAGTAAAAACATTTATTTTTGAAATTGTCTAATATTTTAAAATTATCTAGAGAAATTTGATTAATTAGACTAATTTTTATATTTGCAACTTCATTTATTTCAAAATTTTTATTATCAGTTATTTTAATCAAGCTTAAAGTTCCTCTACCACCTAAATTTGGAATCTTTTTATTTATAGAATACTTTCCATCTACATAGTTTGATGAGTTTATTTTAAAACTATTAATTTTTTTTGATTCAATATTATTTTCATTTAATTTATCAAAATTTTGAAAATCATAAGTTCCTAATTTAATCTTATATAATTCTAATTTGCCATTAATTTTTAGAGACCTTCCATTTTTTGAAAAAAATTGGATACTATCAATCCCAGAAGTATTAAGAATATTATTAGCTGTAAAAAAATTTTTTTTCTTTTTAAAAAGAACTTTTGGATTTTTTATGTAATTTAAAAGAATAATATATTCAGTAGATATTGGTTTTGAAGTGTTAAGAAAAACCCAACTTGGATTGGCTTGTACATCATAATTTATAACTTCAGGATTATTTTGTATGTTGAATTTTTTTGTAATATCGTAGATATACCCAATTGAATCTTCATCACAATAATTATAAGTTTTTTTTACAAAACGTTTTTCAAAATCTAGAGATATAAATTGGTGCAAATTTTTGAAAAAGTTTATATTTTTGATAAGTAAAAAAATAACAAATATTAGTATTACAATTATGAAAAATTCTTTACGAATTAGTTTTTTTATATTCATTTAAAAAATTTTCATCCTCTAAACTTTTTATATTAATAATTTTTTTAAATTGATTTTCATTTTTTTTTTTAATTTCATTATAGAAGTTCCAAGCAAGTACCAAAAGAATAGAATCAGATGTAATTTTTTTCTTACCATTAACAATTGGTATATTAACACCTGGTAGATATTTTCCTTGTTTAAGTTTATTATCTTCAATTATACAATCAATTTCTTTTGAAATACCAAAAAAATTTAAAGCAGTTGTAGCTTTAGCTGGAGAACCGTAACCAATAATTTTAGAATTATTATTTTTTATTATATCTATATTTTGTAAAACATTTTTTTTGATCTTGTTAATTTTTTCTCCAAATTTTACATAAGTTTCAAATTTTTTAATCCCAAATTTTTCCTCTTCATCAAGAATTTTTTTAACACTCGTATTAATTTTCATTTTTAAGTTTTTAGAAATATAAACTCTTAGAGATCCACCATGAGTATCAATTTTTTCTGCCTTATATATTTTTACATTAAATTGATTAAAAAAATATCTTAGGGATGTAAGTGACCAATAATTGTAATGCTCATGATATATATTATCAAATGTTAGATCTTTGAGAGTATTTATTAAATATTGAATTTCAATGATGATAGTTCCATTTTTTTTAATAATTTAAGCATACTTTCAGCCATAGTCCGAAGATCATTTGAGTGAGCAAAAACATTAGATGCTAAAATGATATCTGCATTCCCTTTAATTTTTGAAATATTTTTTTTATTTAAAAAACCATTAAAGGTTTTAATTTTATTTTTATTTGCAATTTTTGCTAAATTTTTTGCTGGCTCAACACCTAAAAGTTTTTTAAAATTTAAATCTTTAAATGGCTTAAGGCCAATACCATCATTGCTGCCGATATCAATTATATAAGATTTATTTGCTGAAAGTTTAAATTCAGAAATATATTTTTTTGCAGCTTTCTCAAAATGACTCCTAAATGTTTTAGAAGTTGATGACAAATATAAATAATTTGAAAACATCTTCTTAGGATCAATATTAACTGAGAGCTGGCAATTATGACATTCTGGACAATAGTTCATTTCCAAAGGGTATAAATTGCAATCCTCATTTTTTGAATTTTTTAAATTGTTAGCTAAAGGTTGGAAACCTAAAGAAACTACTCTTTTTAAGATTTTATTACCACAAGCTCTGCAATCAAATTTGTAAGTATTTAAAAGATTGAAACGATCTTTTTCATTTACCAATGTGTAAGGAATTGTGTGGGTAATCCCATAATTTTCATGTTCTCTCTCTCCTCTTACTAGGTTTAAAAATATAGAGTCCTCAGTGAAAACCATGGAATGAGCCACATTAGGTTTGGTAACTATTAAATCACCTTCATTTACCACATGTGTTATTCTAGGGGAGTTGGAATTTATCAAATCTTTGTAAATGCTTATAAATTGACCTTTTACTAAAAGACACTTTTGTTCTTGAATAGGATGAAAATGGTTAGCCCTTACAGTTCCTTTTTTAGACTCTATGTATCCGATTAAATTGATAGGTTCAGGTAATTCATAATTACTTATTTTTCCTCTTTTATCTATAAAATCATTTTCACCCTTAAAGATATGCTCCAAATTATAATTATTTTCTTTGAATGACCATTGTCTTATCATTTCCCTTAAGGAGTCTTCAATATTGTAAAGAAACTTAAAACCTGTTTTTAATAGTTTTTTATTGGAAAGAGTATATCCTTTATTAGGTGTTTCATCATTTGTAACTTCTAAACGTACTTTAGGATTAATTTTTTTACAAATTTCTGCAACATCTTTAACTGTTGTTTGTTCATTGACTAAATGAAATACTTCATTTTTAATTTTTTTGTTTTCCTCAACAAACTTCATACATCTTACAACGTCGATTAGATTAACAAGGCTTTTTAATTGTTTACCACCTGAAAAAAGCTTAATTGTTCCATTCTGTGATGTAATTTTTGAAAAAAGATTAGGCATTATATTAATTCTCATAGTGTCTAGGGAGTAACCATAAACAGAGCCTAGTCTTAAAATTACGAAATTACTTTTTGAATTTTTTATGTCAATTTCATTTTGAACTTTACTTTTTGAATACATTAAAATTGGTTTAGTATTTTCATTTTCAGCTATGTTTTCTTTTGCTTCCGAAAATCCTTCAAAGACAACGTGAGTAGATGGAAAAATTAATTTACAGTGAGGTTGGATGGATTTTAAGATATTGTTTGTTCCATTTACAGCTATTGATCTTATTCTTTCATCCAGTTCAGAATTTGCCTGAGTTTTAACATATGCCACGTCTGTAACTCCCGCAAGATGATGAACAACATCTGCATCAGTAAGATGTTTTTGTAAAAAACCTAAATCTAAGATTTCCCCCTGAAAAAATTCTATATTCCAATCTTTTAGCTGGCTTACTCTTTCAGATATGAAACGACTATCTAGGGCAACAATTTTATTATTCCAGCTTTCTCCAGAATAAATTTTACATAATTCAGTGCCCAAGTAACCAAGAGCACCAACAATTACAATTTTTTTGGACATATATATTTATTTAAAAGATATTCTTTCAATAACAATCCTAAATAATACCGAAAAAAAATGATAGAACTTAATTTTTTTTCCTTCCTCATGGGTTCTACCATTATAACTAATTGGCACTTCATAGAAATATTTTCCATTTTTGATTGTTTTACACAAGATTTCAGCGTGTTGTTCAAATCCGATGGTTTTGAGATCTTCATACTTTAATAGTTCTTTTTTGAAACAAAAATAACATGAATATATGTCTGTAAAAGTTGTATTATACAAAATATTAAATATGAAAGTTAATAAATAGTTTCCAATTTTATTCAAAATACTATGTGATCGAGTAAATTCACTATAAACAAATCTTGATCCAATGATTCCATCTACTTCAAAATTATTTAGCAAATTAATAAATTTTCCAAAATCTTTAGGATCATACTCTAAGTCAGCATCTTGAAAAATTATATAGTTACCGGACGAAGCTTCGATTCCTTTTTTAACCGCAAAACCTTTTCCTGAATTATTATTATAATTAATTAATTTTTCGTATAATTCACTGTTTGATTTTAATAAATCTAACGTATTATCATTTGACCCATCATTTATAACAATTCTTTCATATTTGATGTTATCATTTTTGGTATCTTGAATTCTTTTCAAAGTTTGAATTATTGTTCTCTCCTCGTTGTAGGCAGGAATAATTATCGATAGTTTAAAATTTGACATTGTGGTATTTATAACTTCAATATACCAAACATTTACAATTTAAAGAAAAAAATATTGAATAACAAACAAATATACTGTTTTGATTGTGATTAGATCTATTGAAAAAGATATAACTGTATTAATTCCTTCCAGAACTTATGATCAAAATTTGAGTTATTGTATAAAGAATATAAGAAAATATTATAAAAAAATTTGCATTTTAATTGTTTTAGATAAAATTCAAAAAATTAAGAAAGATAAAAAAATAAAGATTTTAGTCTCAGGCAATAAATCAATTGGTTTTAAAAGAAATTTAGGAGTTCGAAATTGTAAAACAAAATTTATTTGTTTTATTGACAGTGATGCTTATCCTAAATCTAAATGGTTAGATGACGTTCATAAAGTTTTTAAAAAATATAGAAAAGTAGGCATTATTGGAGGACCTAACTTATCTCCTAAAACATTAGATATAGAAAAAAAGTTAGTTTCACGTTCAAGAAAGTTATCTTTTGTTACATTAAACACTATTACCAAAAGTAAAAAAAAAAATGAAAATGTTTGTATAAATTTTTTACCAAGCTGTAATATGATCGTAAGAACTGATTTGTATAAAAGAGTTAAAGGTATGTACGAAAATTTATACTCAGGTGAAGAAATTTCTTTAAATAAAAATATTAGAAAACTTGGTTATAAGATAATGTTTTGTCCTAATATATTTGTGTTTCATAAAGACAGAAATTTTAAACATTTTGCTCGACAACGCTTTGTTTATGGATCCACTGGTTTAAGGATATTTGTCAAATTTCCTTGTCGAGAAAGTTTTCTGCTATTAATTTCTGCTTTGCCTTTATTGTTTATCTTATCATTTCCTTTAATTTTTTTAAGTAAATTTTACTTTAAAATTTATATATTTGGTCTAATATTTATTTCTATTGTTAGTTTGATAAATGCTTTTAAAATAAGTTTTTCTAATTATTTTATAAAAAGTTTAAAATTAACATTAATAAGTATTTTTATGCCTGGTGTAGGTTTCTTATCAAGCTTGTTATTAAAAGATTACATAATTAAAAAATTATATACACAAAAATAAAATGATTACTAAAAAAGCAAAATTTTCTAAAGTTCTTACCAATATTTATTTTAAAAAAAAAACTCCCGTAAGTTTAATTCATTTTTTAACTAATAGATGTAATGCAAGATGTTCTTTTTGTTTTATTGATTTTGATAATCCTGGAACTTTTAAAGGAGAGTTAACATTAAATGAAATAGAAAAAATGACTAAAAATATGGGTGACACACTTTTAAATGTGAACTTTACAGGTGGAGAACCTTTTGCACGAAAAGATATTGTTGAAATAGCAAAACTATATATTAAAAACACAAGTATTCAGTCAATCTATATAACCACTAATGGAAGTTTGCCTGATAGAATAAAATTATTTATTGAAGAAATTACTAAATATAATTCAGAAATAGAAATTAACTTTCAAATTTCTATAGACGATCTTCCAGAAAAACATAACGCAGTTAGAAAAATTAAAAATCTATTTAACGACTGTATTAAAACTTATCGAATGATTAAAGAATTTAAAAATCCAAATATTAATGCCTCAGTAAGTATTACAGTCACTCATGAAAATTGTTCAAATATAAAAGAGATATTTAATTATTTTACTAAAGATTGTAAAATTGACTCGATTAAATGTTGTCTTGTAAGAGATGAAGGTGTTTATACAAGACCAAAAGAAAAAGTTGAAGAAATTCTAAGTGCTTATGATTGGCTGACAAAAAAAATTCAAGAATATCAAAAAGAAAAAAAAATTAAAAATTACGCGAATTCAATTCAAGGTAAAATTCATAATAAAAAAGATGAAATTTCATGGAAACTAATTAAAAAAATATACAAAGATAATAAATACATAAGCCCTTGTCATGCCTCTTCATTATTTGGAGTAATAACCGCTGATGGCAAAGTTTATCCTTGTGAAATACTTGAAGACAAATTAATTGGTGACCTTAGAGATTTTGATATGAACTTTTTAAACCTATGGACAACAAAAAAAAATAAAGAAATTAAGGAATTTATCATTAACTCAAAATGTAAATGTACTTATGAGTGTGCAATGTCTTTTAATATACTTGGAAATTGGAGATATCAGCATAAATTATTATCTTCATTAATTTCTTATTATTAACTTAATTTTACTCCTGCACCTTTTAAAAATTCAGCTTTTTCATCCAAGGGCCATCTTGGTTTTGCTGGAAAATCCAAATTATTAAATTCACCAAGTTTAAATTTTTCTAATCCAACCATTGCTATCATTGCTGCATTATCACCACATAAATTAATTGGTGGAAAAATACTTTGATAATTTTTTTCATTACATAAATTTATAAGCATAGATCTGATGTTTTCATTTGCAGCAACTCCACCAGCAACCACAAATTTTTTTTTAGATAGATTATTTTGCTTTTCAAATTCAATAAATGCAATTTGAGTTTTTTTATATAATATTTCGATTATAGTTTTTTGAAAAGATGCAGCTAAATCAAATTTTTCTTTTTCTGTTCTAACATTTTTACTAATTTTTAAAATAGCAGTTTTAAGTCCTGCAAATGATAAATTACATCCACCTTTGTTGAAAATAGGTTTTGGTAAATTATATTTATTAGGATCACCTTTCTTAGCTAAAATTTCTATTTGAGGACCACCAGGAAATTCGACCCCCAAAAGTTTTGCGGTTTTATCAAAAGCTTCTCCCAATGCATCATCTATAGTTGTGCCTAGTCTTTTATAACTTCCAAGACCTTGAACATTTAAAAATTGTGAATGACCTCCCGAAATTAACAAAAGCAAGTAAGGATAGTCTAGTTGAGAATTAATTTTTGGACTTAAAGCATGGCCCTCTAGATGATTAACAGCAATGAAAGGTCTATCTAAAGATTTTGCTAAAGCTTTTCCAAAACTCAACCCTACAGACAGACAAACTATTAAACCTGGGCCAGCTGTTGAAGCTATGGCATCAATTTCTTCAATCTTTTTACCACTATCATTGATTGCTTTTTCAACTATCCAATCTATTTTTTGTATGTGTGAACGGGCTGCTAACTCTGGTACAACTCCTCCAAATTCTTTATGAACATCAATTTGACTAGAAACAATGCTAGATAAAATTATTGGAACATTTTTTTCATTCTCTGTTATTAATGATGCAGCTGTTTCATCACAACTAGTCTCTATTCCAAGAATTATGGGCTTTTTGCTCATTCAAATAGTTTTTATTAATTGTACAATCTTAATACAAGTAAGAAATAAATTTTATTATGGATAAAAAAATAATTATTGGTTCCAGAGGAAGTAAATTAGCATTAATTTATGCTCAAAATGCAAAAGATAAGATTATACAAAATACAAATTTAAATGATGAAGATATCATTATTAAGAAAATAATCACTAAAGGGGATCAAGTCCAGGGTATCAGATTATCTGAAGTAGGAGGCAAAGGATTATTTTCATCAAGTATAGAAAATGAACTCAAAGAAAAAAAAATTGATATTGCAGTTCATGCACTTAAAGATATGCCTGCAAAAGAGACAGATGGTCTTAAAACAGATGTATTTTTAAAAAGAAATGATCCAAGGGAAATTCTTATTATCAAAGATAAAAAAGGAATTGATAAATTAAAAGTTAATGCAGTTATTGGAACATCTTCTTATCGAAGAGAGTTTCAGATTAAAAAAATAAGGCCTGATTTAAATTGTAAATTAATCAGAGGGAATATTGATACTAGAATTAAAAAACTTAATGAGGGTCTTTATGATGCGATATTATTATCATATGCAGGAATAAAATCTTTAATGATAAAGAGTACAAATACCCAAATATTTTCTACGGAAGAAATTGTCCCAAGTGCAGGTCAAGGTATTATTGCACTCCAATGTCGACATAATGACAATGAAATTATTTCACTTTTGGATAAGATTAATGATATAGAAACTTTTTATAGAGCTCATGCAGAAAGAAACGTATTAAAAATTTTGGAAGGTGATTGTGAAACTGCTGTTGGAGCTTATGCTTCTATTCAAGCAGACAAAATTATTTTGGAAGCTGAACTTTTTTCCTTAGATGGTAGCCAGAGATTTTATGAAAAAAAATCCTCAAAAATTCACAATGCAAAAGAACTTGGAAATATAGTAGGAAAAATTTTAAAGGAAAAATCAAAAAATTCTTATAAAAAATAATATGCATATTTTACTAACAAGACCTTTAGATGATTGCTTTGAGATGATTCTAAAGTTTAAATCTTTAGGACATCAAGTTTCACATCTGCCATTATTAAAAATAGTTAAAGTAGATTATGAAAAAATAAACTTTTCAGATTATAAAGGAATAATTTTTACAAGTGCGAACGCTATTAAATATTTAGATTATAAAACAATTAATAAAAAAATTTCCTGTTTTTGTGTTGGAAATGCCACTGAAAAAAAAGCTAGAGCTGTGGGTTTTCTAAATGTTATTTCTGCTGAAGGTAATGTTAAAAATTTAAAGGAGTTAATTTTACAAAACTTTGATAAAAAAAATAATAAATTACTTTATGTTAGTGGTGAAACTATTTCAGTAGATTTAGATCAGTACTTATTAAAAGAAGGATATGAAATCAAAAGAGTAATTAATTATAGAACTATCCATAATGATAAATTTGATGAGAGATTTATAAATGATCTGAAACTTAATATTCCTAATATAGTTTATATATATTCTAAGAATAGTGCCTCAAGTTTTTTAAATTTTATTAAAATCCATCAATTTGGAGGACTTTGGATAAATACAAATTTGATGTGTATTGGTGAAAAAACCTCATCTATACTGAATGAAATTAAGTGGAAAAAGATATTTCTTTTTAATCCTGGAGAAGAAGAGTTTTTGTTATATAAAATTTAGTTATGGAAATAATAAATAATTTTTCTGAAGTATTTTTATCTGTTTGGAAAAAAGGAATTCTAGGTGTTGATATTTTTCAAATATTGATTGGAATTGGAATATTTTTTATTTTTTTAATCTTTAGAGGTTTAATCAGTAAATTAATTATAAAAAAATTAGAAATCATCTCAAAAAGAACCACAAACAAATTAGATGATACATTTGTTCATGCACTAGTAGGTCCAGCAAGATTTTTACCAATTGTTATTGGTTTTTTTATCGCAAGTTATTATATGACTTTTTCAAGTGAGGGACGTGAAGTAGTAGATACAATTAACAGAACTTTAATTACTATTTTAATTTTTTGGGTTATTCATCAAATTATTGAACC
>MDTG01153774.1_pt1 | contig 11398 bp, 12 predicted proteins | sample 811421 | NCBI WGS metagenome assembly MDTG01 (sample SAMN05326645, study PRJNA326480) | marine metagenome | isolation source: seawater | place: Pacific Ocean: South East | collected 2011
AAAAAAAGTATTACATTTGCACACGCAAAACACGCTGGTCCGTTCGTCTAGTCAGGTTAGGACGCCAGGTTTTCATCCTGGTAACAGGGGTTCGAATCCCCTAGGGGTCACTTGAAGGACGCGGTTCCCGTCAACGGAACTCGCGTCCTTCTTTTTTTTGCGCCCTCACCCTGACATCTTCGAAGGTGCGCCCCTCATGCCGGGCTCGTTTTCAGAGTCGGAGTTCTTTCGGCATCAGGTACCATCTCCGATCGTGTGGAACCTCTGGGTCATCTTCGTCATCACGGTGTCGTGCCGATGTCCCCAGGCACAGTCTCCTTTCGTGGTCGGGTCCGTCCCTCTCGCCTGGTCACAGGCTTTTTCGGAGCCTGAGCAAAGCGAGTCTTCGAATCTTCGCGCTCTGCTTCTTGATGTGGCTCGTCTCGAGCCGCGTACGGGTGAGATCGACCCGGAAATGCTCTGGAACAAGAGTCGGTTCGAGGCTGCGCTGAATGCCATCGATGCCGAAGGAGTTCGTTTCGCGGTCTTCCACGGGCGACTCGAGCAGGTCACACCTTCTGAGGACCCTTCCTCCGGATCCAGCGAGTGTTTCGTCCGTGTCCCCGACTTCGGCCCGGTGATCGTGCTGGCGTCGACATCCGATCTCGAATCGTGTGCCATCTCCGACCAAGTGCTCGCCGAGGGTTGGTTTCATGGTGTCGAGGTGGCGCGTGCACGGGATGGTCGCGAGCGGCGGTATCCGGTATTCGTGGCTCGTCTTCGGCCCCATGTCGGGCAGGGGCTGCCTGTCGACACCACTTTTTTCTTCGGAATGCTCTGCCTCATTCTTGCGGTGGCCTGGTGGCTCGTTCGTGGTCGCATGCAGCGCTCCCGCCAGCCGCGACGCCACTCAGGAGGGGATTCCAGCTCGAATTCCCCGATCGATTTCAACGATCGAACCCCCGATCTTCCTTCCGATCCGGCGAGAGCCCTCGACGAACTGGCTCGGCGCGGCGATGATTCAAGCAGGAAGGCTTCCACATGACCACGCTGCATGTTCCGATCGACTCTCATGGCTACGACGTCACCATCGAGGCTGGCGCTCGTTCTCGATGTGGAGCGTTGCTGCTCGAGGCCCTTGGAGACGCGACCGGGCGACGAATTCTGCTTGTGGCGGATGCCGCGGTCTCCGAAAGTCACGCGGAGGATGTCGCCGGTTCTCTGGAAGCCGCCGGGTTCGAAGTCGCTTTCGTGACGGTCGAGGCGACGGAGTCCAACAAGTCTCTCGAGGCGTTCGAAGCGCTGCTCAAGGCCGCGGCAGGTCAGAAGATCGATCGTTCCGGTGCGGTGGTCTCGGTGGGAGGTGGGATCATCTGTGATCTTGCCGGGTATGTCGCCGCTTCATGGCTCCGCGGAATACCCGTGTTTCACGTGCCGACCACGTTGCTTGCGATGGTCGACGCATCGATCGGAGGCAAGACGGGTGTGAATCTCCCGCTTCCTGACGGCGCGCTGGGCAAGAATCTGGTGGGTGCGTTCTGGCAACCGATCGGAGTCCTCTCCGATCCCGAGGTCCTGGAGACCCTGCCGGAACGTGAGCGGTCCTGCGGACTCGCCGAATGCGTGAAGCACGGCCTGATCGCAGACTGGTCGCTTCTCGATGCGCTTCGAGAGCAGGCCCCCGACATCCTTGCGGGGCGCCTTTCATCCTCCATCTCGTTGATCGCCAGATGCGCGTCCACGAAGGTGAACATCGTCTCTGGCGATGAACGCGAGGAAGCCGGTCCCGGGGCCGGGGTCGCCCGGGCGTTTTTGAATCTGGGCCATACCTTCGCACATGCGATCGAACCGTTACCCGAGCTCGGGCTCAAGCACGGCGAGGCTGTCGCCATCGGTCTGATGGCCGCTGGGGCCTGTGCGTGTGCTCTCGGGCATTGGCACTCGGAGGAATCGGAGCTTCTTCAGGACACCCTTCTGGCGTGCGGTCTGCCGATCTCGCTGCCTGGGCCGATCAAGCGCGGACGTCTGATCGATCGGATGGGGTGGGACAAGAAAGTCCGCCAGGGGACTCTGACCATCGTGGTTCCCGACGGGCGGGGCTCGGTCTCGATGCTGCCCGGGCCATCCCTCGACCTTCTCGAGGCTGGCTGGTCTTCGGTGGGCGCGAGCTGAGATCGAATCTGTAGTCGAAACGGACCAAACTCCGATAAGAAGTACGGAGGTGTCCGTTTTGCGCACGATCGCGATCGTCAACCAAAAAGGTGGCTGTGGAAAAACGACCACGGCAATCAATCTGAGTGCGGAACTGGCGCACCGTTCCCTTCGAACGTTGCTCGTCGACCTGGATCCTCAGGGTCACTGTGCCGCCGGCCTCAACGTGCCCGAAAAATCGATCGTCAGGGGGGTTGAAGCCGTTCTGGAGAGTGACCTTCGCTACCACGACTCCACCGTCGAGGACATGCTCTGGGAGGTTGGAAGCGGCCTGAAGCTGCTTCCGAGCACCGTTCAGCTCACCCGATTCGAAAGCGCCGATCTCGGAACCGACGATCGAAAGGATCGTGACCGTCGTCTCGAGCGTTTTCTCGCCCAGATCGAGGATGATTACGATTTCTGCATCGTTGACTGCCCGCCGGCGATCGGTTGGCTCACCTTCAATGCATTGCGCGCCGCCGATGAGACCCTCGTGCCGGTCGAGACGGGGTACTTCGCACTTCGCGGTGCGATCAGGCAGGCCGAGACGATCGCATCGGTGGTGGAGAAGATCGGGCGCCCCCTCGACTTCTTCATGCTTCCGACGCTGCATGATGAGACCTCGACTCGATCCGAAAACATCCTGGCCTCGCTTCGCACCAGATTCGGTGACGAGGTGGTTCCAACCGTCATTCGCGACCACGAGTCGATACGCGAAGCGACCAGCGTGGGGCAGCCGGTGAGGGAGTTCGCCCCGAATTCCGAGGCCGCAGCCGACTTCGCCGGACTCGCCGACTGGGTGCAGGGGCACGAGCAGACGGAAATCTCGCTCGAACGTGCTCGCCGACGGAAGGCATCGATCCAGGCTCAACTCGACGAGGATCCTCGGCCACCGGTTCAGGAACCTCCTCCGGACGCCATCCGCGAGTTCAAGCCCGACGTCGAACCCGAGGTCAACTCGCGGGTCGCCGACCTGCTTCATCGGGTCAAGACTTCAGGTTCCGACGGACCCTCTCCCGGACTGATCAACGAGGTCTCCAGGTCCGATCTTGATCGAGCCAAGGCCGCTCGTCGTGATGATGTCCCTCTGGTGATCGAACATTCGGACTCCGAAGGCGGATCCGAACTCCGATTCGGCGCGATCCCCGGTCCTAAGACGACTCTTTTCCGGCAACCCGTGTCCGATGGCATCGAATCGATCGCGGTCACGGGTGAGTTCTGTGGATGGAGCACGCAGGGAGTTCCCATGCGCTGCAACCTCAAGGCCGGAACCCACGAATTGAGTCTGAAGCTTGCGCCGGGTCGTCATGAATATCAACTTGTCATCAACGGTGCCCTCGCGCCTGATGACTATGCCGATGAATCGAAGGCGATTCTTGGTCTTCCCAGTCGCAGTATCGTGGTCGTGGACACCGCACGAGCCACGTCGGCATCCGAGTAACCCCGAGGTCTTTCATGGACGACATCGTCGACTCCTTCATCATCGAAGATGAACTTCCAGAGCCCCGAAAGCGTCGCACTCCTGCGACGGCCGGCTTTGGAGGACATGTCGAATCCGCCAAGGTGCCCTCGGGGACGCCGGACACCGATGTGCTTGATGGGTGTTCGATACTCATCGCCTGCAATCTTCCGGTTCATGCGGGGCTCTGGCTCGGGCAGTATGCGAATCTGCTCGCACGCGAGGACGGTCCGCTTGCGATCATCCGTTTCTCGGGAAACACCTGTGACATCGAGGTCTTCGCCGAGAACATCGCATCACCCGAATTCTCCGAAAACCCCGGCGACGCTCTTTTCGAAGTGACGACCTGGCTTTCGACTGCGGTCGGGCGGGTGTTGATCGTGCCCTCGCCGATCGATCGAGATGCGGATCTGCTTGCCAGCGGACTCCCACTCCAATTGGTCACTGGAACCGATTCGACCGCCGTGGTCGGGACCTATCAACGAGCCAAGGGGCTCTTCATGGCATGCCAGAACGCCCATCAGCCCGCCCCGGCCGTCGGTCTGGTGATGGTCGGTTCCGAACCCGGTGTCGGGCAGAAGGCGGCCGCGAAGATTCAGAACTGTGCCAGCAGATTTCTTGACGCCGAGATCTCGCTCGATGCCATCGTGCATCGGATGGACGTGATGGGTTCGCGTGAGTGCATCACGATCGAAGGCGAGGCCGCCTTCGAGATCTCGGATCTCATCGCGGCGATCCGGCGCAGTGCCAGCAACTCGGAAGACAGCTCGACCAAACCCACCTACATCGAAGGTAGTGCCTTGCAGGTGATCGATCGTGACGAGTACGCGGAACTCGAGTCCGTCTTCGATCAGGCGTTGAATGCCGAGCCAGTCGCGGATGATGCCGTTGGTGACGTGAATGGCGCGATGGATTCCCTGGACGCAGCCCTCGAGCGTGAAGCCACCGAGCGTGACCGGGTCCTTCCCCCGGCCGGGGAGTACGGCGATGACCAGATGCATCCCAGCGACGAGCACGGAGTGCCCACGGATCTGCTGTCGTTCATGCCCGAACTGAGGCCGCTCCCGATCCACGACATCGAAAATCTTATCGAGCCCGGAGTCGCCTACGGGGTCGACAACCGGCAGCGTCTGCATCTGGTGCTGTTCGGAGCCGATGTGACCGCGCTCGCCGTCGCAGAGAAGCGTTTGGAATCGACTTCAAGTCAGACGATGCTCAACGCCGTCCTCGAGACGACCGAGATCGGACGTCTCGAACCCTTCGCCGGAGGCGGGCTTCAGCGTGACATTCTGCTGCCCGAATCGGAGGCTTCCGTGGCCGGGCTTCTCCATCGTGGGCGATACAACGTCCACCTGTTGGTCGAAAGCGAATCCGGAACACGTCGTTTGAATCTCGACTGATTTCTTTCAGCCCTCGAAAGCCGGGACCCGATCGAGAAACGAACGCCATGCACCCCATCTGAAGGAGGCGCATTGCTCGGTGGTCCACCCCGCCCTTGCAAGGGCCTGGGTGATGAGGTCGTACCGTTCCGGTGCTTCAATTCCCTCGGGCAGCTCGTCGGGACCGAAGCCGCCATCGGCATCACTCCCCAGCCCGACATGCATGCGTCCGAACGAGTCGGCAAGCCCTTCCGCATGTGCGACCACGTCTTCGAGCGTCGCTCGGCGGCCTGAGGCGAGAAACGTCCCGAAGAGATTGACCCCGGCGACGCCCGCGCGCGCCGCGATTTCATCCGCATGATCCTTCCGAAGATGTCGAATCGAATACTTGTTGTCGGGCATCAATCCGCGCACGTTCGAGTGGGTGGATGCGATGCAGCCTTTCGAAAGTGCGAGCAGGTCGTCGAGCGACTCATCCGAAAGGTGTGAGACATCATGTGCGATGCCGAGTTCGTCGAGCGCGTGCACGAAGTCGCGTCCTTCGTCGGTCAAGCCACCCGGCCGTCCGTTTCCACCGCTGTACCGTGAGCCATGCGACCATGCCATGCCCACCATGCGCACACCACGTCTGGCCCACGCTTCGGCATCCGCCGGCGTCCTGATCGGGTCGGCGCACTCCATGAGGATCACCACCGTGGGTGGGCCCTCGGAAGCATCGGCGAGCAGGAGATCCTCGCGCGTTCGTGCGATTCGGATCCATCCTCGGGCCTCCCAGTCCTCGTAGAGTTCCAACTGCCTCATGCCCGCTCTGTAGGCGCCCTCGCGGTCTTCGTGGTCTCGATAGCCCCATGGCTCATGGGCCTCATCTCCCGGAGCGGTGAAGATCGTTGCGAAGCAGAGTCGGACCCGTCCTCTTCGGAGTGCCGGTTGGGTGATCGCAAAACGGCCCGCATCGGCCTCATCCTGCAGGATGGGGTTCTGTGGCGTCCGTTCCAGTGCCATGTAGGCAAGGTCGAGGTGCGCATCGAGCCAGAAATCAGGTGTGGTGGTCATGGCTGCTTCTCCTGAGGCATTGCGGATTCATTCATGGAGCGTTCGGGCTCGAGTGGGTATCCTCTCAGGGATGTCAGATCTCTGCTCAACTTCGATGCCACCCCGCAACTCGGCCGGCGATGGGGCCACCTCCCGACGTTGGGTCGGAGTCCTGGTCGCCTGCATGAGTGGGGGGCTGTTGCTGTTGGCCGCCTGGCTCGATCCGTCTCCCAATGGACATGGAACCCACATGCAGCTTGGAATGATGCCCTGTGGCTGGGTCATGCACGCGGGAATTCCCTGTCCCAGCTGTGGAATGACCACCGCATTCGCGCATGCCGCCGATGGCAATATTCTCAGTTCGCTGCGAGCCCAGCCCGCCGGCGCCCTGCTCGCCTTTCTCACCGCCTGCGTTCTGGTGCTCTCGATCTGGCAGGCCATCAGTGGTGCCCGACTCGGGGGCTTCTGGATGGACCATCTGGGCAAGTGGTCCTTCATCACCTTCGGTGTGATCGTGCTCCTGGCGTGGGTCTACAAGATTCTTGAAATGAAGGAGATGCTCTGATGTCATTAATGCGAAGCCTTCGCACGACCTTCCTGATCGTATTCGCTGGTGCGGGTGTCCTGCTGCAGCAGGGATGTTTCGTCGCCCAGTTGGCGGGTGCGGTCGGTCAGAACATCGAGCGGTACAAGAAGATCGAGGTTCTGGCCGAATACGACGGCCTCATCGACAAGACGTGCGCCGTGGTGGTGCAATGCGAGCCTTCGATTCTCTACGAGAACGGCTCGGTCTACGGAACGATCGCGATGAACGTCTCCAAGCGACTTCAGGAGAACGTCGAGGGCATCAAGGTCCTCGACTTCCGACAGGTCATGCAGTGGCAGTACCAGACCCCGAGCTGGTCGATGCTCTCCTACGGCGAAATGGCCGAGGAGCTGGGCGTCGAGCGCGTGGTCTTCATCGAGCTGTATGAATTCCGTCTTCATCCCGCCGGCAACAGCTACCTCTGGGATGGCGCCTGTGCCGCGACTCTGGGCGTGATCGAAGAGGACGGGTGGGATCCAGACAGTTTCGCGAAGACCTGGGAGATCGGCGTCAAATTCCCGGACATCCAAGGTGTCGGGCGCGAAAGTGCCAATGCGTCACAGATCCAGATGGGCCTGATGGCCAAATTCGTCGATGAGACCTCATGGGTCTTCTACCGCCATATCGAGGACAAGTATCCAGATGCGATCTGACCGAACACGTCACATTCTTCGTCCATGCCTTCTCGGCCTGCTTTCCTGTGTTGCCCTGATGGCCGCCTCCGGGTGCAACATTCTCGTGCCCGTCACTTATGCGGTCCAGGGCACCGGTCAGAATCCCGCCGAGCATGAGCTGGATCAGGTGAAGACGCTCGTCTTCGTCGACGATCTCAACAGCGTGCTGCCTCGAACGGTGCTTCGCGTACGACTCGCGGAGAGCATCTCCGAGGAGTTGATGCGTCTCGATCTGGTGCCATCGACGATCAATCCATCGGATGTGATGGCGCTCGTCCGATCGCGTGAGCGAAAGAGCAGCCGGAGTTCCATGAGCTCCATCGCCGAGGACGCCGGTGTCTCCCAGATGGTGTACATCAAGGTCGAATCCTTTTCCGGACTCGTCCGATCGACGGAACTGCGTCCGACCGCCAGCATCGGAATCCGTGTGATGCATTTCGACAAGGGCGGGCGGGTGTATCCCGCCACCGAGATGAATTCGACCGGAAGTCGCTCGATCGACGTGAGCCTCCGCGAGGTCGATCCTTCGAAGTTGCGCAGCTCGTCCGATCGCCGTCGGGTCGAACAGGAGTTGATCGCGAAGTTGGCGTACGAGGCCTGCAAGCTCTTCCGTGAACACGAGGCACGGGAACTCGGAGAGAACCTTGGAATCAAGTGATGGCGCCGATCGTCCACCGCTTCTGCACGTTCTCGAGGGTGATGCCCGGCCGGGGCGCATCCGTCGCGTGGAACTGGTCCGGCGGCTCGCCGGTGATCAGGCGTTGGTCCTGGGTTCGCTCGACGATGAATGTCGCTGCAGTGGTTTCGGCCTGCACGCGGTGGGAAGCTCGCCCGCGCGAACGCTGACCCGTGCGCTCTCGTCGCTTCAGGATCCGGCGTCGTCCTCCCGCAGCTCCTCTCGATGTCGCCCCGTCCCTTGCACGTGGTCGATCGCGACCGCACTTCGTGTCGCAGCCCAGTCATCCCGGGTGATCCTGATCGCGGATGGACGAGCACCCTCGGAGCTGGATCCCATCCTCACGGAGCGACTCGATGTGATCGTGCCTTCGGAACAGTTCGCAGACGGCTGGAAGGCTGCCGGTGTCCAGCGTGTCCGCACGCTTGCCCCCGGTGCGCTTCCGGCGGGCGCAACGGTCCGTTCCGATTCGAGCGGCGCCTTTCGACTCGGGATAGAGCCTGACGAGATCGCCGCGGAGGAGGAGGCCATTCTTCTCGTCCATCGTGCCGGTCTCATGTACTTCACCGGTGCGGAGCTGCAGATTCGAATCAACCGGCATTCCCGGCACGTCCACCACATGGTGGACTACGGAACCGGCATCGGTTTCGGTGAGGTGATCCAGCAGCTGGACGAATCGGAGTTTCCCGGTGAGGTCGATGTGATGCTGGTCGCCGGATGCGATGACGTGGCCACCGACGAGCGTGTTCTGGATCATGCCGCACGGGGAATCATCACCATCGCTTTTCGCGACGGCGCGCCCGGTCCCGACCCGGTGATGACCCTCGAGGCGCATGGGGTCTCCGAGCACGCTTCGAACCTGACCAATACCGGTGCCGACACCCTGCTGGGCATTCTCGAATCAGTCGACTCGCTCGACCGGTTTCGCAGAATGGCCCGCACGTTCGCCTCACGACGTGATGCCCGGGTCTGGGCGCGCGAACTGCTCGAACTTCTTCGTTGATCAGCGAGTCCTTCCGAAGACTCTCCGGTTCCTCGAAGTTCCTCAGGGTGAATCCAGAGTCTTCAGCAAGGTCGTTGCCGCATCTCGGTACAGATCGACGAGGAGATCCGCCGGCAGCTGATGGCAGTTGACGGTGGGGGCGGCATCCGGTGCATGTCGTTCGGGATCGACCATGTGCAGGTCCGGGTCCACGATCGGCGACTCGAACCGACCCGAGTCTTCGAACATCCTGCGAAGGGTGGCATATCTGCTCGCGTAGAGGTCGAAGGCTTGCTGTCTGTTGCCCGCCTTCGCCGCGAGTTCATTGTCGGAACCGGCATCCTCCAGGTGGGCGTCGACCACGACGATGTCGGATCCGAAGAACACGCGCCCGCGCCACTTCGTGAGAAACGCACGGAGTCCCTCTGATGGTGCGGTTCCGAGTTCACGCAGCATCCATTTGCAGGCACTGGTGTCCAGGTGGAGGTTGTCATGCCGTTCCATCAGCCCGTCGAGGAAGGTGATGTCCTCGGGGGATCCTCCGAAGTGCGCTGCGATCCAGGGCCCCGTGAAGTCGTCGAGCATCCGTTCAAGAGGCTCGTACTGATCTCGTTTGGTTCCGTATCGGGCGGCGTCGTGATACTTGGCTTTGAACCAGGTGTCCGGGTCCGCGACATGGGTCATGATGGCCATTCCGAGACTCTGCCCCAGTTCGGCGGCTGCTCGGTAGCGAGGAGAATCGAGTGCAAGAATGCCCGGTGTTCCCCATTCGAGCTCCGAGTCACGCATCCGAGGTGCCGCGAAGAGTTTCATCAACTTCGCGCCCTCATCATGAAATCGTCGAATCCGATCGAGGAAGTCCGCTCCGAACGCCTTGCTCCTGTCTGGGTTGGTCCAATCGGGGACGGCGTTGAACCTGATGCGCTCGCCGAGGACGGACCGCACATCCTCGACCGCTTCCAGGCGTGTCATTGAACAGACGCTCTCGACGCCGAAGAGGTCCATGGCTTCCACGTACAGCTCTGCGGCACGACCGCCTCCGATGTGGGCGTGCATGTCGATGATGGGGCAGGGGGGTGGTCCCAGTCGCTGCGCCTCCACGGCATAGTCCACACCGAACCGATTGCTCGGTCCTCGGCGTTCGATGGTTTGGTCACTCTGGCTCATGTCCGAAATGGTAGCACCCGAATCGTGCCTGTCCGGGTTTTTCAGCCGACGCTGCTGGTGGCCAGTTCCAGAATCTGTTCCTGCATGCCCAGGTTCTTCTCTTGCATCTGATCCTGGTAGTTCTCATCCATGTGGGCCGCCCGCACCGTGCCGACGTAGAGCTCGCAGTCGGCGTCGATGTCGATGTGTCTTGCGAGCTCGCATTCGAACCAGGCCAGAGAGTTGGCCAGCACCGGGATCCCGGTGGGGGTGTGGTCAACGTTGATTCCCATGAAGGAGTCGGCTTGATCGATGATCATTTGATCAAGCCGCTTTGCGTGTGCCAGCGCCATGCCATCCACCGCGGACACCGTGAACATCCTGCTGTCTCTGATGAGTGGGCTCAGAGCCATCCCTTTGCGCACGGCAACCATCAGCATGGGAGGTGTGTTGGCGCAGGGCATGACGAATTCAGCCATGACACCGTGGCTTTTATCAGCACCGGTCGCTGTCAAAAAGAAAGAACAGCCGGTCAGTTGAGCCATCGCCTCGGGGATCTTCATGTGGATTATCTCTCTCCTTGAAAAAAAAATCTCTTTTTCAAGTGGCACGAATTATGTGATATCAAGCGGAGCCATGTCAGCAAGCTCTTCTTGGTGAATGATTTACAGTTCACTTAGTTGAACATGGTTCATCAAAAAAACGAGGGCGGAGGGAAATAATGGGGCAATAGTGGGGCGAAATGTTGAATGGTGGGGGGAAGTGGGGTATTCTCCATGCGTTCCCGGACCCTTCGAAAGGTAATGATGCGTGCTCTTCCTCGGCGAATACGATTACACGATCGACGCGAAGCAGCGGCTGGCCATCCCAGCCGAGGTGCGCGATGTGTTGAATCCCGAGGTTCACGGCGCAGCCTTCATCGCGGCGCCCGGGGGCAATGGGTCGCTCTGGCTCTGGCCGGAAAAGACCTTCGAACGACTTTCGACGGAATTCGACAGCTCACTGCTGGGCGACGATCAGTTGGACGACTTCGAGCGGCTGATGTTCTCGCAAGCGGCTCGAGTTCCTCTGGACTCCTCGGGTCGAGTGAGACTCCCGGCTCGTTTGCTGGCACAGTACGACCTCAAGGATGCGGTCAAGGTGCTGGGCGTCAGGGATCACCTGGAACTGGTGGACCCCGCGGACTGGGAAGCCGAACGAAAGCGGCTCGAGCCAGCCAAGGAAGAAATGATCAAGAGTGCGCGGCGGACAATGGCCGACCGACGCAGAAAGTTGGACCAATGAGGGGAATGACG
>MDTG01353479.1_pt1 | contig 11398 bp, 9 predicted proteins | sample 811421 | NCBI WGS metagenome assembly MDTG01 (sample SAMN05326645, study PRJNA326480) | marine metagenome | isolation source: seawater | place: Pacific Ocean: South East | collected 2011
ACCACCCGCTCGACGTGGTCGGCTGGGACGGCTGCTACTACCCCTACTGCTTCAACATCGACGACTTCAGCCCGATCACCGGCAAGCACCACATGCCCCCGCCCACGCACCAGACCTTCGAGGCGCACAACTTCGTGATCTGCTCCTTCTGCCCGCGGACCCTCGACTGGCACCCGGAAGCGATCCCGGTCCCCTACAACCACTCCAACCTCGACTCCGACGAGGTCCTCTACTACGTGGAGGGCGACTACAAGGCGCGCAAGGGCATCGAGGTCGGCTCGCTCACCCTGCATCCGCAGGGCATTCCCCACGGACCGCACCCCGGCACGGTGGAGAAGTCGATCGGCGCGGAGTTCACCAACGAGCTGGCGGTGATGTGCGACACCTTCCGACCGCTGCACCCCACCCGGGCCGCCCTGGAACTCGACGACTCCGCCTACCCGGCCAGCTGGGAGGAGGAGCACTTCCCCCAGACCTCGGGCACCCACCAGTCGGACGGGTCCCACGCCAACGGCTCGGTGGGCACGCCGCGCACCGCGGACGCCGGTCGTTGACCCGACGGCCCGGTCCGCGACCAGGCCGGCTGCGCTGCCTGGGCCTCGGTCTCGCGCCGGGCCTCCTCGGCTGCGCGGGACCCGGCGCGCCCGGTCCGACCCCGCCGCCCGCGCCGGCGCCCCCGATCGCGAGCACCGCCCCCGCCCCGATCCAGGCCACCCCCGACGAACCACCACTCATCCCCCACCCGGGCTCCGGACTTCCCCGCACCAGGATGGAGGTCGCGGGCGTGCCGGTGGTCTTCGAGGTCGCCGACGACCCCGGCTCCCGCGGGCGCGGGCTCTCCGGACGGCGCGGGGTCCCGCCCGGCACCGGGATGCTCTTCGTCTACCCGGAACCCCGGCGGCTGGGGTTCTGGATGAGCGACTGCCTCACCGACCTGGACATCGTCTACCTCGACGATCGTGGCCGCATCCGGTCGATGCACCGGATGGCGGCGGAACCCCCGCGTCGCGGGAACGAGTCGCGGGCGGACTACGAATCGCGGCTGCCGCGCTACCCGAGCGTCCACCTCGTCCAGTTCGCGATGGAGTTCGGCCCGGGCACCATCGACCGGTACCGGCTGCGACTGGGCGACGAGGTGGTGTTCGACCGGCAGGCGATGATCGACCGGGCCCGCTGAGGCCCGGGCTCGGCCCGGCTCAGGCGGGCACCGTCTCGTGGACGGGCAGGACCACGCCGTTGCAGGGACCGAAGCCGATCCGTCGGGCACCCTCCCGTTCGCAGCACCCGCTGATCAGCACCTCGTCCCCGTCCTGGAGGAACCTCCGTTCGGTGCCGTCGGCGAGGGTGATCGGGTTCTGCCCGCGCCAGGTGCGTTCCAGCAGGCAGCCCCGGGTGGATTCCTCCACCCCGGAGACGGTGCCGGAGGCGAAGACGTCGCCGGGGTTCATGGGACAGCCGGTGGAGGTGTGGTGCGCGAGCATCTGGGACATCGTCCAGTACATGTCGGAATAGTTGCCGGTACTCACCAGGGTCGGGGCGGTGCCGGTCTCCCGCATCCGCGCGGAGCTGATCTCGACGGTCAGGGTGAGGTCCACCCCGAAGTCGTCCGCCCAGGTCAGGTAGTCGAGGTTCGCCGGGTCGTCGTCGGCACGCCGCGGGCCGGGGATCATGAAGGGCTCCAGGGCCTCCAGCGGCACCACCCACGGACTGAGGGTGGTCGCGAAGTTCTTGGCGTTGAAGGGACCCAGGGGCTGGTACTCCCACTTCTGGACGTCCCGCGCGGACCAGTCGTTCATGAGCATCACGCCGAAGAGGTGGGTGCGCGCCTCCTCGATCGGGATGCGGCGGCCCAGCTCGTTGCCGGGCCCCACCACGAAGGCCACCTCCAGCTCGTAGTCGAGCAGCTTCACCGGGCCGAAGACCGGGTCGGCCCCGTCCGCGGGGACCGTCTGCCCCATGGGACGCGTGATCGGGGCGCCGCTCACCACCAGGCTCGAGGCGCGACCGTGGTAGCCGACCGGCAGGTTCTTCCAGTTGGGCAGCAGCGGGTTGTCGGGTCGGAACATCGAGCCGATGTTGGTCGCGTGGTGCAGGGAGGCGTAGAAGTCGGTGTAGTCCCCCACCTCCATGGGCAGGTGCATGGTGGCGAGTTCCCTGGGCACCAGGCAGGCGGCGCGGGCCCCCGCGTCGTCCCGGAGCCCGGGGGTGTCCTCGAGGAGGATCGCGGAGAGCTCGACGCGGACCTCGTGCCAGTGGTCCCGCCCGAGCGCGAGGAAGTCGTTGAGCGAGGGGGCGCCGAGGGCGTCGCGGACCCGGGCGGGGGCGTCCGAGCCCAGCAGCCCCCGGGCCACGAGCTCGTGGCAGTCGAGGACCTGGTCGCCGATCGCGACCCCGATGCGGGGGGTGTCCCCCTCCCCGCGGGTGAAGAGCCCGAAGGGGAGGTTCTGGATCGGGAAGTCGGTGCCGGGGTCGTTGGCGGACTCGACCCAGCTGCGTCGTGCGGGATCGTTGGTGGTGTTCATGAGACCTCCCGGGGGGTGGTTGGTGATGCGGAGAGGAGACCGAGCTCGACGAGGTCCTCGAGGGGCTCGAGGAAGCTGCATGATCCGTAGGCGTGGCAGAACCGCTCCCGGGCCTGCTCCACGTGCTCGCAGGTGAGCAGGTGGCCCTCGAACCCGAGCCGGTCCGGCTCGAAGGTGAACGCCTCGAGGGTGCGCGCCTCCAGCACCCGCTGGATGAAGTCCGGTTCGAGGTCCGACTCCCACCAGGCGAGGCAGGCCGCCACGAAGACGTTGAGGAATCCGTACTGGTCGCAGCCCACCGCCTCGGCGTGATGCCGGAGGGGGTGGTGCAGTCCCGCGGTCGCCTTGAAGGGGATCTCGGCGTCGCCGCAGGCGCTGATGAAGCGCGCGAACTCCGCGGGGGTGGGATGCAGGTCGGGGGTGATGCCGCCGGAGCGGATCTTGGCGCCCGCGTCCATCCCGGCGATCGCCGCGATCGGTCCCCGGACGTCCGAGCGATGGTCGAGCTCGAAGTAGGGGAAGATGAACTCGGGGATCACGTCCAGTGCCTGGTCGATCTCCGCGGCGTCGTCGGCGCGGACCTCGATGGTGTCCACCGCGACCGCGCGGCTGCCCCGCTCGAGGTGGCGCTCGTTGAAGGACTCGATCGCCTCGAGGTCGCGGCGGAAGCCCTCGTCGCCGACCGGGGCGGTCAGGGCGCTGATCACCCAGCAGTCGTCGCTCACCGGGTCCCGGGACTCCGGCAGCAGCGACCCGGCGTGGGACTCGAACTCCTCGAACCGGGCGACCGGGACCACCAGGCGACCGAGCATCCAGTGGTGGTCCCCGTCGCGGTAGGTTCGGTAGTTCCGCATCGTCGGCTGCATCTCGAGCCGGGCCGGGGGGAAGAGCCCGGCGTAGTCGATGATCCCGTCCATCAGGGCCTGCAGTGAAAGCATGGAGTCGCTCCGTTCGAGGGGACCAGTGTATCGGCTCGGCCATCCCCCGGCAGGCACCGCGATCGCGGGGACCGGGTAGGCTGGTGACGCACCCCGGGATCGAGATGCGAACCACCACCGACACCACCCTCACCGGCAACCCCCTCCTCAGGATCGTGGTCCTCTGCGTGCTCTACCTCGCGCAGGGGATCCCCCACGGGTTCGTCACCATCGCCCTCAGCGTCTGGTTCGTCACCCGGGGGGTCGACGTGGAGGGCATCGCGGCCCTCGCCACCGCCTCGGTCCTGCCCTGGTCGTTCAAGTGGGCGTGGGGCCCGGTGGTGGATCGGTACCAGATCCGGCGCTACGGCCGCCGGCGCCCCTGGATCCTCTTCGCGCAGTCGCTGATGATCCTCAGCGCGCTCTGCCTGCTGGGAATCGACGACCCCGCGGCCCAGGTGGGGTCGATCGCCACCATCGTCTTCGTCCACAACCTCTTCAGCGGACTGCAGGACGTCTCGGTCGACGCCCTCGCGGTGGACCTGCTGGCCCCCCGGGAACGCGGGCGTGCCAACGGACTGATGTACGGATCGAAGTACCTGGGCACCTCCATCGGGGGGGCGGGGCTCGGGTGGCTGCTCGGCACCCAGGGATTCGAGGTCGCGGTCCTCGCGATGTGCGGCCTGCTGGGCGTGATCATGCTGGTCCCGCTCTCGGTGCGCGAACGCCCGGGGGAACGGATCCTGCCGCTGGGGGACCGCGCCAGCGGGCGGTTGGTCGAGGCGCCGGGGGAGGTCGGCGAACGCTCGGCGAACCAGTCCTTCCTCAACCTCTTCCTCCGGCTGTTCCGGTCCTTCGGGCATCGGAACACCCTGCTGGCGGTGGGGCTCGCGCTGCTGGTCTGGCTGCCCAACGGGATGACCTACCCGGTGGGCCTGGTGCTCTTCATGGACCAGCTGGGCTGGGAGCAGATCGAGTACACCACCCTCACCGGGACCTGGGGGATCGGCGCCGCCCTGCTGGGGTCCGTGGCCGGCGGCTTCGTCGCCGACACCATCGGCCCGCGGCGGCTGGCGACGATCGCGGCGTGCGCCTACACCGCGCTGTTCTGCGTGCCGGGGGCCTGCCCCCTCGCGTGGCTGGAGGACCGGACCTTCGCCGGTGCCTACCTCATCGTCACCGAGCTGGTCCAGGGGACCCTGACCGTCTCGCTCTTCGCGATCTTCATGTCGGTGAGCTGGAAGATCGTGGCCGCGACCCAGTTCACCGCCTACATGGCGATGCTGAACCTCAGCTACTCGGGGGGAACGATGTTCGCGGGGACGATCGAGGGCTGGGGACTCGACTACTGGGAGGTGTTCCTGCTGGCCGCCGCGGTCCAGGTGCTGGTGCTCCCGGTGCTGCCGTTCTGCAGCCCGTCACCGGAGTCCGGGCTCGCGGTGCTTGACGATCCCCTCCCGTCTGGGGACAGTTAGCCGATGCCCGTGCTGATCGACCTCGCCTGCTGCGTCCTCGTCCTCCAGTCCGCCCCGGTGGCGGAGCACCTGGTCCCGATCCCCCTCGACGGGTGGGGTGCGGCGGTCACGGAGACCACGGTCCCCCTCCCCGAGGGGGGTGCCGCGGCGCCCGGGGCCCTGGTCGAACTCGCCCGCGAACGGGAACTCCGCGACGACCGCGTGGTGGTGGTGGAACCGGGCCGATCGGTCCGGCTCCCGCTCCGGGGGACCGGGGGACCGATCCGGCTGCGGCCGGGTGGGACCTACGAATGCGCCTGGGCCTGCGGCACCCCCGCGCCCGGGACCCGCCCTGCGGTCGACCTGGCGCTGAGGTCGGTTCGCGACCAGCGAATCCTCTGGGAACGGCCCGCGACCGGGACCGATCCCCCCGAGGGTCGGTGGCGCCGGGACCACGCGCGCTTCACGATCCCCGGGGACGCCGGTCCCTCCCTGCTGGACGGGGTGGAGTTCCACGTCCGCCACGTCGGGGCGAAGACCGACGCGCTCCACCTCGACAACCTCGTCCTCGCGGAGGTGGTGCCGGACGGGGCCGGGGTCCGGACGCTCTTCGACGGCCGCACCCTCGAGGGGTGGATCGGCTCGCGGGGCGGGGCACAGGACGCCTTCGTGGTCCGCGACGGCGCGATCCACTGCAACCCGGGCGCGACCGTCGGGTCGAACCTCTTCACCGAGGACCAGTACGAGGACTTCGTCCTGCACCTCGAGTTCCGGCTGCCCCCGGGCGGCAACAACGGCATCGCGCTTCGGGCGCCCCTGGAGGGCGACCCCGCCTACGCCGGACTCGAGGCCCAGGTGCTGGACACCATCCACCCCGGCTACCTCACCATCAAGCCCTGGCAGACCCACGGGTCGATCTACGGCGTGGCCCCCGCCCGGCGCGGGTTCCACCGGCCCACCGGCCAGTGGAACCGCCAGACGATCCGCGTCGAGGGTCGAAACGTCCAGGTCATCCTCAATGGGGCGACCATTCTGGACGTGGACCTCGACTTGGCGGTCGAGGCGGGTACGCTATCAGGACGGGAGCACCCCGGACTCCGCAGGCGCGCCGGCCACGTCGGCTTCTGCGGCCACGGGGACCCCGTGTCCTTCCGGAACATCCGCCTCCTCGAACTCGCTCCAACCGACCGCCCCCTTTCAGACAGGACCACCCCGTGAAGCACTCCAAGCGACCCGTGAATCGACGAACCTTCCTCCGGACCTCCCTCGGCGCCGCGGCCGCGGGCCCGCTGGCCGGCATGGCCTGGAAGCCCCACACCGGACGCGGGGGCAGGGCGGAGATCCTCCGGGTCGCCGCGATCGGCGTGGGGGGCATGGGCTGGACCGACCTCCGGCAGGTGGCCTCCCACCCCGCGGTCGAGATCGCGGGCCTGTGCGACGTCGACCGCAACAACCTGGGTCGCGCGGAGGAGCTCTTCCCCGATGCGGAGCCGTTCCAGGACTGGCGTGAGCTCTTCGACAAGCACGGCAACTCCTTCGATGCCGTGACCATCTCGACCCCGGACCACATGCACGCGCCGATCGCGATGACCGCGCTGATGGCCAACAAGAGCGTCTACTGCCAGAAGCCCCTGACCCACACGATCTACGAGTCGCGTCGACTGCGGGAGGTGGCGAGCCGGAAGCCGATCGTGGCCACCCAGATGGGGACCCAGAACGCGTCCCGGGACGGCAAGCTCCAGGCGCTGGCGATGCTGAAGGCCGGCGCGATCGGCGAGCTGCAGGCGATCCACGGATGGAGCGACCGGCCGGCCGGCTGGTGGCCGCAGGGCCAGGACCGTCCCGCGGGCAGCAGCCCGGTCCCCGACTACCTCGACTGGGACGGCTGGGTCGGCGTCGCGCCGATGCGCCCCTACAAGGCCGACGCCTACGCACCGTTCAAGTGGCGGGGGATCCGCGCCTTCGGCTGCGGCGCCCTCGGCGACATGGCCTGCCACATCTGCGACACCCCCATCCAGGCGTTCAAGCTCTACACCCCGACCTCCGCGATCTGCGAGGCGACCGACGCCACCGACGACATGTTCCCCAGCAAGGAACGGGTGGTCATCGAGTTCAAGGGCGTGAAGGCGAGCGGCAACAACCCGGTCAAGCTCTACTGGACCGACGGCGGCCGGATGCCCGCGCCCCAGGAACTGAACATCCGCGCCGACTACTCGCTCAAGCAGAACACCGTGGCGGTGATCGGCAGCAAGGCGACGCTCCTGATCCAGCCGGAGGCCGGCACCCCCCTGCTCTTCCGGGACGGCGACCCCGTCGACGACCTCAAGCTCCCCGACGTGCCCAAGCAGAACCACTGGCACCAGTGGGTCGACGCCGCGTTCTACGGCAACCCGACCCAGTCGAGCTTCGGGTTCGCGGGCCGGATGTGCGAGACCCTCTGCCTGGGCTCCCTGGCCTCGCGGTTCCCGAACCAGATGCTCGCCTACGACGCCAAGAAGATGAGCTTCCCCGGTTTCCCCGAAGCGGACAAGTTCGTCAGGACCGACTACCGCGAGGGCTGGGCGGTCGACGGCCTGAGCACCTGAGCGAACCGGGCACGACCGGTCCCCGTTCCCGTCGCCGAGGGCGATGGACCGGTCACAGCCAGGTGAACTGGTCGCCCCGGCCCTGTTTCGCGAGCATTCGCCGGCGATCGCGCCGCGCGAGCAGCGTGAAGGTCCCGTAGACCAGCACCAGGGTCCCGGAGTACGCGATCGCGACCCCGGTGGTGCCCATCAGCAGGCCCAGGGGGATCGCCGCGCCCAGCAGCAGCAGCACCGCGCCCCCCAGCAGCACCGGCACCACCCACTCGCGTCCCTCGTAGAGCAGGTACATGGGCGAGAGGGAGTGCAGGCAGTTGAAGGAGGACCCGACCCCCATGATGACCAGGGCGGTCCATCCGGCGCGGTACTTCGGCCCGAAGAGGCCCAGGGCCCATTCCCCCCCGAACCAGAGGAAGGCCATGAACCCGAGGGCGAACGTCCACATCATGAGCTGGCGTGAACGCAGGAACGCGCCCTGGCCCGCGGCGTCCCCGAGGGCGAGGCAGGCGGAGAGCCGGGGCCCGTACCAGCGGGAGGTCGCGGTGGAGATCACCACGATCAGGCCCGCGAGCTGGGCGGCCGCGGCGAAGATCGCGGTGTCCTGCCTCGCGTCCGGGATGAACCCCAGGACCAGCACCCCGAGGTTGGTGACCAGGCTCATCAGCAGGCTGAAGGTCAGGTAGGAGGTCGAGTGGCGCAGCCACTGGATCCGCTTGAAGCTGCGGTCGCCGGCCTCCTCGTTGCGGGGTCGCACCGAACGCGAGACCGCGTAGAGCAGGAGCAGCACCACCGTCCAGCTCAGGGACCAGACCAGCACGCCCTGGCTCGCGGTGACGTGGCGACTGCCGTAGAAGTACCCCAGCCCCAGCACCCCGCCCAGGAACAGGATCGGCAGCACGATCCGGTAGAGCGCGATCGAGGCCACGAAGGCGCCGTCGGTGGTCACCACCTCCACCAGCCAGCAGACCAGGACCACCGCGGGGAGGAACCAGATCGCGAGGAGGAAGGTCGGGGTGGAGAGCGCGGAGGACGGTGGACTCAGCCGGTGGACCAGCAGCAGCACGCCCATCACCAGGACGGTCACCACCACCACCACCAGCGGGGCGAAGCGACGAAAGCCCCGGACCAGGGGCATGCGCTGCTCCGCGCGATACTTCGGCACGATCTTGAGCAGGTACTTCTCCATCCCCAGGGTGGCGGCGGTGGCGGCCACGGTGATCGCGGCCACCGCCGCGCTGTAGACCCCGAAGACCTTCTGGTCGACGACGTATCGAGCGAGCAGCATCAGGGCCAGGGAGAAGACCAGGTAGTTCACGAGGGCCATGAGGGCGGCGGGCAGGACCTCCATGATCCCGCTCCGGGTGCGCTCGGCCTCGGAGGGATCGCCGGGGGCCGCCCGGGGCGCGGTGCCCTTTCGCAGGTGCATCAGCTCGAAGAGGTCCTCGTGGTTGTGGTTCAGCGACTTCATGCAGCGGCGGTCCTGGAACCCGGGGATCGGGGTGCCACACGCTACCAGCACCCGCCCCGGCGATGTTGATCGGCACCCCGGAATCCGATTCCGTGGAGGGAGCCGGTCGGGAGCAGCCGCCGGAACTATGATGGATAGTCATGAGCGAGCTCGTCGTCGAATTCAGGGACCTGCTGTTCTCCTACCGGGGAACCACCTTCCAGCTCGAGCTCCCGGGGTTCGAGGTGGCGGCGCGGGAGCGGGTCGCCCTGATCGGACGCAGCGGATGCGGCAAGTCGACCCTGCTGGACCTCGCCTGCGGGATCAAGCGTCCCGCGCGCGGCGCGGTTCGCTTCAACGGGGCGGACCTCTCGGCCCGGGGCGAGCTCGAGCGCCGGCGCACCCGACTGGACTCGATCGGGCTGGTGTTCCAGGAATTCCGACTGCTCGAGTACCTCACGGTCCTGGACTCGATCCTGCTGCCGGTGCGCCTCGCCGGACGACCGGTGACCCGGGCGCTTCGCGACCGGGCCCGCGAGCTCGCCAGCCGGGCGGGCATCGAGCACCTGCTCCGGCGACGGCCCCACCGGCTCTCGCAGGGCGAACGCCAGCGAGCGGCGATCTGCCGGGCGCTGGTGAGTTCCCCCCAGCTGGTCCTCGCCGACGAGCCCACCGGCAACCTCGACCCCGACACCGGGGAGGCGGTGCTCGACCTGCTCTTCGAGGAGGTGGCGACCGCGGGTGCCGCGCTGCTGGTCGTGACCCACGACCACGTCATCCTCCCCCGCTTCGACCGGGTGGTGGACCTCACCAACGAGAACCGGGCGGCCACGGAGGCGAGCGCATGAACCTCCGCGGCCTGCTCAACGCGATCAACCTCGCCTGGCGACACCTGGCGTTCCACGGAGTGCGCAGTTCGATCCTGGTGCTGGCGCTGGGCATCTCCGCCGCGCTCCCACTGGTGATCCAGTCGCTGATCGAACGCGGCGAGACCGCGACCATGGCCCGGGCGGACCGGACCCCGCTGGTGGTCGGGGCCCCCGGCGGCGGCATCGACCTGGTGCTGGGGGCGTTGTGGTTCCTCCCCGAGCCCCTCGGCTCGATCCCCGCGCGGACCGTGGGCGAGATTTCCGACTCGGGACTCGCCGACGCCCTGCCGCTCTCGCTCAGCGCACGCGCCGGGGGCGCACCGGTCGTCGGGACCGACGTGGGCTACCTCGACTTCCGGGACCTCCGGATCGCGGAGGGACGCTCCTTCGCGGTGCCGGGGGAGTGCGTGCTGGGGGCGGAGCTCGCCGCGAAACGCGGACTCGGACCGGGGGACACCATCCTCACCGATCCCGAGGGACTGCTCGACATCGGCGGGGGGTACCCCCTGCGACTGCGGATCACCGGGGTCCTCGCCCCCGCCCGTTCCCCGGACGACGGGGCGGTCTTCTGCGACCTGAGGACCAGCTGGATCATCGCGGGGCACGGCCACGTCCACATCGACCTCGAGGAGGTCAAGGACGAGCCGGAGGTCCTGATGGGGACCTCCGAGGAGGGGCGCTCGATCGCCAGCGCGGCGATCACCCCGTACACCGAACTCACCCCGGAACGGCTCGAGACCCTGCATTTCCACGGGAACCCCGAGGACCTCCCGATCGAGGGGCTGGTGGTGGTCCCGAGGGACGCGAAGTCCTCGACCATCCTCAGCGCGAGGCTCGAGCGACGGGGGGAGATCCAGCTCGCCCGGCCGAGCGTGGTCATCGCGGAGGTCCTCGAGCGCGTGTTCAAGATCGGGGCCCTGCTGGCGGGGATCCTGGTGGCGACCGGGGTGGCCACCCTGGCGGTGGTGGCCCTGGTGCTGGCGCTCTCGATCCGACTCCGCCGCGACGAGCTGGATACCCTTTCGAGGATCGGGGCGGGTCGGACCACCATCGCGACCCTGCTGCTCTCGGAGGTGGTGATCCTCGCCGGGGGCGCCGCACTCTTCGCGCTGCTGGTCCTCGCCTGCTCGTTCTCGCTACCCGACGACCTCGTGCTCCGACTCGCCAACTGAACCCCCGCACCCCGGACAAGGAACCCGACCATGACCACGAACCACGCACCCCTCCTCGGCCTGGTCGCCGGGACCGTTCTCCTCGCCGCGACCGGCTGCGACGGCACGTCCGGGGAGCCCCGCGGTGCGTCCCCCGAGGCCTCGGGACCCCCGACGGTCTTCGCGGACAACTTCCCGCTGCAGTCCTTCGCACAGGTCATGGGCGGGACCGAGGTGGAGGTCGACTCCCCCTGCCTGGAGGGCGAGTCGGCGGTCGACTACCGGCCGACGCCGGAACAGATCATCGAGATCCAGGACGCCTCGCTGATCCTCCTCAACGGCGCCGAGTTCGGGAGCTGGACCGCGAACGCCAGCCTGCCCGGGTCCCGGACGATCATCACCGCCAACGCCTTCCGGGACCAGTGGCTGGAGTCCACGCACCACCACCACCATGAC
>MDTG01435416.1_pt1 | contig 11397 bp, 9 predicted proteins | sample 811421 | NCBI WGS metagenome assembly MDTG01 (sample SAMN05326645, study PRJNA326480) | marine metagenome | isolation source: seawater | place: Pacific Ocean: South East | collected 2011
ACATCGTATTCATTAATTGAAATAAATCTTGGTATCTCACTCATTAATCTTCTAGCAAGTAATTCAAAAGAAGCATCCGCACCATCGTAACTATATCCTATAAATTCTCTATCTTTTACCTCTTCTAGAAGTTTTTTTATTTTAGGTTCGTTTTTCTCTACCTTTATACCAATAGAATTTAATCTAGACATGATGTTAGACTGCCCAGATTGATCTGATACTATAATATTTCTAGAGTTGCCCACTTCTTCAGGATTTATATGTTCATATGTTTTGGGATTTTTTTGAACTGCAGAAACATGCATTCCTCCTTTATGTGAAAATGCGGATGCTCCAACGTAAGGTAAATGTTTATTTGGTTTTCGATTCAGTAATTCATCTAATAATCTTGAACATTGCGTTAAATTTTTTAAGTTTTCACGTTTAATATTTAGTTGATAATTTTCATAAAAATCTTTTTTTAAAAAGAGGGTTGGTATCAAAGACGTTAAGTTTGCATTTCCACATCTTTCACCAAGCCCATTTATAGTTCCTTGGATCTGTCTCACTCCTGCTTGAACTGCAATTAAACTATTTGCAACTGCATTTTCTGTATCATTATGAGCATGAATTCCTAAGTGTTTACCAGGTATATGTTTTATTATTTTTGAAATAATATTTTCTACCTCATGAGGAAGTGTTCCGCCATTTGTATCACACAAGACAATCCATCTTGCTCCGTTATCATAGGCGGATTTCAAGCAATCAAGCGCATAATTAGAATTAGCTTTGTAGCCATCAAAAAAATGTTCTGCATCAAACATAAATTCTTTACCAGATTTAACTATATGTTTTGCACTTTCGCTAATGTTATCAAGATTTTCCTTTTTTGAGATTCCAAGAACAGCATCAACTTGAAAATCCCAAGATTTTCCAAACAAACAAACAGAGTTACTTTTTGAATTAATTAAAGATGATAACATTGGGTCATTTTCAGCACTATGCTCAGATTTTTTAGTCATACCAAAAGCAGTTAAATTAGATATTTTAAAATTATGATCTTTATTAAAGAATTCTGTGTCAGTTGGGTTTGCACCGGGCCAACCTCCCTCGATATAATCAATACCCAGCTTATCTAAAAAAAAAGATATTTTTTCTTTATCATCAATTGAAAAATCCACACCTTGTGTTTGTGCGCCATCACGAAGAGTGGTATCAAAAATATATACTTGATCTTTACTCATTTAAATTTCCAAGTCGTTTTACCATTTTTATCCTCTATTAAAACACCTTTGTCTAAAAGCTCGTCTCTAATTTTATCAGCTTCTTTATAGTTTTTATGTTTTCTTGCTATATTTCTATCTGAAATTTTGCTCATAATTTCAGTTTCATTCATCAAAAGTTTATTTTTCTTAAATTTTATCCATTGATTTTCCGTTTCATCAAGTAATCCAATAAATTTACATGCTGAAGCAAATAACTTTTTATCATTAGTACTGCCCTTTTTAGCTTTCTCATATAATTTGTGAAGATTAGCGATATAACCTGGAGTATTTAAATCGTCATAGAGTGGTTTTAGAATTTCATAATTAATTTCATCTGTTCGGTAATCAGGAGAATATAGATTGTACCATTTGTTAATTGTATTTTCACAATCATCTAAAAGTTTATCATTCCAATCTAGTGGTTGTTTATAATGAGCACTTATTAAAGCTAATCTCAAGACTTGACCGCTAACTTTATTTCTAAAATCTTTGATTTTCAAAATATTTCCTTGTGATTTAGCCATTTTTTCCTTTGAGATAGTGATGAATGCATTATGCAACCAGTAATTTGCAAAAACTTTAGTATCATTAGCACATCTAGATTGTGCAATTTCGTTCTCATGATGCGGAAATAATAAATCTATTCCACCGCCATGAATATCAAATTCATTTCCAAGAAATTTTTTTGACATTGCTGAACACTCTAAATGCCATCCAGGTCTTCCTCTGCCCCAAGGTGACTCCCAAAAAGGCTCACCTTTCTCTGATGGTTTCCACAACACAAAATCTTCAGAATTTTTTTTATTTTCACTTATTTCAACTCTTGAACCAGCAATTAATTCCTTCAGATTTTTGTTAGAAAGTTTTCCATATTCATTAAATTTACTTACTTCAAAATAAACGTGTTTGTTTACTTCATAAGCAAAATCTCTTTTTATTAAATCAGATATCATCTTTATCATTAAATCGACATGCTCTGTTGCTTTTGGTTCATGAGTTGGGATTTCACAATTTAAATAAATACAATCTTCCTTAAAACTTTTGATAACTGAATTAGTTAACTCAGAAATTGAAATTTTATTTCTTTTTGAAGAATTAATTATCTTATCATCAATATCTGTTATATTTCTAACGTATGAAACCTTAGAGTATTTTTTTTTTAAAATTTTATATAGAATATCAAAAACTACAATTGGTCTTGCATTGCCAATATGAGGATCGTCATAGACTGTTGGTCCACAGACATACATTTTGATATTTTTTTCATCCAAAGGTACAAACTTCTCTTTTTTGTTACTTAGATTATTTGTAAAAAAAATATCATTACTCATGATTTTAGAAATATACTTAAAAAATAGATTTGTGTATCTATTTGATTAATTAGGAATGATGCATACTGGAATTGGCTCCATTTTATGCATATTTTGTTTTCTTATTGTCTCGTATTTAGTTCGATTCGCAGAGTTTGGGTTAGCCATGGCTTCCTCTAGCTCTTTGTATTTTAACCCAAGTTGACCTTCGTCTGTTCTTCCATCGTCCCACAATCCATCTGTGGGCGCAGCGCTTATTATTTCATCGAGTATACCAAGTTCTTTTCCAAGCTCCCATATTTCTGACTTATTACAATCTGCTATTGGCGAAATATCAACTCCACCATCACCGTATTTTGTATAAAATCCAACTCCAAAATCTTCTACTTTATTTCCTGTACCAACAACGATGCCTTTATTTGCAGCAGCAACTTGGTACAGAGTAGTCATTCTTAGCCTTGCTCTTGAATTTGCCATTCCATGTTCATCATCAAATTTTGATAAACTCGCATTAAATGCTAAAAATAATTCATCTAAATTTATTGTATGAGCTTCTACATTTTTAAAATTTTTTACTAACCACTCCTGATGCTTAAGACTTAGGTCGTGCTGATTTGATTTCTGTCTTATGGGCATTGATAAAACAATTGTTTTTAAGCCTGTCATTGCGCTTAAAGTGCTTGATACTGAAGAGTCTATTCCTCCTGAAATTCCAATAACTAAAGCTTCTGCTTTTTTTGGCATGTTACCTACATAGGTCTTTATCCAATTTGTAATAAATTTTGCTTTTTCTGAAGGATTCATAATTTTCTTTTAATAAAAATTTTTATTAAAACAAGGCTTAAGATGCCGCTTGAATTGTATTTTTAGAATAAGTGCTATTCTTTTTAATCTCATCTGAAATTAAAAAAGCCAATTCTAAAGCCTGATCAGAGTTTAATCTAGGATCGCAGTGAGTATGATACCTGCTAGATAAATCGGAGTCTGATATTTTTCTTGCACCCCCAGTACATTCTGTCACATCTTGTCCAGTCATTTCAACGTGTAATCCCCCCGCATAAGATCCTTCGGATTGATGTATACCAAAAACGCTTTTAACTTCACTAACAACATTGTTAAATGGTCTGGTTTTAAAACCAGTTGTTGATACTATTGTATTTCCGTGCATGGGATCACATGACCAAATAACATTTAATCCCTCTTTTTTTATTCCCCTGATCAATTTGGGTAAAAATTTTTCAACATTTTGATGTCCAAATCTAGAAATTAGGGTAATTTTACCTTTTTCATTATTAGGATTAAGAACTTCGCAAATTTTTGCAATTTCGTCAGGTTCAGAAGTTGGTCCACATTTAATTCCTATAGGATTTTCGATTCCTTTGCAAAATTCAATATGACCTCCGTCTAATTGTCTAGTCCTATCACCAATCCAAACAAAATGAGCAGATGTATCGTGGTATTCACCAGTTGTTGAGTCAACTCTAGTCATGCTTTCTTCAAAGGGTAAATGTAAAGCCTCATGTGAAGTCCAGAAATTTACTGTGTAAAGTCTATTATTAAAATCTGAGGTAATTCCACAAGCTTCCATAAAAGCAAGAGCGTCTGCTATTTTGTCTTCCAGATCTTTAAATTTTTTAGCTTGTGGACTTTTTTTAATATAATCTAAATTCCATAAATGAACCTTGTTTAGGTCAGCAAATCCACCTTTAGAAAATGCTCTTAATAAGTTTAGCGTCGCTGCTGATTGAGAATAAGCCTTATACATTCTTTTTGGATCTGGTCTTCTAGCCTTTTCGTTAAAATCAATTGCGTTAATATTATCACCTAAATAGCTTGGTAATTCTATGTTGCCCTGTTTTTCAGTTGGCGCGCTTCTAGGTTTCGAAAATTGACCAGCAATTCTTCCGAGTTTTACAACAGGTAATGATGCTGAATAAGTAAGTATCAAAGACATTTGTAGAATTACTTTAAAAGTATCTCTAATGTTGTCAGGGTGAAACTCAGCAAAACTCTCTGCACAATCACCTCCTTGGAGAAGGAAAGCTTTACCATCTGAAACCTTAGAAAGTTGTTCCTTAAGGTGTCTTGTTTCTCCTGCAAATACAAGGGGTGGAAATGTTTTTAATTTATTTAATACAGAACTTAGCTCCTCCTCATCATCATAAGTAGGTATGTGCTTTACTGGGTATTTTTTCCAACTGTTAATTTTCCAATTTTTCATGTTCAACCGGAAGTTTTAACAGAGTTGTTATATTTATCAAGATTATCAATTAAAAATAAGAAATATTCATACTATCCTTTGCTTTTGCCGAAATATACCAAGCATCAAAAGCAGTTAAATTTTCAAAAACTCTGAAATAACCATATTTAATCATTAATTTATCAATTTTTTTTTCAAGATCCGTAAAGTTATGCTCGATTGTAAACACTGCTGGTTGATACTTTAAGAAGTCAAATGAATTGAGTATCTCAAACTCTGATCCCTCAGTATCTACAGAAATATATGATGGTGATTTACCTTTAAATTCTTGCTCGATGACGTGATTTAAAGAAATAGTTTCTACATTAATATTTTTACCATTTCCAATTCTTAAAGCAGTGTTACCTGGCATAGACATATAATCGGAATGCTTAAACTCATCTATAGTTGAAAAAACACTTTCATCAGATGAAAAAAAATTAAGTTTTTCATCTGACTTGCTCCAAATACACTTTGTAATTATTTTAGAATTTTTACGATTTTTTTTTAAAGAATTTATCCAGTTTATATCTGGCTCAGCTAAAACTCCTGTCCAAGAGAATTCATTTTCCAGTTTATATGTATTTGACAAATCTACACCATTAGTTGCACCAAATTCTAAAAATGTTTTATTAAAATAATCCTTCACTACAAAAGAAGCAAATAAATCCTGATACAATTGTGATTTTAGATTTTTTTCATTTTTTTCAATATATTTAATAAAATCAACAAGTATGTATTTATTCTTGTAAATTAATGAACCCTGGTCAAAAGCTTGTTTTAATACAACACTATGTGGGATTTTTTTTTTTTTCGAAAATTCAGATACTTGCCAGAAATTTACAATTTTACCTTTAAAATCTATTTTAAATAATTTATTCACTAGACTTTTACAGTTTCAGACAAAATTCTAAATTTATACATCTTAAAATTTTAAATAATTTAGTTTTTCTCAATTCAATCAAAAGATCTAATAGATATATTCCTAAATAGAAGCACTAATGATAAAATATATTTTTAAAATTACTCATGAAATAATTACAAAATTAAACATAATAAAATAAAGATTTACTCAACAGTAACGGATTTAGCTAAATTTCTTGGCTTATCTATATCATATCCTTTTTTAAGAGCTGAGTAATATGCTAATTTTTGAAGAGGTATTGTTATAAGAAAAGGAAATAAGTCATTATTTGTATTTTCAACTTCGATTGTTTCCCAAATATTTTCAGAAATTATTTCATCTTTACTCTTATTGGTAATTAACAAAACCTTTGCACCTCTTGCTATTACCTCCTGCATATTTGAAATAGTTTTTTTATAATAATTATCTCTTGGAGCCAAAATCACAACTGGCATTCCATCTTCTATCAATGCTAAAGGACCATGTTTCATTTCACCAGCAGGATAGCCCTCTGCATGAACATATGATAATTCTTTAAGTTTTAATGCACCTTCAAGTGCTATCGGATATGATAAACCTCTACCCAAAAACATTGAACCTTTTGCTTCATTAAAAGTAGAAGAAATAGCCTGAATATCGTTATCTATTAGTAGAGATCTTTCAATTAAACTTGGTAAAATAAGTAAGTCTTTAATCTTTTCTTTATAATTTTCTTTATTAATTTCTTTTTTTAATGAACCCAATTTTAAAGCTAAAATATATAGTATCAGCATTTGACCTAGAAAAGCTTTTGTAGATGCAACACCTATTTCTGGCCCACAATGAATTGGTAATACAAAATTTGCATCTCTTGCTATTGAGCTTTCGATCACATTAACAACTGCACAAGTTTTCATATTATATTTATTACATAGATCAAGTGCCGCATAAGTATCTGCTGTTTCTCCTGATTGTGAGACAAATATATATAGCGAGTCTTTTTTAAATCTATTATTTCGGTATCTAAACTCTGATGCAATATCTATACTAACATCAAGCTGGGTTAATTCTTCAAACCAATATTTAGCCATTAAGCAAGAATGATAGGCAGTACCACAACCTATTAAGGTAATCGAATTGATCTCATTACTTTTCCAGGGGAAATTATAAATATTTATTTCTGAGTTTGTTTTGTCTATATATTCCTTGATGCCAGTCTTAATAGTTGTAGGTTGTTCTTCAATTTCCTTAGCCATAAAATGCTTAAAGTCTCCTTTTTCATAACTAGCTTCATCAGATGAAAGTTCTAGAATTTTTTTATTTATTTTTTTTCCCTCTTCGTTAAAGAAAAGAACTTGATCCTTTTTAACAATACAAAATTCACCATCGTCAAGATAAGTAATTTTATTTGTCATATCCTTTAATGCGTAAGAATCTGATCCAAGATAATTTTCATTTGGTCCATATCCAACAGCCAAAGGGGAACCTCTTCTAGCTCCAACTATAAAGTCAGGAATATCCTTAAAAATAATTCCTAAAGCAAAACTACCTTGCAATTGTTTTAGTGTTTTTGTTATCGCTTTTTCTAATTTACTAGTTTTAAGATTTTCTGTAATAAGATGGACAATAACTTCTGTGTCTGTTTGAGATTTAAAAATATGGCCTTTAGTAGTTAAATATTTTTTTAAAATTACAGAATTTTCAACAATACCATTATGAACAACAGAAACACTCCCAGATGAGTGTGGATGAGCATTAAGACTATTTGGAGCACCATGAGTAGCCCATCTTACATGTCCAATTCCAATGTTTCCCTTCAAATTTTTTAAATCAAAATTTTCCTCTAAGATGTTTACTCTCCCTTCGGATTTGAGCTCTTTGATTTCACCTTCAAATAAAGTTGCAATTCCAGCAGAGTCATAACCTCTATATTCAAGTTTTTTCAGTGAGTTAATGATGCTAGCAGATACAGCCTTATTGCTTGAAATTCCAATTATACCACACATAATCTATTTATTTTTTCTTTTGTAATTATTAATTTCAGTTTGTAAAGATCTTGATAATGCTAAAGACTTTTTAGATACATCTTTAGTAATTACCGAACCTGCACCCACAATACTTTCATTATGAATTGTAACTGGAGCAACTAATGATGAATTTGACCCAATAAATACTTTATCTTTAATTTTCGTTTTATTTTTCTTCACACCATCATAGTTACAAGTAATAGTGCCCGCTCCAATGTTTGTAGCTTTACCAATTTCAGTATCACCAACATAAGATAAATGACTCACCTTTGATTTTTTACCAACAGTACTTTTTTTTATTTCAACAAAGTTTCCTATTTTAGATCCCTCCTTTAAAATAGTATCTGGTCTTATTCTTGCATAGGGACCAATCTCAACATTATTTTCTATTTTACACTCCTCTAGGTATGAAAAAGATTTAATAATTACATTATTTCTAATTTTTACTTTAGGACCAAAAACTACATAAGGCTCGATTAGCACGTTATTGCCAATTTTTGTATCTTTTGAAAAAAAAATTGTCTCAGGTCCTAACATTTTAACGCCTGATTTTAAAAATTTATTTCTTAACTTGGTTTGATTTTTATTTACATTTAAAAGATTCATTTAGGTTTTGTTTACAATAAGTATATAATTAGATTAATTCACAAATTATTTCTTTAAAATACTTTTATTATGAAACAAAAATTTACTATTTTATTTGATTTGGACGGCACACTTGTTGATACTGCACCAGATTTAATGCACGCCCATAACTATGTAATGAAAAAATTTGGCTATCCAACCAAATCTACAGAACAAATTAGAAATTTAGTTGGTAAAGGCGCCGGAGTTATGATCGGAAGATCTATTTGGGGGCAAGCCAAAAAAGAATTTAGTAAAGTGAATGATGAAAAAATTAAAAAGGAAATGGTTAATGAATTTGTAAATTTTTATGGGAAAAACTTAATTAATGATAGTACTTTAGTTAATGGAGTTAAGGATTTTCTGAACTGGGGTAAAGAGGGAAATATATCAATGGCTGTATGTACGAATAAGCAAGAGCATTTATCTAGAGACTTATTGAAGAAAATTGGAATTTATAATTATTTCGAATATGTTGCAGGATCAGATACTTTTAAATACTGTAAACCAGACCCTAGACATTTAACCTCGGTTGTTGAAATTTTAGATGGAGACTTAAATAAGACAATAATGATTGGTGATAGTGAAACTGATGCTAATGCAGCTAAATCTGCTGGAATACCATTTATACTATTAGAGGACGGTTACACTGACAAAAGGATAGAGGAAATTCATCATAATCACTTGATTAAAGACTTTGTTGGGGTTGAAAATATAATTTCGAAATATCTTTAATATTGATTAATCTTATTTAAAGATTAAAACAAATGCATTAATTTAACAGATAGTAAATTGCATTTTATAGAAAAAGAACCACAACAAAAAAGAATTGATTTTAATAATAAATTAAAATCAAATAAAATTTTACGAGTTCCTGGGGCCTATAATCCTTTAACTGCAAAATTAATTGAAGAAATTGGATTCGATGCTGTGTATGTCTCGGGTGGGGTAATGGCAAACGATCTTGGGTTTCCTGATATAGGTTTAACTACTCTGCAAGATGTAAGTACTAGATCCTTTTTAATTTCAAGAGTAACAAATCTTCCTACCATTGTAGATATTGACACTGGATTTAAAAGTTGTAAGGAGACAATAGAAACTTTTGAGGAATTTGGTATTACAGGAGTTCATTTAGAGGACCAGATTGAAAGAAAAAGATGCGGTCACCTTGATAATAAAGAATTAATTTCAACAGAAGCTATGGTTAAAAAAATTAAAGAGTGTGTTGCTTCTAAAAAAGACTCAAATTTCAAAATTATCGCTCGATCAGATGCAAAAGGCGTAGAGGGATTAGATAAAATGATTGAAAGATGTAAAGCTTATGTGGATGCAGGTGCAGAAATTATCTTTCCTGAAGCCCTTCAAGATGAAAAAGATTTTGAGAAAGTTAGAAAAAACTTAAATTGTTATTTGTTAGCTAATATGACTGAATTTGGTAAATCGAAGCTTTTTAACTATAAAGAGTTAGAAAATATTGGTTTTAATATTGTTATTTATCCAGTAACGACACAAAGATTAGCAATGAAAAATGTCGAAGATGGTTTAAGGGACATTTATACAAATGGACACCAAAATAATATTATTGATAAGATGCAGACTAGAAAAAGACTTTACGAACTTGTTGACTATGAAAAATATAATTCTTTAGATGAAAAAATTTATAACTTTAGTACAGAAGGTCACGAATAATGAGTGAAGATATAAAAAAAGGTTTATTAGGTATTGTGGTGGATGAGACTGAAGTGTCTAAAGTTATGCCAGAAATTAATTCACTTACTTACAGGGGTTATGCTGCACAAGATTTATGTGAATATTGTAGATTTGAAGAAGTAGCCTATTTAATTTTAAATAAAGATTTACCAAATACAATACAGCTTAGACAATTTGAAAAAGAAGAGAAAAATAATAGAGAATTGTCAAAGAACTTGTATGAAATTATAAAACATATGCCAAAGAAGTCTCACCCAATGGATGTTGCTAGAACTGCGGTTAGTGTAATGGGATTAGAGGATAAAGAAACCCAAGATTCATCACAAGAAGCAAATATGAGGAAAGCTCTTAGAATTTTTGCAAAAACTCCGACTGCTTTGGCAGCATTCTATAGAATTAGAAACGGAAAAAAAATTATTAAACCTAAAAAAACTTTAAATTTTGCTGAAAACTTTTTTTATATGTGTTTTGGTAAAGTACCTCAAAAGGAAATTGTTAAAGCATTTGATGTATCTTTAATTCTTTACGCTGAACATAGTTTTAATGTTTCAACTTTTACAGCTAGAACTATTACGAGTAGTTTATCTGACATTCATGGAGCAATCACAGGGGCAATTGCTAGTTTAAAAGGTCCTTTACATGGTGGTGCTAACGAAGAAGTTATGCATATGATGAATAAGATAAAAAGCCCTGCAAATGCTTTGAAATGGATAAATAATGCTTTGAAAAATAAAGAAGTGGTTATGGGTTTTGGGCACAGAGTTTACAAGTCTGGCGATTCAAGAGTACCAACAATGCGAAAATATTTTGCAAAGGTCGCTAGAATTAAAAAAGATAAAAAATTTGAGAAAATTTACGACATTGTTGAAAAAGTTATGATAAAAGAAAAAAATATATATCCTAATGTTGATTATCCAACAGGTCCAACTTACCATTTAATGGGATTTGAGACAGATTTTTTTACACCAATATTTGTTATTTCAAGAATTACAGGATGGTCTGCTCATATTATGGAACAACATGCTGCAAATAAACTTATTAGACCATTAGCAAGTTACAAGGGTAACAAACATAGAAGAGTTTTACAACTTAATCAAAGATAAATTCAATATTAACTAAATGCTTCTACCCATGTCCCTTGAGTTGATGCTTTAGAATATTCCGTTGCGCGACCTTCAAAAAAGTTCATATGTTCTACAGCATTCAACATTGTATCAAGCCAACCAAGGGGATTTTTTTCTACATCATAAATTGGTTCCAAACCTAATTGAACTAACCTTCTATTTCCAATAAATCTAATATAATCTTTAACTTCTTGTGCAGTTAAACCTTCCATTGGTCCCATTTCAAAAGCTAAATC
>MDTG01071385.1_pt1 | contig 11396 bp, 12 predicted proteins | sample 811421 | NCBI WGS metagenome assembly MDTG01 (sample SAMN05326645, study PRJNA326480) | marine metagenome | isolation source: seawater | place: Pacific Ocean: South East | collected 2011
AAAACTTCCCATCATAATTTGAAATATCATTAAAAATATAGAAAGAAGTATTATTTTATTGGCAAAATTTAATTTGCTGATTCCGATAGTCCAAAAAATTAACAATTCGTTTTTAGCTTCATAGTCATTTAAGACAAAAAAAAGAGTTATGAAAAAAATAAATGGTGTTATTCTATGAATAATTTTTGGAAAATTCAGAAAAATGTATGAAAAATAGGTTTTAAGACCATGACCGTCTTGTGAGACAAAATCAAAATAGTTTACTGCTTGCATGGTCCATACTATTAGACCAATCGTTAAAGATAAAATTAGAAAAAAAACCAGCGTATCTTTAGCAAATTTTCGAAATATTAATTTTTTCATTGAAAATAATAAATTTCCCAATATATAGCATTCATTTATAATTCTTTGTATTTAAAAATTTATGACTATCATAATTAACTTTAATAAGAACTCACAGAAAAAAATATCGACAAATATCGTCTTATTTGTTGATGAAAAATTCAACACTAATCCGCTTAAAAAATATATTTCAAGCTTGGAATTTTCATACATTACTGATTTATTGAAAACAAGTGATTTAAATAAAAAATTGTTTGTTTTCGAATTAAGCTCAAAAAAAAAGATTATTTTAATCTCTATCAAAAAAAATATTAAAAGTTCAGACATAGAAAGTTTAGGTGCAGATCTTTACTTGCGAATTAATTATGGGAAAAATAGTGAGTATTTTTTAAATTCAGATAGCTTGATTACTAACCAAAAAAATTTTATTGGACATTTTCTTCATGGTCTTAAATTAAAGTCATATGAATTTAAAAAATATAAATCTAAAAATGAAAAAAGAACTATAACGTTCAATGTAGTAGGTAATAAAAATATACCTCCGAAAAAAGATCAAACAAAATTTAAAGCTTTGGAAGAGGGAACTTTTTATGCAAGAGATTTAGTTTCTGAACCAGGTAATGTTTTACACCCGGATGAGTATGCAAGGAGATTAAAATCTTTAAAAAAATTTGGTTTAAAAGTAAATATTTATGATGAGAAAAAGCTTAAGAAATTAGGAATGAACGCTTTATTGGGAGTAGGGCAAGGAAGTATAAGAGGATCTTATCTTGTTACAATGGAATGGAATGGAGCAAAAAATAATTCAAGTCCGTTAGCTTTTATTGGAAAAGGAGTCTGTTTTGATACTGGGGGCTATTCTCTTAAGCCAGCTAAATTTATGGAGGACATGACCTACGATATGGCAGGTTCAGCTGCCGTAGTAGGATTAATGAAAAATTTAGCAATAAGAAAATCAAAAGTAAATGCGGTAGGTGTTGTTGGACTCGTGGAAAATATGGTTAGCGGTAACGCTCAAAGACCTGGAGATATAGTAAAATCTTTTAGCGGAAAAACAATTGAAATATTGAATACTGATGCAGAGGGAAGACTAGTATTAGCAGATGCAATAACTTTTACTGAAAAAAAATTTAAACCAAAATTTATGATTGATTTAGCTACTTTAACTGGTGCAATCATTGTATCCTTAGGATCCGAATACGCTGGACTTTTTTCAAATAATGATAAATTATCAAAACAGTTACTTGAAGCTGGTGAAAAAGTGGAAGAAAAATTATGGAGAATGCCATTAAATAAAAATTTCGACAAATTAATAAATTCAAAAAATGCTGATATGCAGAATATAAATTATGTAGGAGGTGCAGGCTCTACTACTGCAGCTCAATTTTTACAGAGATTCATTTTAAACAAAACGCCGTGGGCTCATCTTGATATCGCTGGAATGGCTTTTTCGAAATATGGAGGAGCATTAAATTCAGGTGGTGCAACTGGTTATGGTGTTAGATTGCTAAATCAACTTATTGAGGATTTTTATGAGTAATACAGAGCAAACTTTATCAATAATCAAACCTGATGCTGTAGAAAGAAACTTGGAAAATGAAATAAAAGAAATTTTTAAAACTAGAGGTTTTAAAATAATTAAAGAAAAAAAAATTCAAATAGAAAAGACTGAAGCTGAAAGATTTTATAAAGTTCATGAGACTAAACCATTTTATAATGATTTATGCTCCTACCTTTCCTCAGGTCCAATAGTAGTTATGGTTTTAGAAAAAGAAAATGCAGTTTCAGGAAATAGAGAATTAATGGGTGCAACAAATCCTTCAGAAGCCCAAGAGGGAACTATTAGGAAGAAATATGGGATTTCCATAGATAAAAATTCCGTGCATGGATCTGATAGTAATGAAAATGCAAAAATTGAGATAGATTTTTTCTTTAAAGATTAAAAAATAACTTTTTTATAGCTTTAGGATATAGAACATGTTCCAGCTTAAGTATTCTTCTTTTAAGAGACCTTTCATCATCATTTTTAAAAATCTTAACTTTTTTTTGTAAAATTATTTTACCTGAATCCAATTTTGAATTCACAAAATGAACAGTACAACCTGAGTATTTGTCCTTATTTTTTATTGCTCTTTTGTGAGTGTTTAAGCCTTTATATTTAGGCAATAAAGAGGGATGAATATTTAATATTTTACCTTTAAATTTGTTGATGAAATTTTTTGACAAAATTTTCATAAATCCTGCTAGACAGATTAAATAGATTTGATTTTCCTCAAGATATCTAAGAATTTTAGTCTCACTATTACTTTCATCTTTGAAATTTACAATTTTTTTTTTGATCTTAAATTTTTTTGCATAGTTCAGACCTTTAGCAGAAAAATTATTCGAAATCACAATTTCAATTTTAATAGGTGAATTTTTTGTTAAAGAAAATTTGTAAAGACTTTTAAAATTTGTCCCATTACCAGATATAAAAATCGCCGTTTTAATCTTACCTTGACCAATTAATTTTTTCATTTAATTTTACTTTTTGAGATCCACTGGAAATTTTACCAATAACATACGGCTTAAATTCTCTCGTAAAGAATTTTTTTATTTTTTTTAGATTTCTAGGGTTGATAATTAAAACAAACCCAACTCCACAATTAAATGTCTTTAACATTTCTGTATCATTAATCTTATTTTTTTTTAACCAAGAAAAAATTTTTAGAGGATTAATCTTATTAAGATCTATATTCGCACATAAATCTTTTGGAATAATTCTTTTTATATTATCAGCTATCCCACCCCCTGTAATATTTGCACAACCATTAATTAAATTATATTTTGTTAAATTAAGCACTTCATTAACATAAATTTTTGTTGGTTTTATAAGTTCTTTTTTAAGAAAATAATTTTTTCTTATATCAATTTTTTTTTTCTTTATTAAATATCTTACTAATGAGTATCCATTGGAGTGTAGACCACTAGATGGAATTGCCAGTATAAGATCTTCTTTTTTAATTTTTTCTTTATTCAAAATCTTTCTTTGATCAACAATTCCGACAGCAAAACCGGCAATATCAAATTTTCCCCTATCATATGTTCCAGGCATTTCAGCAGTCTCACCTCCAACTAATTCACAATTGGACATTGTACATCCTTTAACGATTCCTTTTAAAATTGATTTTAGTTTTTTTAAATCAATTTTGTTTATTGAAATATAATCTAAAAAAAATAAAGGTCTTGCACCTTGAACAATTAAATCATTAACACTCATTGCAACCAAATCTATTCCTATCGTATCGTATTTTTTAAGAATATTAGCTATTTCAATTTTAGTTCCAACACCATCCGTACAAGCTACTAAATTTGGATTTTTTATATTTTTTGGAATTTTACTAATTGAGCCAAAACCACCTATATTATTTAACTTTTTTTTGCCTCTTTTTTTTGATGTGATATTTGAAATAAATTTAACAAATTTATCTGCAGCACTAATATCAACACCACTTTTTTTATATGTAATTAAGTTTTTATTCATTATTATATCGTATGACTTTAAAATATAAAATTATTCATTTTAGATCTTTATACATCTTTTTTGCATATATATCTTTATTGATATTTTTTTTCTCCACAACCAAAGTTCACGCAAAAGCATTTGATATTGACAATATTAAAATATCAATGCCATTCGAAATGGAATTCAATAAAAACAAGGTGATTGATGAAGGTTTTAGGAAGGCATTTTCTCAACTTATATCTGTAATAGTAAATTCCTCTGATCAAAAAAAAATCAATCAAATACTATTAAAGGAAATTAAAGGCATGATTGAATCTTTTTCAATTAAGGAAGAAAAATTTGTAAATGAAACCTATTTTGTAAGCTTAGGAGTTTCTTTTAATAAAAAGAAAGTTTTCGATTTTTTAGAAAAAAAAAATATTTTTCCATCGACACCAATTAAAAAAAAATTATTATTCATCCCAGTTGTCATTGATGAAAATAAAAGAGATTTACTTATATTTTCAAATAACAAATTTTTTGATGAGTGGTTAGTAAACAGGGAAGATTTTCATTTAATTGATTATATTCTCCCAGCAGAAGATCTTGAGGATTTAAACATACTAAGAGATAATTTTGATAATATTGAGCAATATGATTTTAAAGAGATCACTAATAAATACGATTTACAAGACTCAATAATTGCTTTGATTTTCAAAAAAGAGGGAAAATTAAGAGTTTTATCCAGAATTTCGATAATGGGAAATTTAATTATAAAAAATCAAACATTTTCTAAAACAGACATAGAAAACATGGAAGTTGTAGTAGAAATTATCAAAAATTTGCAAAATATATATGAAGACAATTGGAAAAATTTTAATCAAATTAATACATCTATAAAATTACCCCTTTATCTTAAAATAAGTAATAATGATAATCTTAAAATTTTGAATTTTGAAAAAAATCTAAATGAAACTGATTTAATTTATAGTTACTCAATTTCGAAATTTGACAGAGACTTTGTCTATTATCATATCATCTTTAATGGAACACCTAGTATATTCTTGAAAACGATGAATGATAAAGGTCTTAATTTTAATACTCAAAATAAAACGTGGATTTTAAAGTGAAAGATTTAAGTCAAGATATCATCAAATTTGAATATGAAAATAACTTTAGGAATGAAGATTTTTTTGTTTCAAAAAGCAATCAACACGTTTTTGATTTGTTAAATAAGTGGCCAAAATGGGAAAAAAATTTTTTGAATATAAGTGGAGAAAAATTATGTGGAAAAACTCATCTAATGAACATTTTTTTAAAAAAATATAAAGGTATCATGATAAACTCTGAGACATTAAATAATGATTTTTTAAAAAAAATAAAGATTTATCAAAATATAGTCATAGAAAATCTTACAAAAAAAATTGATGAAAAACTATTTTATTCATTGTTAAATATTATAGAGCAGGACAACAAATATTTGATTATTACATCTGATATCCCAATAGTAAAAATAAATTTTAATTTAAAAGATCTTAAGTCAAGGACTACTAATTTTCTTTTACAGAATATAGAAAAGCCTGATGATGAATTAATTTTTGCATTAATTCTTAAAAATTTATCAGATAGACAAATATCATTAGACAAAAAGTTAATAAACTATGTAGCAAAAAGAATTGATAGATCATATAGCAATATATTTGATTTTATATATAAGATCGATGAGATTAGTTTAAAAAAGAAAAAAAAAGTTGATTTAAAAATAATTAAAAGCGTTATGGGAGGATTAATTGAATAAGTACAGAAGTCATAATTGTAATGAGCTTAGAAAAAAAGATGTAGGAAAAAAAGTTTTACTCTCTGGTTGGATAAATAAGAAAAGAGATCATGGAAATCTTTTGTTTTTAGATTTAAGAGACAATTATGGAATTACCCAATGTATAATAGATAAACAGAATTCACATTTTAAAGATTTAGAAAAAATTCAATTAGAAACGGTTATTAAAGTTGATGGTGAGGTAGTTGATAGATCAAAAGATACGATTAATAAAGAGATCAATACAGGTGAAATTGAGGTTAGTATAAATAATTTTATAATTTTAGGCAGTTGTGATGAGTTACCGTTACCAGTTTTTAGTGATCAAGAATATGCTGAGGAAATTAGGTTAAAGTATAGATTTTTGGATTTAAGAAGAAAAAAAATTCATGAAAATATTATTTTAAGATCTAAAGTAATTTCTTTCATAAGGAATGAAATGAATAACTTTGGTTTTTTAGAATTTCAAACACCCATTTTAACTTCTTCAAGTCCTGAGGGTGCCAGAGATTTTTTAGTTCCAAGCAGATTAAACCCAGGGAAATTTTATGCGCTTCCACAAGCTCCACAACAATTTAAGCAGCTTATCATGGTCTCAGGTTTTGATAAATACTTTCAAATAGCACCATGCTTTAGGGATGAAGATGCAAGAGCTGATAGAAGTCCTGGTGAATTTTATCAACTAGATATTGAGATGTCATTTGTAGAACAAGAAGACGTATTTAAAGTAGTCGAAAATTTATTAATAAATACTTTCAAAAAATTTTCAGACAAAAAAATTATTTTTGATAAGTTTCCTAAAATTTCTTATGTGGAAACAATGTTGAAATATGGTACTGATAAACCAGATTTAAGAAATCCTTTAATAATATATGATATTACTGAAATTTTTTTGAGAGAGGATGTCTCGTTTGAAATATTTAAAAAACTAGTAAAATCAGGATCCAGAGTTAGGTGTATAGTCACTAAAAATACAAAAGATAAACCAAGAAGTTTTTTTGATAATATTGATAATTGGGCAAAAGAACAAGGAGCTTCAGGCCTTGCATATTTTACTATTGAAAAAGATAAAAAGATTTCTGCAAAAGGTCCAGTTGGTAAGTTTTTTTCAGAAGAAGCTTTAAAAGAAATTTTAATTAAAACTCAAGCTGAGGTTGGTGATAGTATTTTTCTTGCATGTGGTAATCAAAAAGAGGTTGAAAAAATTTCGTCTATTGCAAGAGATAAAATCGCAAGAGATCTTGATCTAATTGATGAAAATACTTTTGCGTTCTGTTGGATTGTTGATTATCCAATGTTTGAAATTAATGATCTGACTAAAAAAATTGAATTTAGTCATAATCCTTTTTCAATGCCACAAGGTGATCATAATAAAATTAACTTTGAAAAACCCTTAGATATTCTTGCATATCAATACGATATTGTTTGCAATGGTATAGAACTCTCTTCTGGTGCAATTAGAAATCATATTCCTGGACTAATGTATAAATTGTTCTCCATTGCAGGCTATACAAAAAATCAAGTTGATGAGAAATTTAGCGGGATGATTAATGCTTTAAGCTATGGAGCTCCACCGCATGGTGGAATAGCACCTGGCATCGACAGAATTGTTATGCTTCTTGCTAATGAAAAAAATATTAGAGAAGTAACAATGTTTCCGATGAACCAAAATGCGCAAGATTTAATGATGAATGCTCCATCCGAGGTTAATGAAAAACAATTGAATGAACTTAATCTATTTCTAAAGCCAAAGAAATGAACTATTTTTTCCCTTTGAGATTAATTTTAATATCTGACAAATCCACTAAATTTTTTTTATAATTATTTCTTACAAATCCTTTGCTAGTAATATCTTTGACAATTTTTAATAGTTGATTTTGACCTTCTGAATTATGGTCATCTGAATTAGAGTTGTCTGGATTCCCTATTGACGGGGTATGAGCAAGATCTTCTCTATTTTGATAAGAAATCGCTAATTCTCTAAAAATGTAATCTAAAATAGATGATGCGCTTAATATTCTATCATTACCAAAAACTTTACCAGATGGTTCAAATTTTGTACCTACAAATGCACTTATAAATTCATCCAAGGGTACTCCATATTGAAGACCCAGAGAAACTGCTATTGCAAAATTATTCATCAGTGCTTTTACTAATTCTCCTTCTTTACTAGTATCAATAAAGATTTCACCAATCTTTCCATCTTCATACTCACCTGTATGAAGATAAACCTTATGATCCCCAATAGTTGCTTTTTGGATGTAACCTTTTCTACGATCTGGCATACTAAACCTTTTACCATTATTTTCAGAAATTGAGTTTTTGGACTTAATTATATTTTCTAAACTTGTATTTGTCGTTTTTTTTTGTTCTAAAACAGTGTCAATTTTTTTATTTTCAATAATTTTATTATTTTTTGGGTCTAAACTTTTAGTTTTTCTATTATCAAGCTTTACGTCTAAAACTTCAAATTTCCCATCATCTCTTTTTTCAAGATTTTTGAGTTCAATCTCATTAACTTCATCTAAGTAATGATTTACTTTAAAAGTACATGTGTAATATGTTTCAACTAAATATTTTGCCATAAAACCCCAATTTTTTTTTAATTATTGAATAATGAATCTATTTACTTATATACAAAATCAAATTTTAGTCTAATTTAATTTATACAATTAAGAATTGAAAAGTTAAAAAGTTTTATGTTGACATTATTCAAAAAAATTTTCATTTGGTGGAATCAAGAAACTATTGGCACAAAAATCAAAACTATTTTTTATGGAAAATTTGTAGGTGAGGATCATCTTGGAAACAAATATTATGAAAGCAAAAAAGGAAAAAGGTGGGTGATTTACAAAGGAGAAATTGATGCATCTAAAATTCCCGTTGAATGGTTTTCTTGGATACATTTTACTCCAAATAAAATTGAGAAGAAACATGAATTTGATAAATACGATTGGCAAAAGCCACATCAAGAAAATTTAACCGGTACAGATAAAGCTTACTATCCTAATAAAAATAAAGATGCTGTTGAAAAAAAATACAAAACTTGGAAAAATTAAACCAAGCTTTTGTGTGTTGGTATTATTTACATTTTTACAAATTAGCTCATTTTCATACTCTGAAGATGATTTAGAAGGAAGTTTTACATCAATTAAAGTATTAGATAAAATAAGCTCTAAAAATACATTAATTAAACTTAAAAATGGTGAAGAAATTAAACATAAGGATTTATTGATTAAAAGTATTAAATGTAAAAACTCTGAGTTTGACGATAATCCAGAAATTACAGCATATATTCAGGCAAAAGATTTGACAAACAAGAATAAAGATGATGTTTTTATTTTTAATGGATGGATGTTTTCCTCAAGTCCTTCAATAGCACCTTTTGACCACCCTGTTTATGATATTTGGCTTGTTGGATGTAATTAGATAATTTTTTCTTTATCTAACCAACTTACGTTGAAGTCAGAATTTAAGAATTTTTTGTGGTTTAATAGTTTTTTGTGCAAGGGTATTGTTGTTGTAATACCCTCAATGACAAATTCATCTAATGATCGGTTCATTCTTTGAATAGCTTCTTCTCTGTTTCTTCCGTGACAAATTAATTTACAAACCATACTATCATAATAAGGAGTGACTTTATAACCTTGAAAAATTGCACCATCTACCCTTGTTCTAAAACCTGATGGTTGATGACACATACCAATAATTCCTGGTGATGGCTGAAAATTATTACTTGGATCTTCTGCATTTATCCTACATTCAATTGCGTGCCCTCTAGGATTGATATCAGATTGTTTTAAGGCGGTTTCTCCGGTAAATGCTATCCAAATTTGTTCTTTAATTATATCAATTCCAGTAACCATTTCTGATACTGGATGTTCAACTTGAACTCTAGTATTCATCTCTAAAAAATAAAATTTTCCATCTTCATAAATAAACTCGACAGTGCCTGCACCTTCATATCCAATTTCATTAACCATATTTACAGTTTTTTCAAATAAATCTTTTCTAATTTTATCATTTAAAACAGGACTTGGTGTTTCCTCAATTAGTTTTTGGTGTCTACGTTGAACTGAACAATCTCTTTCATGTAAATGAACTGTTCTATTTTTTCCAGCTAATATCTGGACTTCAATATGTCTTGGATTTTGAAAAAATTTTTCAATATAGACTTCGTCATTTCCAAAATACTTTTTTGCCTCAGCTTTAGCAGTAGAAAAAAGTGTTTCAAAGTCCTCTTCTTTATTTACTATTTTCATTCCCTTTCCACCGCCCCCTCCGGCAGCTTTGATCAAGACTGGAAAACCAATCTTTTTTGAAAGTTTTTTAGCCTCATCTACATTTTTAATTCCACCTTCAGATCCTTCTATAATTGGTAGACCATTTTCTTTAGCGATTTTTTTTGCTTGAATTTTATCTCCCATCATTTCGATATGTTTAGAAGAAGCTCCAATAAATTTAATTTTATTTTCTTCTAAAATTTTTGCGAAATTTGCATTTTCAGAAAGAAAACCATATCCAGGATGGACAGCTTCCGCTCCAGTTAAATTAATGGCTGATAATAAAGCTGGAATATTCAGATAACTATTTGATGGCTGATGAGAACCTATGCAAACGCTTTCATCTGCTAATTTCACGTGCATACTATCACGATCAACATCTGAGTGAACTGCAACCGTAGATATTCCCCATTCTTTACACGCTCTAATAACTCTAACTGCAATTTCCCCACGGTTTGCAATTAAAATTTTTTTAAACATTATTCTAAAATGATTAAAGTTTGTCCAAATTCAACAGGTTGACCATCCTCAACAATTATTTCTTTTACAATACCATCAGAGCTTGAGGGAACATGGTTCATTGTTTTCATAGCTTCAACAATCATTACAGTGTCACCTTTCTTTATTTTTTTTCCAACCTCAACAAATTTTTTTGCACCTGGCTCAGGAGCATGATATGCAGTTCCAATTATTGGTGATTTAACCTCTATTCCAGATTTTACATTAACTGTCGAAGTATTTGATTTAATTGTTGTCTCATTAAATGTCGGTGAAGTTTGGTTACCTACAGATAAATTATTTTTGGAAACTTTTATTTTTGTATCTTTTTCTGTATATTCTAGTTCTGTAAGATTAAATTCATCTAAATAGTCACTTAATTCTTTAATTATTTTTTTATCAATTTTCATTTTTTAAAAGTTTTTGCATAGAAATTATGGCTAAAATATAACCATTTGCACCTAAACCAAATATTCCTCCTGTAACTATATCACTAATCAGAGATTTTTGTCTAAATTCCTCTCTTTTATAAATATTAGATATATGTAGTTCGATAATTGGTTTTTTAAAAATATCTAAAGCGTCCCTTATAGCCACAGATGTATGAGTAAAAGCAGCAGCATTAATTATCATTCCATCATATTTATTTCTAGATTCTTGAATCAAATCAACTAGCTCACCTTCAATATTTGATTGTTTAAATTCAGTAATAAGTCCTAACTCTCTTGATTTTTTATCGCAATTTTCTTTAAGCTGATCAAGAGTGATAGTACCATATTGTGATTGTTCTCTTTCACCTAATAGATTAAGATTTGGGCCATTAATAATAATTATTTTATTATTCATAAGCCTCTTATATACGATGAAAAAAATAAAAAAAATAAAAATTAAAATAAATGGTAAAATCAAAATCTTAGATGAGAATTCAAATCTCTTAGAATTGTTAAAACAACTCAAAATACCTTTAAATAAA
>MDTG01187669.1_pt1 | contig 11396 bp, 10 predicted proteins | sample 811421 | NCBI WGS metagenome assembly MDTG01 (sample SAMN05326645, study PRJNA326480) | marine metagenome | isolation source: seawater | place: Pacific Ocean: South East | collected 2011
GATCGTATGAGGAGATATTGCTGTATCAACACCGACAAGTCTTGCGTATTTTTTTACGATATACCAAAAATTTTGACGAGTCATTCGTCTGCCTCTTGAAGAGACGAACACTAAATCACTGGAGAAATTCTTCAGAAGCTCTTGCCTTGATTCTTCATAATACTTGTTCAGCCAGGCTGTGGCTTCCATTCCCAACGGGACAATTCGTTCTTTAGCACCTTTACCAAAGACTTTAACAACCGCTTGTTGTAGATTTACCTCAGAATATCTAAGACTTAATAACTCCGAGGTACGCAAACCAGAAGCGTAAAGAACCTCTAACATTGTTCTATCTCGAATGCCTATTGCGCTAGATAAATCAGGGGCAGTAATTAGTTTTTCCGTTTCAATTTCACTCAATAGTCTAGGTAAGTATCGCGACTTTCTAAAGCTCGGAATGTTTAAAGAAGGATCTTTGGTTATCACTTCTTCTCTGCAAAGGTACTGATAGAACCGCCGAATGGAGGCCGTTTTCCTTGCAACAGTTTGACGCGAAGATTTGTGAAAAGTTAATAGATAATCGGATAAGTTAGCTTGACGGACTTTTTTTAAATCAAGTTTAATAGAGGCTAAATAAACTGAAAGACTTTCAATATCACTTTTATACGCAGATAGAGTATTCTGTGCGAGGCCGGATTGAAGCCATAAGTCTTCAATAAAGCTGTCTATGAGATTTTGGTCAAGTAGATTGCCATTCATTAGCTTGCTCTTAATTCACACCGATACTGGAGATTTACATCTATCGACTAAGACATTTTAGATATACTTAACGTATTTACAATTCTCAAACGAAGATTTATTTTTTTAATTTCTCTTTTATTCGAGCCGATTTTCCGCTGCGTTCTCGCATATAGTATAATTTCGCTCTTCGAACTGCGCCCCTTCTTTTAACTTCTATACTCTCGATAAGCGGACTATGAGTTTGAAAAACCCTCTCAACCCCTTCCCCATGAGAAATCTTTCGAACAGTGAATGAAGAGTTTAACCCCCTATTCCTAACCGCGATTACAACACCCTCGAAGGACTGAAGTCTCTCTCTATTACCTTCTTTTACTTTTACCTGCACTGCCACGGTGTCACCACTCGATATAGAGGGCAGGCCGGATTTCAGCTGGTCTTTCTCTATTTGGTCAATAATTGAACTCATGTTACTCTCTGGATTAACTTTACTGAATTATTGTTCAAGAGAACTATAACATAAATTTAACAACTCACCAGCCGTTTCAAGAATTTTTAGTTATTTATTTTTGAAAAGTATCTATCAAGGATTGTTCTGTCGGCCTCTGAAAGTGTATCTAATACGAGTAAATCAGGTCGCTTTAGAAAGGTTTGTATTAATCTGTATTCTCTTCGCCACTCCTCAATCGCTGAATGGTTACCGGAGGTTAACACTTCTGGCACACTCATACCATTCCATGACTTTGGTTTAGTATAATGGGGGTGATCCAACAAGCTATCGCGAAACGACTCAGATATTAAAGATTTTACGTCACCTAACACACCTGGGACATATCTCGCTATACCTTCAATTAAAGCTAAAGAAGGAATCTCACCCCCATTAGTAACAAAGTCACATAAAGATACTTCTTCGTCTATTAAATGACTTATTCGTTCATCAAACCCCTCATATCTTCCTGCGATCAATGTAAGATTATCAAACTTCGCCAATTTTTTTATTTGTTTATCATCTAATCGTTTGCCTTGAGGCGAAACAAGTAAAACCTTATCTCTTTTTGTCTTTTTTAATTGAATCGATTCAATCGCTAATCTTACCGGTTCAGCTTTGATTACCATTCCGGGCCCCCCTCCGTAAGAGGTATCATCTACGTAGCCGTCACTACTGAAGTCTCTTATATTTATTGCTTTTATTTCAATTAAATTTTCAGCTATGGATTTTTTAATTATCCCAAAATTAAGGAAGCTTTCGATTAGCTGTGGAAACAGAGTCAATACGAATATTTGCATAACTACCAGTCTTGCTCCCAGTCCACATTAATTATTTTCTCGGTATCATTAACCATGAGAATATAATAGTCCCATACAAAAGGAATAAAAATTTCTTTTGAACCCAAAATCCTCATTACATCTTTACTGCCTGTCTCAATAAAATCGACAACTCTACCAAGCTCACAATTTTTCCTGTTTACAACTTTAAAACCTATCAAATCTCCCCAATAAAATTCACCTTTTGATAGAGTTGGCAGAGTTGCTTTTTTAATGAAAACGAATTTATTAGTGTATAAACAGGCTGCTGAACGATTCTCAATCCCTAAAAAGTCAACTAAAAAAATTGACTTATAGTTCCTGAATTCACAAACTTTTAAATTAACATAGCAATCGTCTTCTTCAACTACCAGATTTGAGAAACCAAAGATATTTTCTTTTGGACTCGTAAAAGATTTGAACCGGAGTGAGCCTCGTACACCGAAGGGTGAGAGTATTTTTCCAACGCATCTGTAAGAGTCTTTAGACTTCAAGCGTTTCCGACCTACCCTCTGTTTATTAAAGTACTACTCAGACGGCTTTGACACGATTTTTTTCACGCGCTCTGAGGGCTGTGCTCCCACAGATAGCCAATAATTATAACGCTCATCGTCATATTCAAGAGCACTCTCATTTGATCCAGCAAAGGGATTATAATATCCAATCCGTTCAATATGCTTACCATCGCGTGCTCGCCTATGATCGGCGACAACGATATGGTAGAAAGGTTTTTTTCGAGCACCACCTCTAGATAATCTTATCGTAACCATTTTTTATTCCTGTACTGCCTTCATGCTTAGTCTTATCCTTCCCTGTTTATCGACTTCTAAGACCTTAACCTTTACTAACTCACCCTCTGAAAGCTTATCACTAACATTCTCTACGCGTTCTTCAGAAATTTGAGAAATATGAACCAAACCGTCTTTGCCAGGTAGTATGTTAACAAAAGCACCGAAATCCATAAGCTTTTGAACTTTCCCCTCATAGACAGCGCCAACTTCAACGTCTGCGGTAATTAGTTCGATTCGACTTCTCGCTAACTCGCCAGCAGAAAAATCGACTGACGCTATTTTTACTGTTCCATCATCGTCAATATCTATCGTTGCTCCGGTTTCCTCAGTAAGCTGTCTTATTGTTGCACCGCCTTTACCTATAACGTCCCTTATTTTATCTGTAGGAACCCTGAAAGAAATAATTCGCGGTGCATGCTTTGACATCTCAGTTCGAGGAATTGTTATAGACTTGGCCATTTCGTTTAGAATATGCATTCTCCCATCCTTAGCCTGATCGAGAGCCTGAGACATTATCTCAGATGTTATACCATTAATCTTTATATCCATTTGAAGAGCGGTGATTCCATCTGAAGTCCCAGCTACTTTGAAATCCATATCACCTAAATGATCCTCGTCACCCATAATATCCGACAATATAATAAATTGGTCTTCCTCTTTAATTAATCCCATTGCAATTCCTGCAACTGGGTTTTTTATGGGGACACCAGCGTCCATCAACGACAAACTGGTTCCACAGACAGAAGCCATAGAACTAGAGCCATTTGATTCTGTAATTTCTGATACGACTCTAATAACATAAGGAAATTCAGTAAGTGAGGGCATCACCGCAGCAATACCTCTTTTTGCTAATTTCCCATGCCCTATTTCACGTCGCTTTGGCGAGCCTACCCGTCCAGTCTCACCAACACAAAAAGGAGGAAAGTTATAGTGCAGCATGAAGGGCTCGCGATACTCCCCCTCCAAAGCATCAATAATTTGTGAATCCCTTTCCGCCCCCAGAGAAGTTACAACCAATGCTTGTGTCTCCCCGCGAGTAAACAGGGCAGAACCGTGAGTTCTAGGTAATAAGCCTATCTCGGAAGAAATCGGCCTAACATCTGCTGAACCCCTGCCATCAATTCTTTCCTTTTTGGTTAAAGTCATTTCTCTAACAAGTTGACGTTCCAAACTATGAATTACGGAAATTACTTCATTAGCTTCAAGCTCTTGGTATTTAGTCTCAACTCCTTGCAAGATGTCAGTTTTTATCAAACCAATCTTTTCTTTTCTTTCTGATTTTTCCTTTAATTGATACGCGTCTTTTATACTGGATGCATAGTTTTCAGCTATGAACGACTCTAGTTCAGAGTTGCTCTCTCCGCGAGTCCAAGCAAAGCTCTTTGAAGGAGCCAGGCTTTGTAACTTTTCGATTGCTGCTATGGCTTCTTTTGAATGTTCATGACCAAAATTAACAGCACCAAGCATTACCTCTTCCGATAGACAGTCTGCTTCCGACTCAACCATCAAAACAGATGATTTTGTACCCGCCACGACGAGATCGAGTTTGGAGTCATCTAAATCGCTAAAACTCGGATTTAAAATATATTCACCATTTCTATAACCCACTCTTGCGGCCCCAATTGGCCCCTCAAAAGGCAATCCAGATATTGACAATGCCGCTGATGCACTCAATAGGGCCGGAATATCAGGATCGACATTTGGATCGAGAGAGATAACAGTACAAATCACTTGAACCTCGTTCATAAAACCTTTTGGAAAAAGTGGCCTTATCGGCCTATCTATCAGTCTGGAAACTAAAGTTTCTTTCTCACTGGGACGTCCTTCCCGCTTAAAGAAACCACCAGGAATTTTACCAGCCGCATATGTTTTCTCCTGATAATCCACGGTTAACGGAAAAAAATCTCTTCCTGTAGCATCCCCACTCTGTCCAACTACAGTTGTTAGCACCATCGTGTCACCCATTGATATTAAAACTGAGCCCGAAGCTTGCCTAGCAATCCGTCCAGTTTCCATTGTTACTTTCCAATCACCGTAATCAAAATTTACAGTTAATGCAGACATATTTTATACCTATTATTTAAAATTATTTTTTTGGAATTGCTATAAATTTGAATGATTCAAGTTATCGTCTCAAACCAAGCTTTTCGATCAGGTTTGAGTAACGTTGTACATCGTGTTTCTTTACGTAATCAAGCAACCTACGTCTCCTATTTACCATCCGTAGCAGGCCTTGCCGAGAATGTTGGTCTCGTGCATGATTTTTAAAATGTTCAGTCAATGACTTAATCCTTTCTGAAAGAAGTGCAACTTGCACTTCTGGCGAGCCAGTGTCTGAATCAGACCTTTTGTGCTCTTTTATAATTTGATTCTTATTTTCGCTAGAGAGTCCCATTCTGCATTTACCCTGCTTTTAAACTTACTAGGTTATTTTACCTTCCTATCTACTCCGTAACAAGGCGTTCTTTTATTTTACTGGCATGAAATAACAAAATTCACACATTTAATATTCTTTTAGTTTTTAAACAACCGTCTTCTGACGCCTCGCCAATAGCAAAAAAACTACCTCTTCGATCATACAGTCTAATCAGACCAGGTTTTACATGATTTTTCATATTTAATCGTTGTCCTTGGTTCAATTTAACAACAGCATCTTCTGAAAGATTGAGCAACGGCAGTTCTGAAAGTGCTAAATCAGGACTAAGCAATAACTCGGCGAGCGCTAAATCATTGCCTTTGGCTTTAGTTATCAAGGTTTTTAATTTAACAGCATTATTGATATGAAACGGGCCTGAAGACAATCTTCTTAATCGGTATAAGCAAGCCTTTGAATTCAGGAGATCTGCTATATCTTCAGCAAGTTGTCTGATATAAGTACCTTTAGAACATTTTACAATAATCTTTGCTATAGGATAATCGTATTCTATTAACAAGATCTTAAAAATTGTTACCTGCCTAGGCTCTCTTTCTATATTCTTACCTTCTTGAGCTAACTTATAAAGAGAGGAGCCTTTGATTTTTATTGCTGAATACATTGGCGGGATTTGCTTATACTCTCCTTTAAAACTCGCTAACGCGCTAAGTAATTCAAAAGCAGAAAATTTTTTTTCTTTTATATCTTTAATAATTTTTCCGTTTAAGTCTCCGGTTGTACTTTGGTATCCAAACAAAATTTCAGCGTAATAGGTTTTATCACTGTTTAAAATAAATTGGCTTACTTTTGTCGCTTCACCAAAACAGACGGGCAAAAGTCCAGACGCCAAGAAGTCGAGTGTCCCTGTGTGGCCTGCCTTTTTCGCTCTATACACATCCCTTGCCATTTGCAGAGCGGTATTGGAAGTCATATCTGAACCTTTATCAAGGAGTAATATGCCATTTACTGGGATGTAGTTTTTTGTTCTCAAACTCTGCATTTCGAATAAATTCAAGGAACAGTCAAAATGACGCCTTTTTAAAGAACTCAAGAACGGGGGTCCTTTTCAATTTAAGCGACGAACTAAGAAGGCTTTGAAATCTGTAAGCATTATCATTAATTGCATTAATAATCGTATCAGAGTCTCTTTTAGTTCCGTAGAAACTCAAGTATACTTTCGCGTGTTTCCTATCACTTGACAAAACTACGTCTGTTATAGTGATCATTCCTCCACCAAACGATCTGAAAAAGTCAGTCAACTCCCTTGCTAAGCATTTTTTAATTTGGGTTGCTATTCTCTCCGTCCTACTAAAAGACTCAACCTCATCAAAAATTTTAAACTGATCTGGCAACCTCTACCCTCTCGTAAACTTCGATTTGGTCGCCTGGTTGGACATCATTATAATTTTTAACTCCAATACCGCATTCCGTACCCGACTGGACGGTTTGAACATCCTCTTTAAATCTACGTAAAGATTCGAGCTCACCCTCATAAATCACGACACTTTGCCGCAATACCCTGATGGGACAACTTTTTTTAATGACCCCCTCTGCAACGATACAACCAGCTATCGATCCAAACTTGGAGGATCTGAATACGTCTTTTACTTCTGCCGTACCTAAGATATTCTCTCTCACTTCTGGGGCTAACAAGCCGCTCACTGCCGTTCGGACATCTTCAATCAATTCATAGATAACACTATAGTAACGTAATTCAATACCTTCTTCTTCTAACAGTTTTTTGGCAGAAGTTTCGGCTCTTACATTAAAGGCCAGCACGATAGCTTCAGAGGCAAATGCCAAATTCACATCAGATTCGGTGATAGCTCCAACACCGTCACTTACCACCTCTACCCTCACTTCAGAATTTTCAATTTTCAGCAAAGCATCCGTAATCGCTTCGCACGAGCCCTGAACATCCGCCTTCAACAAGACTCTGAAGACATTCTGCTTATTCTTCTGCATATTGGCAAACATGTTTTCCATTTGAAAAGATTGTCTCCGCGATAGTCTTGTCTCTCGTTCTTTCTCAAATCTATATGTTGCAATTTCCCTAGCCCTGCGTTCATCTTCAACGACTACCGCCTCCTCTCCAGCTTTTGGCGTCCCAGATAACCCCACGATCTCTACAGCGTCAGAGGGTCCTGCTTTATCCAAACTACTATTAGTCGCATCAGACATTGCGCGAACCCTTCCAAACTCGCCTCCTGCTACGAGAATATCCCCTTTATTTAAAGTGCCAGCTTGAACCAGGATTGTAGTAACAGGACCGCGTCCTTTTTCCAAACGCGACTCAACAACGACCCCGCGAGCACTACCTTTGTTGGGGGATTTGAGCTCAAGCACTTCTGATTGAAGAATGACAGCTTCGAGAAGCTTATCTATTCCATCTCCTGTTTTGGCAGACACATTTACAAATTGAGTATCTCCCCCCCATTCTTCAGGCACCACTTCCCTGCTAGATAATTCTTGTTTAACTTTATCTGGCTGAGCTTCTTCTTTATCGATTTTATTAACTGCGACCACCACGGGGACCTCACCCGACTTCGCGTGCTTAATAGCTTCTTCAGTTTGCGGCATAACACCATCATCAGCCGCAACAACTAAAATTACAATATCTGTTACGCTTGCTCCTCGAGCTCTCATCGAAGCAAAGGCTTCATGGCCTGGCGTATCAAGAAATGTGATATCTCCTCCTGAGGTAGCCACTCTATATGCCCCGATATGTTGAGTAATACCTCCCGCCTCACCTGCTGCTACTTTGGACTCCCTTATATGATCTAAAAGAGATGTTTTGCCATGATCAACATGCCCCATGATAGTAACAATGGGGGCGCGGGGAACTGGTTCGCCCAGATCTTTAGATTCAAGTTCAACAGGATTATCTAACACGTCTACGTTAACCGGCTTCGGTTTATGCCCGAGCTCTTCAACGACTAAAGTAGCAGTATCTTGATCTAATATTTGGTTTATAGTGGCCATACTGCCGAGGTTCATAAGAACCTTTATCACTTCACCCGCCTTGACTGACATTCGAGATGCTAATTCACCTACATTTATATTGTCAGGAATCTCAACATCCTTAACCATAGGCGCAGTTGGCTTTTCAAAGCCATGTTTCGTTGTGCTTGTAGATACAACTTTGTTTGCTGAAGATTTTTTTCGCCGTTTTCCAGATTTTTCAATTGCAACATGAAGTTCTTCTCTATCTTCTTTTTGATAGATCTTCTTTTCTTTGTTTTTCGGACCCTTCCTAATATTTGAAGTGTCTTTCAGGGGCGCCTTATTCACCTCATTATTTGACGACGAATCTTTGTGTTTTATCTTAGCATCCTCTTCTTTTTCCGAGCTATCCAAATCAGAGGATGACCCAGAGTTGCCATCCTGAGGTTTCGATTGATATTCCTTTGCAGAGTCTAAGTCAGCTGTTTGAATTTCTTCTGCACTAATTTGGTCGCCTGCCTCGGGTTCAACATCCCCTCGATTAATAGCCAAATTGTTGTCTGCGCCATCTTCAGTCTGCCTTATTTCATTCGGCTGGTCTTTTTGTATTTCAGTTGTTGAGTTATCGCGCTCGATTGATGCTTCTATTGGAATTTCAGAATCTAAGTTAACCTCGGCCTGCTGTACGGTAGATTCAGATATCTCCTCTTCGCTAGGTGGCTTTCGTTTTACGTATGTTCTTTTTTTTCTAACCTCAATACTTACTGTTTTAGACGAGCCAGGTGGCTTTGACCCACGAATGCGGACTGGACGCCTTTCTGACGGCACTTTGATTTCACTGACCGTTTTTCGACGAAGAGTGATTTTATCGGGTTCTGAAGCGGACTCGTTTTTCCCGTGTATTTTCCTCAGATATGAAAGCAATTGTGTTTTTTCTGCATCAGAAAGTGAGTCAGACGGGCTCTTAGAAGAGATTCCGGCCTCATTCAACTGCTCTTGTAATCTAATAACAGATATCCCCACGCTTTTTGCAAATCTTTCAACCGTCACATCAGCCATCAGATTCTGTCCCTTTTTGGTTTTCTTCTTTGTCAAACCAAGGCTTTCTAGCCGCCATAATTAGCTCAGCAGACCGCTTTTCATCGTCACTTTCGGACTTTTCCAGAAGCTCATCAATAGATAATTCAGCGAGATCTTCCATAGTTCTAATCCCTTTCGATGCTAATTTAAACGCGAGGCTTTCATCCATACCCTCAAGAGAAAGCAAATCATCGGCGGGAGAATCGTCATCTAACATTTCTTCACTAGCAATCGCTCGCGTCAACAGAAGGTCTTTCGCCCTAGTCCTGAGTTCTTCAACTAATTGATTATCAAATTCTTCTATTTCTAGCATCTCCTTTTCAGGCACATAAGCGATTTCTTCAATTGAATTAAATCCCTCTTGCACCAAAATTGAAGCAACTTCTTCATCAACGTCCAGCAACTCCATAAATATTTTTAAACCAGCAGCACTTTCTTCCTCATTTTTTGCGGCTGCTTCAGCTTCCGACATGCAGTTTAGTTCCCAACCAGTAAGGTTTGACGCCAATCGGACGTTTTGGCCATTTCTCCCTATCGCTTGCGACAACTGGTCCTCGACCACTGCCACATCCATCGTTTTCTTATCTTCTTCCACAAGTATAGACACCACTTCTGCTGGCGACATTGCGTTTATGACGAATTGAGCTGGGTTTTCGTCCCACATTATTATATCCACCCTTTCTCCAGACAGTTCGTTCGAAACAGCTTGGACACGTGAACCTCTCATTCCGACACAAGCGCCAACAGGATCAATTCTTTGATCTCGGCTTTTTACCGCTATCTTCGCCCTCAAACCAGGATCCCGGGCTGCATTTAATAAATCGATGCTCCCCTCGCCAATTTCGGGCACTTCAAGTTTAAATAGCTCGACCAATAATTCGTTTGCTGTTCGGCTTACAAATAGCTGTGGACCCCTTTTTTCAGGCCTTACGTCATAAAGATAGCCTCTGACTCTGTCGCCGGATCTTACTACTTCCCTTGGAATCATATGTTCTTTATAAATTACGGCTTCAGCATTACCACCCAAGTCAACGATAACATTACCTCTATCGACTCTCTTTACTATGCCCATGACCAATTCCCCAATTCGGGACTTATAGGCCTCTACGATTTTTGCCCTCTCGGCTTCCCTAACTTTTTGCACAATAACTTGCTTGGCAGCTTGCGCGGCAATTCTTCCGAATTCAGCCGGTTCCAGTTCATCCTCTAGAAACCCATCAACTGTTTTTAGTTCACTTTTTGTTTTCAGATCTTCTGCACTAATTTGCTTTTCTGGGAAGGGCACCATTCCTTTATTTAGTTCAGCATTTATTCGAATCAATTCTTCTTCAGACCACGCTAAATCATCATCAATTTTATAGTTCTCTAAATCTATAATTTCCCATCGTCGAAAGGCTCGATAAGTCCCGTCATCTCTATTTATCGAGACTCTACAGTCTATCTCTTCTGGAAATCTTTTTTTGGTCGCACTGGCTATTGCAGACTCTAACGCTTGGAAAATAATTTCCCTGTCAACTCCTTTTTCGTTCGAAACGACTTCAACAACTGTCAAAATTTCTTTATTCATCTTACCCCTAGCTTTAATTCTGCTTGAAAACCCATTAAATTGATAATTCCCCAACTAGTTGAGCTTTGTCTATATTATCGAAACTAATTTCTATATCATTCCCCTCTCTATTCAGGTACAGGGTGTCGTTTTTAACATCCTTTATAATCGCACTTATATTACGAGAACCATTAATAATGCTCTTTAATTTTATTTTAACCAGCGAACCAATAAATCTCTCGTACTGTTGGGAGTAATAAAATTTTCTATTAACTCCTGGAGAGGAAACCTCAAGTGAAAATTCTTCACTCATCGCGCCATCTACTCGAAGTACATCATTAATTTGCCGCCATACTGCTTCACAATCTTCTATTTTTACCCCTTTTGGTTGGTCTATAAATATTCTAATTTGAAGCTCACTTCTTCCTCTACTCAATTCCAAGCCCCATAACTCGAACCCAAGTCCTTCAATTGTCTTCCTGATCGTAGAATCAAAATCGTCCAAACTTTATACATCCTTCCGCAAACTCGAAAAAAAAAGCCCCTTTACCGGGGCTCACCTATCGCTCTGGTAGCGGGGGCAGGATTTGAACCTGCGACC
>MDTG01255492.1_pt1 | contig 11396 bp, 8 predicted proteins | sample 811421 | NCBI WGS metagenome assembly MDTG01 (sample SAMN05326645, study PRJNA326480) | marine metagenome | isolation source: seawater | place: Pacific Ocean: South East | collected 2011
TGGTTGGTCTTCAAACCCATAATGCACAACCCGCGAAAGTACAATTTCAAATAAAGGGGCCAACGATTCAAGTGTCTTGTAGCGTGCTTTTAGTGGTCTACTTATACCAAAATGACGATCCATATTTTGTTTTACTAATTGGAAAATCAACCATTCAAACATGTCTACCTGGCCATCAGCTTGAATCAATTTAATTATTAGTGACTTTTCTGTTTGATATTGCTTTAACGACATCATCTTTAATGCCGGCACAATCACTTCGACAAGCTCTAATGATTGTTTGGCGTCGAGCGTGTTTAACTTTTCAAGCAAGAAATCAATTCTTTTATTGCGAGCTTCGGTATTTTGAGGGTATGTATTCGCAAGCAATTCTGTTTGAACTTGTTTAACGTTTGCTTGGTCACTCATTAACAAAGCAATAATCATTAGTGACGCGTCATATGTTTCATGCGCTAAGTCCATTAAAACAAAAAAATCTGACTGTGCATTATGCTTTGAATCACTGACAGCCAAAACATCTGTATTGCTTTCAGGCTCAGACTCAAATTCAACATATTGGTAAGCATTTTCTTCGGGAAAAGCTTCCGCATTATTATGCGCTGAACTTTCTTTGAGCACGATAGTGTCAGAATCAAATTGACTGACACTATCACTCATCGCTTTACCTTGCATATCAGAAAAGGAGGGATAAGACGGGTCAGGAGAGCTATATGTACTCGCTTCCTCTAGAATAATTTTTTGCTTTAGAAAACGGCCAGACCATCTAGGCTGAATACGTTTTATTCGGTCAGATAAGGGTGGGTGCGTAGCAAAAATCTGCCATTTCGAAGGGTGAAAAAGAATATGTGAACGCTCTTTAGAATTGGCATCAGAAAAGAACAAATGCCCAAGTTCATGGGCAGCATGATGCTCTAGCTTAGACTGAAAGCTAAGCCCACCGATAATACTCAAAGCATCTGCGATACCACCCGGATTACGAGTAAATTGAACAGCTGATGCATCGGCTAAAAATTCTCGTTGACGACTAACGGCAGCTTTAATGAGCGCACCAAAAAGTTGTCCAAGTAAACCTATTAGCCATAGACATAGTCCTAACACAATAAAAAGGCCGCCCGCTTTATTATCTCGGCGACTATGCGTATAGCGCCGATTATTAGAACCGAGTTTCAACAAGAAGCGACCACTTTCAGCGATCATCAAAATACCGTGCAGCACAGCAACCAGCTTCATATTTAAACGCATATCACCATTTAAGATATGGCTAAATTCATGTGCAATAACGCCTTGTAGCTGCTCTCGATTAAAATGACTTAAAGCACCTTGGGTAATCCCAATCACCGCATCCTCAGGAGACAAACCCGCTGCAAATGCATTAATACCTTGCTCACCCTTCAAAACATAAACGTGCGGGACAGGTGTGCCCGATGCTAATGCAATTTCTTCGACAACATTAAGCAAGCGTTTTTCAGCCACTATAGTGGTTGAAGGCTGAACAAGTACCCCGCCCAGTGATTCGGCAACAACTCGCCCACCTTGACGTAATGACAACCATTTAAACCCCATAGCCATAAATATAAATCCACATACTAAACTTGTGGTCCAGAGGCTTTTTTTCCAACCTAACGTGTAAGCTAATTGTTCAAACCATTGCAACACTGAATGCGCAGACAAGCTCGGATCAATCTGACCACCTAGACTGTAAGCTGGGTTGCTGTAAAGAACGAAGAGTGCCACACAGGTATTGGTAATAAGTATTAAAAAACAAACAGCTATAATAAACAAAGCCACCAATAGGCGACTTTGTTTTCTTGCTTGGTCTTGAGCTTGATAAAAATTCATTGATGAATATCGGTCTAAAACGATACTTTCGGTGCAGATTGAATTTGTGCTGAATCATCAAACTCTAGTAGGCTGGCGTCTTCTTTATGCCCAAAAGAGGTGGCGAAGAAGTTTTGAGGAAAGCTTTGTCGGTAGCTATTATATTCAGTCACTGCGTCATTAAATGCTTGTCTTGAGAAAGCAACTCTATTTTCAGTACTGGTCAATTCCTCTGATAACTGCATCATATTTTCGCTTGCTTTTAATTCAGGATACGCTTCAACCGCTACATTTAAACGACCTAACGCACTTTGAAGCATACCTTCTCCAGAAGCGAGCTTTTTGAGAGCAGAGGCACTACTAGGATTGTCCGAAGCGGCTTTTAAACCAGCTGCAGCTTCATTTCTAGCAGAGATCACGGCTTCTAAGGTTTCACGCTCATGTTGCATGTAAGCTTTTGCGGTTTCTACCAGATTAGGAATAAGCTCATAACGCCGCTTAAGCTGAACTTCTATTTGGGAAAATGCATTCTGAAAGCGATTTTTCAATGCCACCAAGGTATTAAAAATTCGGACAATATAAAAAAAGACAAAAATAACGATGAGCAAGAAAATGAGCGTACTAGTTTCCATCAAAGCGACCTCTTAAATATCAAAACCGCATTAAGGGAAACCAGTGCACTTTATGAGAAGTATATTTTATATGTGAATAGTCAAAAATATACTCAGGTGAAAATACGTTAGCCTCCTTTCACCTGCTGATATGCCCAATCTAACCAAGGCATAAGGTTCTCAACATCAGACGTTTCAACCGTGCCACCACACCAGATTCTCAAACCATCTGGTGCATCACGATATGAGCCTATATCAAACGCAACGGATTCCTGCTCTAGCAGTTTAATCATGTGTTTTAATTCTGTTGCATTTAAGTCTAGCACCAAACACACGCTTGTATTGGATCTTGTCGATTTATTTTCAGCCAAAAAGCGAACCCAATCTCTTCCTTCAACATAATGCTCAATGACAGCTAGGTTTGCCTCGGATCGTTTAATTAATGCACTTACACCGCCAAGCGAATCTACCCAAGAAAGCGCATCAAGATAATCTGCTACACATAACATGGAAGGCGTATTAATTGTGGCACCTTGAAATATTCCCTCATTTAACTTGCCACCCGATGTCATTCGAAAAAGTTTTGGCATGGGCCAACTTGGCACATAGCTTTCTAGCCGTTCAACAGCTTTAGGGCTAAGAATTAACATGCCGTGAGCACCTTCCCCACCCAAGACTTTCTGCCAACTAAAAGTAATGACGTCTAACTTCTCCCACGGCAATGGCATGGCAAACACTGCTGAGGTCGCATCGCAGATGGTAATACCTGTTCGGTCATCGGCTATCCAGTCAGCATTCTCAACTTTGACGCCCGATGTCGTGCCATTCCAAGTGAAAACAATATCATTATCGGAACTTGCTTTGCTGAAATCTGGTAGCTTTCCATAATCTGCTTCGTAAACATTGACCTTATCTAACTTAAGCTGTTTTAAAATATCGGTGACCCAACCAGAACCAAATGATTCCCAGGCAAAAATATCTATCGCTTTTGGTCCTAATAAAGACCACATGGCCATTTCCATGGCGCCTGTATCTGAAGCCGGCACAACACCTACACGATACCCATCAGGCAAGTTCAATAAACGCGCTGTTTCAGTGCAACATAACTCTAAGGCCTTTTTACCAATGGGTGCACGGTGAGAGCGCCCCAAGGTTGATAAATCTAACTCGTTAACATCATAACCGGGCCGTTTACTACATGGGCCAGATGAAAAATTAGGGTTATTCGGCTTTTTAGAAGGAGTATTCACTGAGACCTCTGAAAAAATAGGTGATAAATTTTTCGCTATCCTACCACTGAGCCCTTTCAGAATCAGCTTTTATTTACAAGACCACGTTTGAAAAGATATAAATTGAAAACAGGTACAAGCAGCCCAAAAGCACTTTAATACGAACAGGAACACTCAGCATTATTTCAAAAAAGCACGCATGCCTTTCACTCATATTAATCAAGCACTTGGCTTGTACAAAAAACAAGCTATAGTAAATTTATAGGATTCAAAATAAACACAAAGCATACAGGCTCGCGCTATAAGATTTTTTATTAGTGGCAACATAGAGCTTTAGATTAGAGGCAGTTCCCTTGTTAAAACAAATCCCCATCAGCAGCTTAATCGTTGATATGTACATTTCTGAGATTATCGAAGTACCTAACCGGCCAATGCCAAAAAAGAAAAAAGGCATGATCAGAGATAGCAGAATCATCAGCAAGTTCATTGAGATTGGTATCGAACAGGTTGTCATTGATACAGAAAGGGGTTTAGATACTGTTAATATTCCACCCGCTAATGACTCACACAATGAACACTTCGATGAAATCATTGAGGAAAGCATTTCTAAACTAAGCCAAAAGCTTTCAACTGAAAGCCATGCGCTGAGCCTTGAGTGGGGAAATGCTAAAGAAATTTTTAAAACTTCGGCGAACATTATTGCGCAAACAACAGCATGTATTCGTGATGGCGGAAAAATAAATGCCGAGTACTTTGATGAAGCCTCTAAAGCAATTTCCCGCTCAATATTAAGAAACAAAGATGCCTTAACTTGGCTTGGCAAAGTCAGAAATCAAAACAATTACCTCTATGAACACTCTGTTAACACGGCTACTTTAATGGGCGTCTTTGCTCATGCATATGGCCTTCCTGAAAAAGATGTACAACAGTGTATAACCGGGGCTTTATTGCACGACTTAGGCGAAGCGGATCTAAATCCAGAATTTTTTGAGCGCGCCGGGCCATTAACCCCCGAAGAATACAAAGATGTTCAAGGGCACGTTAAAATTGGTTATAACTTAATTAAAGGCTTACCCGATATTTCTGACATTGCACTCAACATTGTCAAACAGCATCATGAACGCGTTGATGGTTCTGGTTACCCACTCAAATTAAATGCAGAAAAAATATCACTACACGGAAAAATGTTTGCCATTGTTGACACCTACGATGCTGTGACTAATAACCGCTGTTATAAAGAAGCGATCCCTTCATCCTTTGGAATGCGAACACTATTAGAGTTAAGCAAAAGCCATTTTGATGAAGGCCTCGTTCATCAATTTATAAAATGCATGGGCGTTTACCCCACAGGGAGTTTAGTACGATTAAATAATGGTGTTTTGTCGGTTGTGATTGCTCAAAACATGGCCTCCCCCATCAAGCCCCTTGTTAAAGCTATTTACAACAGTAAGACAAATGCCTACATAGAACCTAAAATGGTTGATTTAAGTAAAACCAAATTAGACATTAAAATCGTTAAATATGAAGATCCTAACGATTTTGACATTAATATTGATGAATTTATGCCTGAAGAAATAGATTAAATTTTTCATACTCGCTATTGTTTATTTTTTCAACTTCAACGGTAAGACCTATCTATGCATTTCAAATTCTTTTTCCGCAATATTTTGCTATTTATGGCAATCACTTTTTCATTCATGTGCCATGCAAAAACCTTAGAAGATACAGCAAAAATTGATAAAGTCAGCGACTTCTTTATGTCTCAAGTACTTTCAGGAGAAGTATCGGCAGCCTTTGCACTTATTTCAGCCTATTTGGGAATCGATGCTGCCGCATTTGAAGAACGCGGAAAAAAAGCAGAAATAAGCGTAAGCCAACTTAATAACAACCTGGGTAAGCCATTGTCGTACGCACTACTTGATCAGCAATCTGTTGGCGATCACTTTTACAAAATCACCTATCTTTTAAAATATGAAAGCGCAGCGCTTGTTTGGGAGCTCAACTATTACCAACCTCTGGATGGCTGGAAACTAGTCGATATCAACTTCAACACAGACATTAACTCACTATTTAAATAACGCCCCTTGGCTGTTTTAGCTTTTATTCATAGCAGCCAGTAAAATTAACTTCATAGCAGCGGGCGATTTTACAACATCACCCGTTTTTGACTCTTGCTGATAACCTTCCAAGTACTTAGTTTTTAAACGGCTCAACCAAAACCTAAAAGCAGCTAGCTCTAAAAACCTTGGCCATGCTTTTTTTTCGGCTTCAGAGAGTGGTTTTACTGAGTCATAAGCATGAATCAACACATTTAACTTTTGCTCATCGTAAATTAAATCTAGTTGCTTATGGTCATAAAAATCAAAGCTATTATTAGCGTCAGAATGTTCGGAAAATAGTGACGGCAAGGTATCAAAGTTCACGGCCCAATCATTTGCTATCACAGCTAAATCAAACAAAAATGCGCTCTTTCCTGCATGATAAAAGTCGATCACGCCAGAAATTTCTTTCTTTTCGAATAACACATTATCTCTAAATAAATCCCCATGCACGATTCCAGTAGAGCACGTTGCAATTTTTTGCTCATAATCAAAGTAACGTTCTAAGGCGCACTCCAAGAGCGATTGATCCTCTGAAGAAAGAGATGGCTTTAGCAATACAACCATATCACGACACCATTCAAGCGTATGCTCAACCGGCCGCTCTATCGGAAACCCTTCTAAAACTAAATGCATTCTCGCCGTATACTTCGCGATAACAGCACATTCTGAGATATCTGGAAATAGAACAGCTTCCCCTTTAAACCTCGGGACGATGACACCAAACTTAGGTGATATATTAGAGGAAACATGAAAAACATCCCGCCCTTGAATGTCAATGACAGGCGCTGGAACCAAAAAACCATGACTGTGTAAATAGCCCGTCAATTGATTAAAGAAAGGCATAGACTTTTCTTCTAAGTTTTCGAAAATTGTTAACACCCACTCAGACCAAGCTAAATCTGAGCCTGATGCCGACGTCCACAAAAAGTAGTTAGTGTTTTCAATCCCAGATGAAACTGGCGCAAACTTTTTCAAGCTTCCAATCTCATAAGCACTTAAAATAGCGTGTATTGCTTGCTCATTCAGTTCTGTATAGACCGCCATCTAAACTACTCCCCCAACTATTAACGGCTCATCATATCGCTTTAAGTCTGATAACTAAATGAAACGCTTAATGTTTTTTCTTACCTAAGAAGAATCTTTTTCTAATCTGATTTTTCCTAGAAAAAACGGTACAATTACGCAACTTTTCAAAATAGTTTTCACTATGACCGAAGGCAGTTTTTAAGTTCATTTTCGATTTTAATCCTGTGAAATCATAGACAAGCACACGGTTGAAATTGTTACGTAAAAATACCTGACTAAATTACTAGGTTATTATATAATACCCAGTATTAAATAAACTCGACATCCAAATTATTACATTTAATGGGAGAAACCATAGGCATGTCTGACTCCGATAAAGCAGTGAAAGAACTGATAAAACGTGAGTACGAGCATGGTTTTGTGACCAACATTGAGTCTGAAACCTTTGAACCTGGGCTAAATGAGTCCATTATCTGCCGTATTTCTGCCAAGAAAAAAGAGCCCGAATGGCTTCTTGAGTGGCGTTTGAAAGCCTATAAAGCTTGGCAAGAAATGGAAGAACCAGAATGGGCACAAGTTGATTTTCCAAAAGTCGACTTTAACGATATTGCTTACTTTTCTGCACCCAAATCAAAAGATGATGCACCTAAAAGTATTGATGAAGTCGATCCAGAGTTACTCCGTACTTATGAAAAATTAGGTATCCCTCTTCATGAACGCGCGCGTTTAGCCGGCGTTGCCGTTGACGCCGTGTTCGATAGTGTATCCATCGGCACCACCTTTAAAGAAAAACTCACAGAAGCTGGGGTTATTTTCTGCCCTATTTCTGAAGCCGTTCATTCACACCCAGAGCTTGTCAAAAAGTACCTGGGCAGTGTTGTGCCTCAACGCGATAATTTTTATGCTGCGCTTAACTCGGCAGTATTCAGTGATGGCTCGTTTGTGTACATCCCAAAAGGTGTTCGCTGCCCATTAGAGTTATCGACTTACTTCAGAATTAATGAAGCAAATACAGGTCAATTCGAACGCACATTAATTGTTGCCGAAGAAGGCAGCCATGTTAGTTATCTAGAAGGCTGTACTGCGCCAATGCGAGACGAAAACCAGCTTCATGCTGCGGTGGTTGAGCTAGTAATATTAGATGATGCTGAAATTAAATACTCTACCGTTCAAAACTGGTATCCCGGTGATGAAAACGGTCAAGGCGGAATTTACAACTTTGTTACCAAACGTGCCGCGTGTATTGGGAAAAACTCAAAAGTCAGCTGGACACAAGTTGAAACAGGCTCAGCCATTACTTGGAAATACCCAAGCTGTGTGCTTCGAGGTGATAACAGCGTAGGGGAATTCTACTCAGTTGCACTCACCAACAATCTTCAGCAAGCCGACACTGGCACCAAGATGATTCATCTTGGCAAAAATACAAAGAGCACCATTATATCGAAAGGTATTTCTGCAGGTAAAAGTGATAGCAGCTACCGAGGCCTAGTAAGAATTGGTCCTGGAGCAGAAAATGCGCGCAACTATACTCAGTGCGACTCGTTATTAATCGGCGATAAGTGTGGTGCACACACCTTCCCTTATATTGAAAGTAAAAATAAATCAGCCGTTGTTGAACACGAAGCCACCACCTCTAAAGTAAGTGATGACCAGTTATTCTTATGTCAACAACGCGGCATAGATGCTGAACATGCCGTATCTATGATCGTCAACGGCTTCTGTAAAGAAGTATTCAAAGAACTTCCTATGGAGTTTGCCGTTGAAGCCACCAAATTACTAGAAGTCAGCCTTGAAGGTTCTGTAGGCTAAAAAGAGAGATGACAATGTTAGAAATTAAAGATTTACATGCAAGTGTCGAAGGAAAAGAAATTTTAAAAGGTCTCAATCTCACCATCAAACCTGGCGAAGTCCACGCTATTATGGGGCCAAATGGTTCAGGAAAAAGTACATTATCCCAAGTACTGGCTGGTAATGATGCCTATGAAGTAACGAGTGGGTCTATTACCTATCAGGGTAAAGATTTATTAGATATGGCCACAGAAGACCGTGCTCGCGAAGGTGTTTTTCTTGCATTTCAGTACCCCGTTGAAATTCCCGGCGTTAGCAACCTTCAATTTATGAAAACAGCCATTAATAACATTCGCCGCCACCGTGGTTTAGATGAAATTAATGCGGCTGAGTTCATGAAACACGCAAAAGCCAAAATTGAGCAGGTTAATCTTGATCCGGCATTTTTAAAGCGCGGAGTCAATGAAGGCTTTTCAGGTGGCGAAAAGAAACGAAATGAAATTATGCAAATGTTGATGCTAGAACCAACCTTAGCCGTTCTAGATGAAACAGATTCAGGCTTAGATATTGATGCCTTAAAGGTTGTTGCAGATGGCGTCAACGCGTTACGCGCGCCAGACAAATCAGTTGTCATGATTACCCATTACCAACGATTACTAGACTACATCGTACCAGACTTCGTTCATGTACTAGCAAAAGGCCAAATCATCAAATCTGGCGGCAAAGAGCTTGCATTAGAACTTGAAGATAAAGGTTATGCTTGGTTAGGTATTGAAGAAGCAACAGCTTAAGGGTCGTAGATATGAGTACCTTGAACACAATCGATTTTGGTGTAGAAGCAAGCACGCAACTACATAGCACTTTGAAAAATTTTAGCGCTGAAAAACAAGCAAAACTTGCTCAATGGACTATTCCAACGCGTAAATCTGAAGCATGGAAATATTCTTCTAAACGTCTTGGTTTAGGCGCTTCCGATACAAGTAATCCATTTGCAGCAAACGACGGGCTGGATAGAACCTACATCCAGTCGTACCCATTAGATTGTCATACTTTATTGATCTCTAACGGCAAATTAACTGAAAAATTTCCGACTGTAGACGGCTTAAGTATTACAGCCTTTACTGATTTAAATGAGAATCAGGCTCAAGATATCGCTTCAGGTGCTACCGCTAGTGCAAATAATATAATGTTTGCAGATCTCAATGCTGCCTTGCTACAAAATGGCGTATTCATTGAACTAGCTGACAATCAGCAAATTACAAAACCATTAAAAATTATTTTTCAGCACATTGGAGAAGGAAATAGTTTCCCTAGAGTATTTATCAAACTAGGTAAAAACTCATCCATGACGATCATTGAGGAAAGTAATACTCATAGCGGTATTCCTGCCTCAGACCTTGCGCGTAAGCAAAATAGCACGATATTAAATACTGTGACCGACATTCATATATCAGATAATGCACAACTGACATTCCTGAAAATGAATATTGATGAATCTGCGTGCCGACACATTGCAAATACAGGTGTCTCACTGATGCGCAACGCGCGCTTCAACAGCTATTGTTTGTCTTTAGGCAATCAATTAAACAGACATGACTTACTCGTTAAAATGATGGGTGAAGGGGCCGAGTGCGACTTAAACGGTGTCTGTGTCACTACAGATAAACAACATGCAGATTGTCATACGTGCATTGAGCATATTGCGCCGCACTGTACCAGTAATGAGAATTATCGGTGTATCGCAGACAAGCAATCACAAATTGTCTTTAATGGCCGCATTCATATTCACCCTAATGCCCAAAAGACATTGGGCTCGATGAGCAATAAAAACCTATTACTGTCTTCTGAAGCCGAAATTGATTCAAAGCCAGAATTAGAGATTTATGCTGATGATGTAAAATGTGCACACGGCACAACCATTGGTCAACTAGATGAAACCGAGTTGTATTATTTGCAAACCCGCGGCATTACCTATGAGCAAGCCAAGCTGATGCTAACATTAGGTTTTGTGCTTGAAATTGTCAGAGCAGCACCCATTACAAACATTGCCGAGTACTGGGAAAAAACGCTCACCAGCATTCTTAGCTATAAAATCTAAGTCAGAGACCGATAACACCTATGCTTGAAACTATTCGCCAAGATTTTCCAATTCTTAATCAGACAGTTCACAACAAGCCTCTCGTTTATCTCGATAGTGCAGCGAGTGCTCAGAAACCTCAAACGGTGATGAATAGCATGCTGCATTATTATCAGCATGATAATGCCAACGTTCATCGTGGAGCCCATACCCTGGGTGATAGAGCAACTCATGATTTTGAATCTGCGCGAGATACTGTTCAGCAATTTATCAATGCATCATCTCGAAAAGAAATTATTTGGACAAAAGGCACGACTGAAGCTATTAACTTAATCGCCAACGGGTTAGCGTGTTTATTAGATGAAGGCGATGAAATCATTGTCAGTAATATGGAGCATCACGCTAACATCGTTCCATGGCAAATGCTCGCTGAACGAACCGGTGCTGTTTTACGTGTACTCGAAGTCAATGCACAAGGTGAATTGGATCATGACCAACTGATCAACCTGATTAATGCGAAAACTAAAGTGCTTGCGATGACTCATGTATCTAACGTTTTAGGCACGATTAATCCTGTAGAAAAATTTATTGAAACAGCCAAGGCCGCCAACATAATTACTGTCATCGATGGCGCTCAAGCAGTACCGCATTTTAAGGTTGATGTGCAAGCACTTGATTGTGACTTTTATGTGTTTTCATCACACAAGCTATTTGGACCAACCGGTCTTGGTGTACTTTATGGCAA
>MDTG01266689.1_pt1 | contig 11396 bp, 11 predicted proteins | sample 811421 | NCBI WGS metagenome assembly MDTG01 (sample SAMN05326645, study PRJNA326480) | marine metagenome | isolation source: seawater | place: Pacific Ocean: South East | collected 2011
ACCTCAGAAATACTGAAAGATGTCAAGACTTTTACGCCAGATCCTTGGTTTGATTACAGAGGAGAGATGTGGACATTTTGGGAGAAGGAAAAGGAAATATTACCACAAGGGCACGAATGGAAGATATCAAAATTTACAAGGTCTCATAAAAATGTTTTAAGAGGACTTCATGGAGATGATGTGACATGGAAACACATAACTTGTGTGTGGGGTGAGATTTACCTTGTTGTGGTGGATAATAGGCCAGATTCCGAAACTTATCTTAAATGGGATGGTTTTATTATATCGGAAAGAAATCACAAGAGTGTATTGGTTCCACCAAAGTTTTTAAATGGTCACTTATGTTTGACAGAAAAATGTTTATTTCATTACACACAATCCTACCCTAATGATTATGTGGATTGGATGAATCAGGATGTGATGAAATGGGACGATGAAAGAGTTAAAATTAATTGGCCAGTAGATAAACCTATATTGAATTGGAGAGATAAATGATTGATAAACAATTTTTAATCGACTTTGAAACTGAGGTTAAAGAAAGATACGAGAGTGGTGAAATAAAGGCACCCGTTCATCTTTCCTCTAATAATGAAGAAGAATTAATTGAAATTTTCAAGGATGTAGAAAAAAATGATTGGGTATTCAGTAGTTGGAGAAATCATTATCATGCACTATTACATGGTATTCCAAGAGATACCTTGATGGATTTGATTGTTCGTGGTAAGAGTATGAGTGTGTATTCGGACAAACCAAAATTCTATTCATCCTCGATTGTCGGTGGAACAATACCGATAGCACTTGGAGTCGCACAATCTATTAAAATTAAAGGTGAGAAAAATAAGGTTTGGTGTTTTGTTGGTGATATGACATTTGAAAGTGGAATATTTCATGAGTGTTATAAGTACGCTAGAAATTTTGACTTACCACTGCAGTTTGTGGTCGAGGACAATAATCTTTCTACTAATACGCCAGTAGATGAGACTTGGGGTAAGAAGCAACAAATACCAAGTGATGTTATTTACTACAAATACAAAAGTGATTATCCACATCACGGAACAGGAAATTGGGTGTTATTCTAATGAAGTACAAAGATGAACTTATAAGAAGTATGGAATGGCTAGGAGAAAAAGATGATACAATTTTTCTTGGTCAGTCTGTAAAGTATAGTGGAAATGCAATTTTTAATACATTAAGTACATTGAACGATTCAATGAAAATTGAGACGCCTGTATTTGAAGAAGTCCAAATGGGGATGAGTACAGGTATGGCCATGGATGGATTAGTTCCAATAAGTTGTTTTCCACGATTTGATTTTTTAATGAGATGTATGGATTCTTTAGTAAATCACTTGGATAAAATGCAGGTCATGACTGAAAATACCTTCAAGCCGAAGGTCATCATGAGAACCTCAATTGGTTCGACCAACCCTTTGAATGGTGGGGTTCAACATACACAAGATTATACAAAGGTGTTCAAAGATATATTGACTGAGGTAGATGTAATATTGTTGAATGAACCTGAAGAAATTTTTCCCACATTTCAAAATGCTTATGAAAATGACAGGTCTTCTCTAATAATAGAATGGGGTGATTATTACAATGAAAAATAAAAATGTTTTAGTAACTGGTGCGTCAGGCATGATTGGTCATGTGGTTGTTGATAAACTTATCAAAAAAGGTTATAATGTAAGAGCTACAGATATACAATACAATATAATTACCGAAGATGTTTTCACGGATTACGACAGAAATCAATTCGAGTTTAGAATGTGTGATTTGAGAAACTTTGATAGTTGTAAGGAATTAGTAAAAGGTGTTGATGTAGTTTATCATGTGGCAGGTATCAAAGGTAATCCACAAACTGCAAAAACAAAACCATCTCGATACTTTGTTCCATTGTTACAATTCAATACAAATATGATGGAAGCAGCAAGGTTAGAAGGTGTTGATTGGTATCTGTATACAAGTTCGGTTGGTGTCTATAGACAAGATGATGTTTTACAAGAGGATAGTGTATGGAAAACCTTTCCAACAGAAAATGATACATACCCAGCGTGGGCAAAAAGAATGGGTGAATTACAGGCTCATTCATACGAAGTAGAATTTAATTGGGAAAATTACTCAATTGTAAGACCAGCAAATGTTTATGGGCCTTACGATAACTTTGGGGAACATTCAATGGTAATACCATCTTTGATTAAAAAGGCAAACGAGAACGATGTATTGAATGTTTGGGGTGATGGTTCACCAATAAGAGATTTTATCTATTCTGAAGATGTTGCCGATGGTATGATACACATGGTAGAGAACAAGATAAACTCACCTGTAAATCTTGCAAGTGGTAATGGTGTGACAATTCGTGAGATTGCCGAGATAGTTGCAAAATATTTTGATAAGGAGATAGTATGGGATAAAGACAAACCGATGGGTGATATGAAAAGAATACTTAGTACAGAAAGAGCACAAAGTTTTGGATTTAAGGCAAGTACATCATTCGAGGATGGGATAATCAAAACAATTGAGTGGTACTTGGGAAAATGATATTTGGGTATGAGAGATTACAAGAAAATGGTGACCCGATTGAGAATTGTTTAGATTTTGTATCTAATGATTGGGCAATTTGTGATTGTCATAATTACTTCTGTGGAATGTTTCAAAAGGTAAAACATGATTTTATACAAAGAACAGAATCAGGTGAGTTTCAAGTTAATACGCCACTTGAATTTAGGTCGATAAAAAGTATCAATGATGAAAAGTATTTTTATGTGGTCAATATCAAAGAGTTCGCCGCAGCTATGGGAGTAGATAGGGTAAGTGGTATAGAACTTGATAATCATGTATTTGAATATGTAGACAAGGTAGTGTTGAATCACTGCCGTATTAATAAATGTAAGATTATAATAAATTATGGATATGAGGGGTTTGGTGGTGATATCAACGATTCAATATTGAGTCCGACACTATTGACAAAACTACACAAGATTCTTGATGAGTATAATCTACCTCATGAAAACATTATCTATCTTGATGGGAACACTTTTATTGACAGTAAAAATTTAGATACTAAGGTGAAGTATTTTTCATATGAATATTGTGCGTTAGATTGGGAAAGATATACTTCAATGCATCCATCAATGACTTATCATGGGAATAAAAAATCGATTCAAAATTTAAAAAAATTTGAGAAAACAAAAGATATGATAAGAAATAAACATTTTTTATCATTTAATAGGTTACCTAAACAGCATAGGTTTGATTTTGTATTGAGTTTATTTAAAAATAGGATACTTGATAAGGGATATGTTTCGTTTCCAAAGAAGAATACATTTTGGAAATTTGAAACATACTACCAAGATTTAAAACCATATGAATTTAAATTTTTCGATGTACTGCCACTAACAATTGACGATATTGATTTAGAGGAAAAGAAATGGTCATTTGAACTAACCAATAATAATTTTTACTTGGATTCATATTTTCAAGTCGTGAATGAAAATCAATTTACAAGTTTGGATGACCAAATACAATTTTCGGAGAAAGTATGGAAACCAATCACAAATTTTCAACCATTCGTGTTACTTGGAGATAGGTTTATGTTGAGACAATTAAAAGTTTGGGGGTTTCAAACCTTCGAACCATTCATCGATGAAAGTTACGATAATGAACTTGATAAGGACAAAAGATTTGATATGGTAATTTCACAAGTCAAAAAATTATGTGAAATGCCAATAGAAGAGATTGATGAGTGGTATTGGTCTATTGAAGATAAAATTAAACACAATTACTATCATTTTTACAATCAATTTAGTAGGAAACAAAGAGATAAACTATATAAAAAGTTAAAGGAGACATTATGAAAGTTGGTTTTATAGGTTTGGGTAAGTTAGGATTACCTTGTGCCTTAGCAGTTGAATCAAGGGGACACGAGGTTATTGGATATGACCCATCGGAGCAAGTCGAACAGATTATAGATTCGAAACAACTTCAGTATCAAGAAATTTGGGCACAAGATTATCTTGATAAGTCAAAGATACAAATTAGGCCAGTTGAGGATGTTGTTAAACATTCCGAAATTATCTTCGTACCGATACAGACTCCACACGGAGAAAAGTTTGAGGGGTCAACGAGAATACCTGATGAAAGAGAAGATTTCGATTATTCATTTTTGAAAAAGGGAGTCAAAGATATTTCCGATGAGATTGAAAAACAAGGTAAAGATAGGATAGTGATTATAATTTCAACTGTTCTACCAGGTACAATAAGACGAGAAATCATGCCACTCTTAGGAACACACACAAAACTATGTTACAACCCATTCTTTATTGCCATGGGTACAACTATGAGGGACTTTCTTAAACCTGAGATTGTATTATTTGGGGTTGATGACCATGTGGCAGCACAGAAGGCAAAAAAGTTTTATCGTACTCTACACCATCAACCATTTTACGAAACCACGATTGAAAACGCCGAACTTATCAAAGTAGTGTATAATACTTTTATTGGAACCAAGTTAGCATTTGTCAATACGATAATGGAGATGTGTCATCATTTACCAAATACGAATGTGGATGATGTAACAAACGCACTTAAAATGTGTGATGATAGAATTATCTCGGACAGATATCTAAGTGGTGGTATGGGAGATGGTGGTGGCTGTCATCCACGAGATAACATAGCCTTGAGCTGGTTGAGTGATAAATTAGGTGTGAGTTTTAATTGGTTTGACAATATAATGAAACAAAGAGAGATACAAACTGAATGGTTTGCCAGTTTGATAGAAAAGTATAAAGAGGATAGGACAATTTGTATACTTGGTCAATCATTTAAGCCAGAAACAAACATAATGACAGGTAGCCCATCTATCCTATTAAAAAATATTTTGGAAGAACGCGGACATCAAGTAGATATGTGGGATCCGTATGTGGATGAGCCAGGACATACTTACATGATGGATGATAGTGATAATGAGACTGAGTCTCATTTATATTTTATTGGTACGAAACATCCTGAATTTACAAGTTTTTCTTTTAGAAAAGGTTCATTAATTATAGACCCATGGCGTTATATACCAGATGTTGAGGGATGTGAGGTGATTAGAATCGGAGATAGGTTGTGAAAAACATATCAGACCTTCGTGGAACTACCCAAGAAGAAAATTCAAATGAGGAAAAATTAGTAAAAAAGATTGACCTCTTACCAAATGAAGAATTGTTATACAACCTTCCTTTATTTTTATCACCAAAATTACTATCGAGAATATTGTTTTTTAATGAGATGTACAAGAAGATAATCAATCATCATGGCGTCATAATGGAATTTGGTGTGAGATGGGGGCCGATACTAAATCTATTCCAATCACTTCGAGGTATTTATGAACCTTTCAACAGACATAGAAAGATTATTGGATTCGATACATTTGAAGGATTTACGGAAGTAACTGATTATGATAAAATTTCAAAGAAAGGTGATTTTGCCGTTACAGAAGGATACGAAGAACATCTTGAAGAAATTTTATCAACACAAGAAAAATTTAGTCCACTTGACCATATCAAAAAATTTGAAATAATAAAGGGTGACATCATAGAAACATTACCAAAGTATTTGGAAGAAAACAAACACACAATAGTTTCTTTAGTGTTCTTTGATTTAGATATCTATAAACCAACACTCGAATCCTTAAAAAATATAAAACCATATTTGACCGAAGGTAGTATAATGATATTTGATGAATTGTGTGATGATAAGTTTCCTGGTGAAACAATGGCATTGGATGAGGTTTTTGGTTTGAATAATTTGGAAATAAAAAGGTTACCAATTACATCAAGAATATCTTATGTAGAAGTAAAAAATGTTAAGTAATAAAAGTTTAGATATCAGAAAAAAAATTATTGATTTGGCCGTTCATACAGGCCAAGGAAGATTGGGAACTGATTTTTCTGTCGTTGAGATTATTAATGCGATCTATTCTACGATGAATCATAGACCTGAAGAACCTAATTGGGATGAAAGAGATATTTTCATTTTGAGTAAGGGTCACGCTTCTTTGTGTTTGTATACCTTACTTGCGTCCTACGGATACTTTGATTTAGAAGATATTAAAACTCTTAAAAAATATAAAAGTAATTTTGGTGGACATCTTGATAGGACAAAGGTAAAGGGTACGGAAGCATCAACAGGTTCTCTTGGTCATGGAATCGGAATAGCAGTAGGAATGGCCTTAGGGTTGAAGATAAAAAATAGCAAAAGAAGAGTTTATGTTTTGGTTGGAGATGGAGAGGCTAACGAAGGTTCGGTTTGGGAATCTATGATGATAGCGGTAAATCAAAAATTAGACAACTTAACTATAGTGTTCGATGTAAATCAATCACAGACAAGATGTCTTCAACTGAAAAATATAGATGAGATAAGCGATAGGTTTGGATGTAATGTAAGTGTTGTTGATGGCCACGATGAATCAGAAATCAAAAATAGTTTTAATATTAACATCAAAGATAAACCAAAAGTTATTGTTGCAAATACAATAAAAGGTTTTCCATGTAAAACCTTAGTAGAAAATAAATTTGAGTGGCATAATAAAGTACCCAATGAAGAGTACTATAATATTTTTATGGAAGAGTTGGATGAGAAAACAATTTAGAGATACCATTGTAGATTTGAATGATAAGGATATAGTACTGATTCTTGGTGATGTTAGTGTATATTTGTTTAATGATTTTGCACAAAAAAATCCAAATCAAGTTTTTAATCTGTCCATAGGAGAGAATTCACTTGTCAGTATTTCTGCTGGATTATCCTCACAAGGATTGATACCATTCGTTCATACGATAAATCCATTTTTATCAGATAGGAGTTACGAACAAATAAAATTAGATTTAATTTATAATAATTATCCGTCCAATATAGTGACTTGTGGTGGAACATTTGATTATGCATTTGATGGGGTTTCTCATCATTCATATGGTGATTTATCAAACTTAAGATTGCTGCCTGACATAGAGATATTACATCTTGGTTCGGACAAAGAAGTTGATTCTTTGGTGAGAAGTCAATATAACAATAACAAGACAACCTATTTTAGATTGTCAGATTATCCACATGAGGTAGATATTGATGTCGAATTTGGAAAGGGAGTCGAGATTTTTGATAGGGATTCCAACATAACAATAATGACATCAGGCCCAATATTACAAAATGTATATGAGGCAGTAAAAGATTTGGATGTCAATTTGGTGTACTTTCATACGATAAAGCCAATTGATAAGGATATCATTGAAAAATACAAAGATACAAAGATGCTGATATTTCAAGATGTCAATGGTTTGTATGAATCGATATGTGATACTCCATATCTTAAAACTAAAAGGTTTGGGGTTATGGATAATTTTTACACACATTATGGTGATGTAAATGATGCAAGAAAATATTTTGGTTTAGATACCAAATCAATTAGAAGGAGTATATTAGATGAATCCATTTGAGAAGTTTCATAGCCTGTCTGATAGTAAAAAGGAGTGTATATCATTTATCGACTTTAGTTTAAATAGTATATCTCCATCACCAAGTGGAAATAAACTAATTATAGACCATTCAACCGAGGCGCTAGACCTTGACCAATACAATCAATTTGTCGGTCATATGGAATCAATGGGATTTAAAGATGATGAATGGATATTGCTACATTGTAATCTCTTGACGACTTACAAGAATACACTCAAGCTTGATAATCATTACTATAGATTGGTACAATTTGTAAAAAAGATGAACGAGGAATTATTACAAAGAATTAGTATAGATGAGCTAAAAGATTTATACTTTCCCTTTAGTGATGAATTTATCGATAAATTAAAAAAATCCAAGAGAGAAAAAAAATACCTCTGTTACAATGGTTCAGCACGAATACATAGGATTTTATTTATTGACGATTTAGTAAAGAAAGATTTGATTCAACATGGAATGGTTTCAATGCATGAAAAACCTAATGAAGAATTTTTCAATATGATAGAAAATGAACAATACTCATATTTGAATAAAAAAATTGATAGGGGGAATTATTTTTTTGAATCATCACCACATTATATTAGCAACATCAATTTTGATGGAATGATTGATGGTGTTGATGCTGATTTTTGGTGTACGATAGACAGGCCACATTTGATGAATACATACTTCAATGTGATACCTGAGACTATATTCTTTATAGATGAACCTGATGATTATCTTCTTGTTACAGAAAAGACATACAAATCAATCATACAGCATCCCTCATTAATATTTGGAAGACCACATACTTTGAGACACCTTAAGGATATTGGATTCAAAACATTTGATAATATGTTTGACGAGAGTTATGATGATGAAGTAGATGATTTAAAAAGATACAACATGGTATTGAATGAAATAGAAAGACTATGTAATCTTAGTCATGAGGATTTACAAATATTGTATAATGATTCCATAGATATATTTTTACACAATCAACAAGTCATGTTGAACGAAACCAAAACTTTTTTAGATGTAAAAGGAGAACTGATAAATGAGTATTGATAATAAAATCGAAAAATATTGGAAAGGTAGAGTATTATTTTCTTGGGGTAAATACGAAGAAATGAGAAAGTTAAGATACGATATCAATCATTATATGCACGAATTCTATCCATTTGAAAATTGTAAGAACAAGAAAATACTTGAGATAGGATGTGGGGGTGGAATAGATTCGATGGAATACTCACGAAATGGTGGTAATGTTTGGGCCACAGATTTAACAGATGAGGCTATAGAATTCACAAAAGGACGAATCGAAAGAAACAATTTCAAAAATATAAAGGTTGAAAAGGTTAGTGTAAAGGATATACCCTACGAGGATAATTTTTTTGATATAGTTCATGTGATGGGAATACTACATCATATCACCGATGTTGATATCGGTGTTAAGGAAATCCTTAGAGTTCTCAAGCCAGGTGGTAGTGTATATGCCATGTTTTACAACAAAAATAGTCTGTTGTATTATCATAGTATCATGTATTTACGAGGTGTTGTGGATGGTGAGTTTGAAAGGGGATTGACAGAAGAAGATTTAGTGAGTAAATATAGTGAAGCCGAAACTGGTTGTCCATACACAAAAATTTATACAGAAGACTCCATAGAAAAATTATTCTACGATAATGGATTTGGTAAAGTTGAAACTCAGATAGATTCTCCACACATCGATACTTTGGAAGAGAGAAAGGTAGAGATTAAGAATTTACCGAGAAACTTAGGTTGGCATATTTCCACAAAGGCAACAAAATGATTATGATAGAGTCACAATTAGAAAAATGGTTGAAAGACAAGGGAGAATCCCCTTATGTAGAGGACAAGGATGTTCTATTACCATCCTCGATTGAAAATTTTCAACTTTATCCTACACATGGTATACAACAAAACAAAGAAGAAATTTTAGAATTTGTTGAATTTATTTCTAACTTGGATAATAGGGATAATGTTTTAGAAATTGGACTTGGTCATTATGGCAGTACACATTTTATTTGGAAACATCTGTTTCATAAGATTTTGACAATTGAAAAAGATTGGAACAGAATAAGAAAATTTGGTAAGAATATATTTGATTTTTACGGAGAATGGAACTTAAAAGAAAGTTATTTTATAAATCATAAATCATACGAACCAAAAAGTGTGGAATCGGTTAGGAGAATTTTAGATGAAGAACGATTGGATTTACTCTTTATTGATGCACAGCACGACTATGAAAGTGTATTGACGGACTTTATCTTGTATAAGGATTTGGTAAAGAATGGTGGTATTATTGCGTTTCACGACATACAGTGTAAATTACATGATAGAGGAGTTCCACATTTCATAGAGGATTTAGAAGAGGGTAGAATAGATGGTAAAAGACACAAAGTAAATAAAATAATACATACCGAACATCTTGGCATTGGTTGGATTGAAGTTGGTATACATACTTCTGCACGAGTTCAAGGAACTTTTAGTTTTTCTGGTCAACCTCAAGGTCACAATGATATAAAATTTATCATGAAAGATTTTGATATATCCAAGTTCAGAAATTGTGATGTACTTCCATCGAGACAGAGTTTAATGAGTAAACTTCCAAAGAATAGTATCGGTATGGAAATCGGAGTAGAAGCTGGAAATTTTACAGATAAAATCTTGAATATTGTAAATCCAAGTGAGTTACATTTAGTCGAACTCGATACTGGCTTATATGAAGGATTAAAGATTCGATTTGAAGATTTTTTGAATCAAGGACAGATTAAAGTTAAAAATGAAGATTCGAGAGTTGCTTTAAAAGAATTCGAAGATGGATACTTTGATTGGATATACATAGATTCAGACCATTCATATTCGGTTACTATAGAGGAATTATATTTGTCTGAAAAAAAGGTAAAAGATGGTGGTTATTTAATACTTGATGATATCACCACAGAAAATTCATTTGGTGTTCATATGGCACTAAATGAGTTTGTTCATAATACTAATTGGAAATTTAAGTATATAACATTTCCAGCGAGTCTTTATATTAACGCATGTTTAGAAAAAGGAGAATGACGATGAGTTTTTTCAAAGATAAAAAAGTAGTTGTGACTGGTGGAAGTGGGTTCGTGGGAACTCATTTTCTAAATGAATTATCTTTAAGAGATGCAAAAATAAAAACACATACACACATCAATCCCTTAAGAGCAGAGGGTGATTTCGAAGTTATTGAAAATGTTAATTTAGAAAATTTAAACGAGTGTATTGATTTGATAGAAGGTGCTGATTATGTGATTCACTCGGCAGGAGCCGTAGCACATCCAAGTCAAGTTCCAACAGATTTTTCAATCAGTTTAAATCAAACAATTTTATTTTCTAATGTGATTGAGGCTAGTTATAAGTGTGGAGTGAAAGGATTTTTGGATATCAATAGTTCAACAGGTTATCCTGATAGAAGGTATCCAATCACAGAGGATGAATTTTGGGATGATGAACCATACATTTCTTACTATGGTTATGGTTGGATGAGAAGATACAGAGAGAAGATTATGGAACATTGTTCTCATATCTGTGATATGAAACTCGGTATATCAAGGGCTACGGCAACTTTTGGGCCACATGATAATTTTGATTTGAGTACTTGTCATGTAGTACCAGCATTAATCAAAAGGGTATTGAGTGGTGAGAATCCATTCACTGCTTGGGGTAGTCCCGATGTGGTAAGAGATTTTCTATACATAAAAGATTTAATAAATGGTTCCTTGTTGGTTCTTGAAAAGGGAGAATCCATGAGACCATATAATGTTGGTTATGGTTCAACAATCACCATAGGTGAAATTTTAGATACTATATTGGAAGTAACTGATAATAAATTTGAAATAAATTGGGACAATTCTAAACCAACAA
>MDTG01380085.1_pt1 | contig 11396 bp, 10 predicted proteins | sample 811421 | NCBI WGS metagenome assembly MDTG01 (sample SAMN05326645, study PRJNA326480) | marine metagenome | isolation source: seawater | place: Pacific Ocean: South East | collected 2011
ACCAAATACTAAAAATTTATTTGCTAAAAAGCCTAAAATTGTATTGATCACAGTAATGCCAAGAAATCCATATATAAAATAATATCCATAAATATCCGTCCAAAAATATAAAGCGAAACCTGCATTTAAGCATAGCAAAAGATAAAGCAACAAAAACTTATACAACTGGACAATAGTATGAGTGCTTTGGTTAGAAAATGTAAAAACAAAATATTTATTACCGATAAAAGAAGTCACAGAGCCAAATATACATGCAATAAAATTTGAAAAGCCATAATTGGCATCTGTAAATGTAGTCAAACTTATCAAAAAGAAAAAATGAATAAAAGCTGCAAAGATTCCATTTGCTATAAATTTTGAAGTTTCATTTATATTGATTGTTTGCAACATTTAAAAAATCTCTACAAGAGGCTAATATAGGAGTAAGGCATGTTTCTTAAAACAATTATTATAGTATATTATGCAAGCAATTCTTAACCTTTATATGTGTGCTCATGAATAAAAAACTAGTCGTAGTTACCCCTATATATGAAGATACAGAGTCAGCAGAAAAGCTTATATCTATATTAAAAGATAAATTCAAAGATAGGCTATATATTGTTGCTGTAGACGATGGTTCTGTTAATAAGCCTATGCACATTGATATTTTAAAAAGAGTAGAAGCTGATGGTGTTATCCTGCAGTTGATTAAAAATGTTGGTCACCAAAAAGCCATAGCAATTGGCTTGCAGTATGTTGCTGAGAATATTGATTGGGCAGACAGAGTTGTTGTCATGGATTCGGATGGAGAGGATAATCCAGATACTATTTATCCCTTATTAAATGCTTTGGAATCTGAGGATGTAGACGTAGCCGTTGGAAAGAGAAGAAGTAGATCTGAGGCCATTCACTTTCAACTTTTTTATCAAATATATAAGTTTATTTTTAGGCTATTAACAGGTAGGTCCTTTGGTTTTGGAAACTTTGTAGCAATTAAAAGAGAGAGCCTTCATAGACTAGTAAATATGCCAGAAATTTGGACTCACTTTGCAGCATCAATTCTATCTTCAAAGCTTAGAATATCTTACTGCCCTATAGATAGAGGGCACAGATATTTTGGTCAATCAAAACTTAATTTTGTTGGATTTGCTTTGCATGGTTTTAAAGCACTAATGATCTTCTCAGAAGAAGTGCTTGTAAGAGTTGGTATATTTTGTGCTTTTGTTGCATTTTTATCTATCTTTGGAGGTTTGATTGCAATACTTCTTAAGTTTATGGGTATAGCGACTCCAGGCTGGTTTTCGGTTGTAATGGGCGTATTTGTTCTTGTTTTTCTTCAAACTGGGACACTTACTTTGATGACCTTATTGTTAACAGGGGTTGTGAAAAACAATCCTCAAGAAATTTCGACATATAATAAGTTTATAAAAAATATAGTAATTGCTTGAGGTTTCTCTAAGATATTTTGCAGCTAATTTTATTAAATAATTGCATTGCCTTTCTCATGGTATGCATATAGCAAGAAAAACATTTACTTTTCGGCTATAAGAACTATATTTTTTCCTAATAAGTATCTAAATCCCAACTTATCAAGAAAATTAGATATAGGGAATAAATATTTATCATAAAACTTCATAGACTCTATAGAACCGATACCATTTTTAGAATTGTATCCCAAGAATTTCATCAATAGAGAGGCAAAAAAACCTGCGCAGTCGGCATAATGTATTTTAATAATTTTAAATCCTGCATCTCTGCATTTAGCCCTCAATTCAGAAACTTCATACCTTCTATAATGACCTACTGCCTCATCAAGCTTACTCCACAAAAGCATTTTAGCAGGTAAATATAGACACAGCCTTCCCCCATCTTTTAATTGTTTTCTCATTTCTTTTAAAATTGAAACATCATCTTCGATGTGCTCTAAGACATTTGATGAAAAAATTGCATCAGGATTATTTGGAACGGAAGTTAAATTTTCAAAAAACTGAAACTTTCTTTGCAAAAGGTACTCTTGATTCTTTGTATCAATTTCAACACATACAGGATTAATATTATATTCCTCTCTAAAAATAAGGGATAAAGTGCCAATTCCTGCACCGAAATCAACAAGTTGACTTGGATTACCTAAAGCATTTTTTGCAGTTGTAACTATAAAATAATTATAATTAGGCATGCTTTCAGAAATTAATAATTCCTCTAACCCTGAATATTCGCTTTGGCTTTCATTTTGCATATAAAATTCCTTACTTTAATAACTAAGATTATATCTTAGAATAAAATGCTCAAATAATATCAAGATGCTTGCTTTGTATATAATTTAGTCTTTAAGTTCATTAACAAAGTACTCATGAGTTTGCTTAAGACCCTCCCTAAGGGCTATTGAGGGCTTCCAATCAAGTTCGGTCTGAGCAATTTGAATATCAGGTTTGCGAATCTTAGGGTCATCTAATGGCAATGGTAGAAAGTTTAAGGTTAATTTTGTATTTAAAATTATCTCAATCTCTTCAACGAGCTCGAGAAGAGTAAATTCATCTGGATTTCCTAAATTGACTGGATATAAAATGTTTGAACTACTCTCCATCAATTTTTTTAGCCCAATAATTAAATCATCGACATAACAAAAACTTCTAGTTTGCGTTCCATCACCATATATTGTGATTGGGCTTCCAGCAATACTTTGACAAATAAAATTTGAGACTACTCTTCCATCATCTGATCTCATTAAGGGGCCATAAGTATTAAATAGTCTTGCCACTTTGATATCTAAAGCATGCATCCTATGATAGTCATAAAATATACTTTCAGCACATCTTTTGCCCTCATCATAACAAGCTCTAATGCCTATTGGATTTACAGACCCTTTATATGATTCTGGTTGAGGATGAACCTCTGGATCGCCATAAATTTCACTTGTGGATGTAAATAATATTTTTGCTTTTTTTTCTAAAGCAAGATTAAGAATATTTAAAGATCCCAAAACACATGTTTCAGTTGTATAAATTGGATCAGATTGATAGAACTTTGGTGAAGCAGGACATGCTAAATGATAGATCTGATCAATCGCTTCAAGAATTTTTATAGGATGTCGAATATCATGGTTGATACTTTTAAAATTAGTAAGGCCTTTAATATTTTCAAAATTACTTTCTCTTCCGCTATGAAAGTTATCAACAGAAATAATATCATGGCCATCCTTGACCAAAGACTTGCACAGATTAGATCCCAAAAAACCCGCGCCGCCCGTAATTAATATTTTCATAAAAAGTTTAGCTAGTCATCAGAAGAGAAAATATCTCTAGAGAAGACCTTATCAGAAAAAGGCTTGATGTCATCATCGAGCCTGTTAGTTATAATTAAATCTGAAAATTCAATAAATTTTTTAAAATCAGTGGTTAATTTTGCACCATTGACTTCTGAGATTTTTATTGAAGGGTCGAACATATTAATCGTAATATTTCTTGATATCAATTCTTTAATAACATTAAATATTGATGCCTCTCTTGAATTATCAGAACCCTGTTTCATTGCTAGTTTATATACTCCTACAATCTTAGGTTTTCTATCCATAATTTTATCTGCTAAAAATTTAGCTCTTGTGTTATTTGAATCTTGGATAGCTTCAAGAAGGTGATGAGGTGTACTTTTGAATCTGCTAAGAAGTTGCTTTGAATCCTTTGGCAAGCAATAGCCTCCAAAGCCAAATGAAGGATTATTATAGAAATTTCCTATTCTTTTATCCAAAGAAACTCCCTTAATAATATCTTGTGTATTTAAATTATTATCCATACAGAAAGAATCTAGCTCATTAAAAAATGATACTCGCATTGCTAAATAAGTATTTGAAAATAATTTTACTGACTCAGCCGCATTTGTATCCATATAAATTATAGGCACTGTATCATTATTAAGAGAACCTTTTACTAGCTCACCGTATAAAATTGAAGATTTGTTTTCTCCCCCAATAATTACCCTTGAGGGATTGAGATTATCTTCTAGCGCATGCCCTTCTCTAAGAAATTCTGGGCTAAATATAATATTTTTAGAATTAATTTTTTGTTTTAAAGACTCCGTGTAGCCAATATTCACTGTTGATTTAATAATCAGGGTTGCTTTATGGTTTATCGCAATGATCTCAGTAACTACGTCTTCTATAATTTGAACATCAAATTCTTGCTTTAACTCATTAAAATTAGTCGGTAAGGCCAAAATTATAAAAGAGGCATCTTTTATTGAATCATGCAAATCAAGTGTTGCAGAAATATTTAATTTTTCATTCTCAAAATATGACTGGGCAAAAGATTCAATAATTGGTAATTTTTTATTATTAAAGTTTTTAACTTTTTGATGATCTATGTCGACTATAGATACTTCGTGATCTTTTGCTAATAATAAAGCATTAGCTATTCCGACATACCCCATTCCTATAACAGAAATTTTCTTATTCATTTTTAAATTTAATTATATTAATTAACCTCAATTTCATTTTTAATCTCTTGAATTCTTTTAGTTAGTGTTATTTTAAGGCTGCGGTCATCATCAACAGTAAATATATTCTCTGGAAAAGTTTGAATTGTCTTGAGATAGTCTGTTGCATGGCTTGTTTTAATTATTTCTACTTTTGTATTTAGAATTTCCATGATTAAAGTAGCCAATATTTCCAACGAAATTGTGTCAGGGCTTTTTATTGCATAACTTCCTGGATCAAGGTTAATACTCCGCAAAAGAGACTTACTAACTTGGTTGCACTCTGATAGATTGATGTTGATTTCATTTGAAGGAATGATAATAGATTTTCCAGCAAGAATATTTTTTATAAAAACATCAGTCACTTTATTACGAGTATCTCCAGACCCAAAAGTATCAAAAAGATATACATTAACGACTGAGTTAAAATGATGATCAAGGTACTTTTTGAATAGCTCTTTTGAAAGTGAATAAACATTTTGTTCAGGGAGTTTCAATAACTGTGTGTAACTTAGCACATTGATAATTTTTAAATCCTTAAATTTCTCGAGCGCAGAAATAACCTTAGAGGGAAAAAGAATGTTTGACTCAATAAGATTGTTCAATTCATTGCTTGATTCTGGAAACTGCTTGTAAAGTGTTGCAAGGTTAATTAGACAATGAGGCGGATGTTGTATGAAAAAATTTTCAGAAATATTTTCCTCGCAAGTCTTTTGATTATTGATAAGTTGGATTGTTCCCTGTCGCGTGAAATTTGCTACATTGTCATACTCACCAAGTAAATGACCAACAAGATTGTTACCTATGAATCCTGTTATACCAGTTGTATATATTATTTTATTCAATGAAAACCTTTACTGCATGAATCTACTTTTAAGCTTGAAATACATAAATATAATAAAGTACTTAACAGCTCTTAATGGGTTAAAAAAAATTCTTGTAGAGCCCAATCTAAAATTATATACAGCTTTTGCAGATTGGTAAGAGATTACATCCTCGATTGAAGAATATAGTGAAATTGCATGAGAACTTTGCATTCGAATTAATTCATTTTTTAGAGGTGTGCTTGGAAACTTAGCTAGTATTTCTTCATATAAACTCTCGAATGCGAGATATTGACCGAAAACAGATCCAACGCTTAAATAATGATTTCCATCTGGATCTTTTAAATTTGAAAGGAGCGCGCCTTTTTCATGATAGCCTCCCATTAATATTGGAGAGTCAAAAAGCTTTGCGCCATGCATTTTTGCAATTAGGATGATGATTACTTGCGGATACAAAAAAGCAGCAGGACATTTTTCCTCTAATCGTTGTAAAATAATTGATTCAGCATTTTTTGCGAGAGATGATCTAAAAATACATCCTGTACTATGATTGGTCTTCACTCTTACATTACTTAAAGAGATTTCTTGCAAGCTGTTGTTGCCGCGTCCTGGATATTCAAGGCCATTAGCATCCATCCATCTAGTACAGATGAAATCTGGTTCAAGTTCAGAATTAATGCTTGTGAGAAGTTGCAACCCCTCTAAAAGGCCATCTTTATAAAGCATATCGTCATCAGCAAGCTCTACTAAGAACTCTGTTTCACACAAACTAAAATATTTTAGAATTGTCTTAGAGCGGCCTAAATTTCTTTTATTTTGAAATATTGATATATTATCGTAACTCTGAAATTTTGAAATTTTTTGAAAAGTATCGTCTGATGAACCATCATCAATTATCAGAATATTTATCCTATCATTAAGATCAAAATCATAGAGTTCTTGAATAAGCGTTGCGACCCTATCAGCTCTGTTAAATGTGGGAATGCAAACAGTAAGTAATTTTTGATTAGGATAATTTTGCATATTTTTAAATGAGGTAAATATTTTAAAAATTATTTTACCAATACTGCAACCATGTGTTGCCCCAACATTCTTTGATATGGAATTTTAAAATTTGTTTTAATTCCATAGTTCTTGGCTATTTCATATTGTTGATTGGAAAAATATAAACGTAATGTATCTGCAGTCATAATATTGTTATGAGTTGGATCCATAAAAGCGCCTAAGTATGGATAAATTGGTGTTATGGACAAAAAAACACCTCCAGGTTTCATAACTCTAAAAATTTCGTTCATTAAGAAAATAAATGGTGCATCTCCATGATCTGGTAAGTTGCCATAACGAGGGATGTGCTCAAGAAGATCATATGCGGTTATATAATCTATGGAATTATCACTAAATGGAAGTGCATCGAATCCTAGTCTGAACTTAACAATGTTCTGAGAAGGGTCTTCATAGAGGTCGACACCGAAGCATTTATCAGCAGAAAATTTATTTTGCGGCTGGAAGCCACATCCCAGATCTAATGCTATAGTTTTTTCACTATTTTCATGCTGAAACATATCATGGACTGATTGAATGGAGCCAGTCATTGGTTTTAGACCTTGACGAAATAGTTGGTTAAAAAAGTATAAAGAAGGAAACCTAAGTAATATTTTTGATAAAGTTCCTCTCATCTTTTAAGCTCTGATTTTAATTTCATACAAATAATTTTATGAATAATAAGCTCATTCTAAACATCGATTAGATTAAAGCAATAAACTGCTGTCTCAGCAGTTATTTCGAAAAATACTTCCTTAAACTTTTAAGTTAAAACTATTTACGTAGAAATAGACTTCACTCAAGATTTCGTTGATTGAGTTGGTATGCAAGAATCTAATTTATACACCAAAACAACATCACCATTTTCTTTATATTCTAAATATCTTCCCCCAGTAGCTACAAAAACAATATATTGACAATTCTGATAAGTATAAGTCATTGGTGGCGCAGATCCCGCAAACGGTAGTTGCGCCTCCCATACCTTTTCACCATTTGAGTTATATGCATAAGCTGAACTATCTGGATTTCCCGTTGCAAAGATTAGTCCTGTACTGGTAGCCAAAACTCCTCCAAAAACCTTATCACCTTCTGCAACTAAATTATTATTTAAATCTACTCTCTTGCCAAATGGTATATCCCATAACTTCTTACCTGTAACTAAGTCAATTTTTGCTAGTCCGCCCCATGGAGGTTTAGTAGCAGGATAACCATCTTTGTCCAATAGGATTTGCCAATATCCTCTTGAAGAAAGTAAATTAAATTTTTTTAAAAAATTATCATAATTATCAAAAGAATTAAAAATTTCTAAATGTGTATCTTTAGAAATATTATATGGAATATCAATACTGTTATGCAGCGACATAACCTCTTCAAAATTCATTACAAAATCTCGTTTTCCTCCAAGTGTTGAACCTACAAGTGGTGGATAGTATAAATCGCCCTCTCCCTCGGTCTCATAAAAACCTTTTCTTGAAATACCATGACATGATGAGCATTCTTTAATATAGGTTTTATTTTTTAGTGTAAATGGGGTTTTAGAATAGATTTTCTCGGCTAATCTCTCTACTTTTTGATTCCCTCGGTCCCAAGGAATCCAAGCTGGAATTATTTCTTTATTCTCTGAAGGATCTTTTTTAAAGGTAACTATTTTTTCAGCTATTACATCAATTAACCTGCTAATTTTATCAGTATAAAAAGCTCTAATAATCCAAGGATCTCTATTGTAAGGAACAATCAAAGAGGGATTTGTTGAGCTAAAATCTATTGCGCCTCCAAACCATTCGGCTCCGCCATGAAGACCATACAAAATAACATCATGGTCTATTGAAGGTGGTAAAAAAAACTGTGACTTGGAGAATCTTAGTTTATTTTGAACATAGTCAAAATTTTCTTGATCTAGGTGAGAAAAATCTTCCTCTAAATCAATTACAGTGTTTGAGTAAGGCTCGGGTTTAAAGAATTTCTTCTGAAAAGCTGCAGTTTTCTCTCTTGGAACATCTGATTGAGGAACTGCAATATATTGAAATGAATTCTCATGGATTGGCTTGCCATTTTTAACATCCAATAATATTACGTCTCCTGTCTTTGTAAGCGCAACGACGGATCTTTCAATTTTTTGATCTATTGTTAAGTTAAGAATAATCGGATTTCCAACCAAATCTAGATCCCATATATCATGCTCAATTTGCTGGAAAGTCCAAATCATTTCACCTGAAACTTCATCTAATGCAATTACACTCGTCTCAAGATTTGGTTCGTTTCTCCACCAACCAGTAGCTCCTCCAGAACTGCCAGTTACCACAAAGATTAAACCAGAAACTGGGTCCATTGAAAATCCAGACCAAACTCTTGCCTTATAACCATTTTTTTCAAATGAAGTTTTCCAATTGAGTGACTTAGTTTCAAGATTAAATGATGAAACACCGTTTCTCTTGCTAGCAATAAAAATATTGCCCCTATAAAGGATTGGAGCCTGACTAGAGACAATACCATCAAAAATATGAATGATTTTGCCAGAATTAGCATCAATTTGAAGCATGCCTTCATCAGTGCCTCTATATATTTTTGAACAATCCTCATCAATAGTGAGGCCTCTTGAAAGACTAAAAGTATCTAATTGTAGCTTCCAAATTACAGAACCATCAGATGGGTTAACTGCTATTATGGTGTCTATTCCGCCAAGGACTAATTTATCATTGCAAAAAATTGGCGATGATTGAACAGTCAAATCTTCGTATGCTTTACCAAAATGAACAGTAAATTCTTTTGATAAATTATTAATATTTGAGCTATTAATCTGGTTATCTTTTGCAAAACGATGAGACTCCACATTACCTGTGCTTCGCATCCAATCCTCAGCCAATATTTCGGCTGAAATCCCCATAGCAGAAAAAATCAAGGCATGAATGATGATTGATTTTAATTTAATTTTAACTAACGTCCTTTTTGCATTTTGCTTTCTTTTATCTAGTCATCATTATTAAGGGGTAAAATTTAAAGCCTGACTTCTGACAGCTTCCCAATGATTATTCCAGCAAAGTCAGTAATGGCAATAAAACTGTCATCATAGGTATTAAACTTCCGAATACGAGATTCAAGATTTATGCGCTCATAAAATAGAACTTTAGCACCATCATGTACTATAAAAAATATAGAGCCGCCTCTCATTGAAGATACTGCAACACACTGTTGTGGTAAGTAATAGTCTGCATAATTTGTTGGGCAACTAGAGACGGAACTAATGCCGATTGATGGAACAAATGAGAACAAGGGAGATGAATTATTATCAATTATACTATAGTCTTCATTTATTCTTTGTAGCCCATACTCTGATCCCAAAGACTGAATCGGCCAACCATGATTAGCTCCTTTTTCAAGTATATTTAATTCATCGCCACCCATTGGACCATGATCAACACCATAAATAACATTATCTATGGAAAATATTCCTTGCGGATTCCTTTGACCTTTGCTGAATATTGATACATCAATTTGGTCAGCTATTAATGAAATGGAAAGTATCTTGCCCCATAAACTTTGACTATCTTGAGCTAAAATGCTTATATCACTATCAACTCCATCAACCGAGGGAGTCCCTGTTCCCAAGAGGACCTCATTATCGCTTATTTGTAAAAAACCTCCTCCTACTCCATTTAAATCAGCATTTTCAATATCTGGAAGGCATGGCATCTGAAAAGCAATCTCTATTCTTTCAACGTCATAGATTCGAGCTGAAGCACAATCCCCATCAGTATAAGCAACGTAAGCGAAGGGTCTATTTTGTAAATCAAAAATAGCTTTAACCCCTCCTAGATAGGGGATCTTATCCTCTAATCCAAAGGCTTTTATAAAAGCCTTATCCTTTTGATTTATATACCAGACATTATTTTTTGTAATGTCTACTGCGCCTATTTTTTCAAGACCTGGAACATCATGCCGCCCCCATGAAATAGAAAAATTATTTAAAAAAATAGAGTTAATCAATTCTATAGAATTTGGGAGTTGAACATTTGATCCATATAATTTTTCTTTTAATTCAAATTTTTCATTACCTCCCAATGAAATCTGCGGAATGTTAACGGAAGAATATTCAATTTTTTCATTAATTTCTTGCATCAATGAAAAAGGAAAAATTTGAAAAAAACCAACTGCAAAGCCATATGCTGAGGAGACTATGCTTATAAAGAGGAATGATAAAATAAGTTTAATTTTCATCTGTTTGCATCTCAATTGAGAAAAATGCTCATCAATATTAAAGGAAATATTTTGACATAGCTCAACTTAATAAGATAAGTATATTAAGGAATGTCGGGTAAATTATTGTAGTTAAGTCCTTTATAAGGATTCTGAAGTTCTATAGCATCAGGGTGAACAATTGAAATAACTATATCACTGCCGTAGTTGCCAGAAATAAATGATGATAGACCCTTTTTAGGAGTAATATAAATATTTGCATACCTTCCATCTTTTACATAGATTAAGGCGATTTCTTCTCCAACTTTAGAGCTGGCTAAATTCCATCCAGTAGTAGGTGTTTCGTTACCATAAAAAATAAGATTTTCAGCAGGAGTATAACTAGATTGAAGCACTACTCTTCCTGACACTGACGTTCCAGTTCCAAGAATAACAGTTGGATCTTTAATAATGTCTGCATCGTCAGGCAAAGGAAGATCAGATAGTAAATAGTCTAAAACCTTTCTTTGATTTGTTTGATACTCATCAACAAAAATTGCACAACTGGATATTGTAAAGACCAATAAAGAGATCGCTAATTTTTTATACATACATTCATAATACCAGCTTTTAAAATTATTCAAATAATTTTTTCATGATCAATCCCACTCAATAGTCACTGATTTACAAACCTCTATTTAGCAATGGTTTGCGAGCGGTAATTCTGTCTTTACAACAAAAACGAAGGAATAAGTATTTTTAGCAACTCTATAACATAGAAAACAATGAAGGGATGGGGGTGTAGGGCGTGTGATTACTCCCACTCAATAGTAGACATGACTAGAAACCCAAGTAGCACAAGGGTTTCCGAGGTACTTGTTACTAGTGTGTAGTAAGTGTGTAGTAACTAGG
>MDTG01444068.1_pt1 | contig 11396 bp, 16 predicted proteins | sample 811421 | NCBI WGS metagenome assembly MDTG01 (sample SAMN05326645, study PRJNA326480) | marine metagenome | isolation source: seawater | place: Pacific Ocean: South East | collected 2011
CTGACGTTTGATCAGGAAACTTTCGACCCTACAACTCCCGATCGAAATGATGTTAGCGCCGCGGCGGCACAGATCCTGACGGTTAGCGATACTGGAGTAACAGCAATAAAGGTCAAGCCGGCTCAGTTCCGGCCAGCAGGTTACTCTGAAATTGGTAATTACGACGAAGTCGTTGCTGAATTTAAAGAGTCCCTGTACACTTCCCAAGCTGCGCAACTTCTTGGCAAGGTAAAGAGAAATGTCAATGGAAAATCAAGGGAACTCACAGAAAAGCAAATCGTTAAAGAGCTACGACGGGCCAGTCCAAGTGGAGATCTTGACTCCCAAAGCAGCTCGAGAATACAACGAGCGAATGGGGCTATCAAACAGCGCCTTAGTGATCTCCAACAAGCTGAACAGGTCGCCCAAGGGCTAGCATCCCAACGAGACACACGTCTCAAGCTTTTCATACAGAAGAACCAGGGCAAGTTCCCTGGTGCAGCAACACCCACAGATCCAGCACCAGAAAAACCTTCATTCCAACGCAGGCTATCAGGACAGACTAAGTCATACGACGACGCTGTCGCTGATGGCACCCGCCTGAACGGCGAGCCTAATACTAACGAACTCAATCTTGACGACGACACGCGAATAGAGCTGACGCTGAAAAAGTGGCAGGACAAATACCTGACGGTTAAAAAGCTGCAGGAGCAAGCAAAAGAAATCCTGGGGGTAGATGAGCTACCAGAGCGCCTCAACATACACGGCGCCGAAACATTAAGTCACGGCAAAATAAAAAATGACTATGACGGTCTCGAGGATAACTACGTCAAGCCGATTGGCGACATCCTCCGAGAGAACGACATCGACATGGACGATGCCGCGCTTTACCTTATTGCCAAGCACGCCAAAGAGCGTAACGAATACATTGCTTCAATCAATGAATCGCTACCTGACGGTGGCTCTGGCCTAACCACGGCAGCAGCTGCTGAGATTCTTGAGAACGCAGAGAACAAAGACGCACTCGAAGAGATCGCCCAGCTTGTCTACGACATGCTCGAGGAGAACCGGAAGCGTATGGCGGATGCTGGCCTGCTATCAGAAGACACCGTCGATGGATACCGGGAGCAGTATCAGTTCTACGTTCCGCTGAAGGGATTCGCGGCAATCACAGTGGTAGATGAAAACGGTGTTGAGCAAACCGTAAGAGAGCAATCTCCTGTATCGAGCGGCTCGACCGGACGTGGATTCAGCATCACCGGGAAAGAAGTTTTTAAAGCACTGGGTCGTGAAAGCAGGTCAGACAACCCGCTGCTGTATGCCTTGAGGGACACGGAAGAAAAGATCGTTCGATCCAGAAAAAATGAAGTAAGCCAGAGATTCTTGGAGCTGGTGGATAGGCTCGTCGCCCAAGGCACCAATGCATTTAAGGTCTTCCGCCCCGGCGACGAATACCCAATGAAGCGCGTGGAAAGAAATGGGCGGGTTGTTCAGGAGCGCATGAGCACCACAGACATGCGCACAGAGCCGGTAGAAGGCACCAAAGATCCTAAGTACATGTCGGTCAAGGTAGACGGGGAAGAGGTATTCATAGAGATCAAGAGTCCAGCACTCAATCGCGCCATGCAGAACCTCGGTGCTCAGCAGTATGAGGCCACGTTTGAGGTGCTTAACAAGAGCACCACTGCGTTCCTGCAGAAGTTCCAGAACTTCCGGCGGAATATGCTGATCAACTACAACCCGAGCTGGTTCCTTATCAACCCGGTTAGAGATCTCCAGACGGGAATCATGTTCAGCCTTGCTGAAGAAAGCAAAGAGGGCGGTCTCGTATACGGGGAAAACCTAACCGCGGACATTCTTAAAAACTATTTCCCGGCAGCGCTCGCGTATCGTGCAAATCTGAGAGGCAAAAAAGGATCAGAGTACGACGGATACTTTGAGGAGTATCAGGCTTCTGGCGCTCCGACTGGGCAAACGCTGACCAGAGAGATCGAAGAGCAGCAGCAGCGACTGGAAAACATAATTAGCGAAGGCTCTATCAAGTCACGAGCTCGCGCTATGGCAGATTGGATTGAGGACGCTAACACGGCAGCTGAGAATGCTGTGCGCTTCGCCGCGTACATCGCTGCGCGTGATAAGGGAGTAACCGTACAGAAGGCGGCACTGCTTGCCAAAAACATGACGGTCAACTTCAACCGAAAAGGGGAAGCGTCATCAGCTGCAAACCTTTTCTATCTGTTCTTCAACGCTGCAGTCCAGGGCACCGATCAGATAGTGAAAGCCTTGAGCGGTCGCAGCCCGACAGGAGGCCTGACCAAGGCTCAGATAGCCGGCATCGCTATCGCAACGTCAGCTTACGCCATCACCAAGTACAACATTGAAGCAGCCGATGAAGATGACGACGGTGAGAGCCTATACAACGATCTGTCTCCATACGACAAGTTGATGAGCTGGAATTACGTTAGGCCAGACGGCAAGACGTTTTTCCAATTACCCCTTCCATACGGGTACGGGCTCATCCATACAATCGGCAGACTCGCTGCTGAATATGAACATGATTCTATTGACGGCGGCGAGGTAGCTTCGGAGCTTACTGCGGCCTTTGTGCATCACATGCTGCCACCGCCTCTGGGTTTCTTGGGGGCCTCTGGAGAGGTCGCGTTTGGTGACAAAGATGCAACGGAGCTCGCCAAGAGAGGATTCAACGATCTGGTTCCAGACATTTTTGAGTTGCCGGCAACTGTCGCGACAAACATGAACCACTTCGGTGCGCCGATCTACATAGAGGACAACCCGCTCCTGCCCCCCGCGCCAGATTCGAGCAAGGCCAAGCGGAGCACTGAAAGGGGTTACCGTGTTATCACTGAGAGCATGAACAAGATGACCGGCGGCTCCCTCTACAGAACAGGCGGTGTTGACGTATCTCCTGACGTGTTGAAGTACGCGGTCGATTTCTTCGGCGGTGGTCTAGGTCGATTCATTACTCGTGGCGTTGATACCGCCATGATCAATAATAATGATGTCAATGAAGATGATCGCCCCCTAGGGGAGTTTCCAATTTTCAGATATCTGTACGGCGAGCCATCTACCTTCAACGACAAGCTCGAGTACTACGACAACATCAGAGACTCGCAAGAGGTCTTCAAAGAAAACGAAGGCACCACCGACCCAGAAGAAAGGGAGCGATTCCTGCAGCGCTTTGGTTCAGTGGCGCAGCTCGAGCCCCTTTACAAAGAAACCCAAAAGCAACTGCGTGCTCTTCGCAAAAAGAAAAAGCAGATTGAGAAAACACAAAGTGACCCATCGTTGGCCTACACGCAGATTCAAAAGCTTGAGGCCGAAATGGAAAAACTCTATGACCAGTACAACAAACGCTACCGAGAAGCTACGAGGTAACCGTGGATCCCGCGTCCCTCGCCTTGCTGGCCGGCTCTGCTTTCAAGGGCATTCAGACTGTCGTCCAGGCGGGTGGCGAGATAGAGCACGTCACCCAGAAGCTGGGGCAGTGGTTCACTCTGGCGAGCGACTTCCAAGACAAGATGAAACAAATCGAGAACCCCCCCTTGTACAAGAGGGTCTTCGATGGCGGAAGTGTCGAGCAGGCTGCGCTGGACATCGTAGTAAGTCAGAAGAAGTTCGCAGAGCAAGAAAAGCAGATTCGGGAACTAATTACCTGGGCATACGGGCCAGAGACTTACCGGGAAATGATGCAGCTGAGGAAAGACATCAAGGCCCGGCGAGAAAAAATGATCTACAAACGTCGGAAGCGACAGCAAAAAATGCTGGACATTTCTTTCATGATCTTGGGGGCAATAATTACTGGCGGCATTATCTTCGCGACGTATTCGATCATTCAGGGTGCCAAGCCGTGAGCGAAAAAGATGGCAACCATCTATCTCTACTTGGTTATGGACACTTACATTTACACATGGGCCATAGGAAGCAGAACCCGTCTGGAACATTATCGGTTATGCAGGTATAAAGAAATAGATGGCGATCTAGACCAGACTTGGACATGGTATCTGCCGTTCACGGGCACTAAGTGCCCCCCATATGTTATTCACAAGATAAACGAGGAAAGGTGAGGAAGGTGAAGGTATGGCTAAAGGAGTTGCTCACTACTTTAAGGACGGCACCCGCCATTCTGGTGGTACACACAAAATGGCTGATGGCTCGCTGCACTCAGGTGCTAGGCACACTAAGAACAGCAAGCCGCTCTTTCATTTCAAGGATCTCTCAGATCGTGCGAAGAAAAAAGCCAGAGGTAAGAAGTGATGCCGGCGAAGAAGTACAGCGCGAAGCAGAAAAAACTAGCTAGGGTCGCACCCCCGAGAGACAAAATCACCAAGGCAGATTTGGAGGCATTGAGGCGTGGCAAAGTCAAAAAGAAAGCCAAAAAAAAGAAGTAAGGCGTCCGGCACAACTGCTGATGGCAGCAAGCCGAAGAACCCGGCGCTCTATGCACGGGTAAAAGCCGCTGCCAAAAAAAAGTTCAAGGTGTTTCCCAGCGCTTATGCGAGCTCTTGGATAGTTCGGGAGTACAAAAAGCGTGGAGGCACATATGGCTAGCAAGCCGAAGGGTGGCCTGAAGAAATGGTTCAAAGAAGACTGGATCGATCTGAAGACAGGTAAGAAGTGTGGTCGCAGCGGTAAGGAAAAGAAAAAGCGCCCCTATCCCTCGTGCAGGCCTAAAGCAGTTGCGGCCAAGATGACTGCAGCAGAAAAGCAACGGTCTAAGTCTAAAAAAACTGGGCCGGCAAAAGTTAAGCACGACGTGACCGCGTCGGGTCGACGCAGAAAGACGACAAAGAAAAGGAGTAAGTGATGCGCTACGGAAAGAAGGCAATGACACCCAAGGCTGCAACAAAGAAGCCAAAGCCCAAGCCCAAGAAGAAAAAGTCTAAGCGGAGCAGCTGAAATGCATAAGCCAGGTTGCAAAGGCAGGAAAATGAAGGGCAGGAAAAAGTCGGCGCCAAAGAAAAAAGCCGTGAAAAAAGCGTAGTGACTGGTATACTGCGCCACGGTTCGGGCTTCCTCCAAGTTGTCCCGGGCTCAGCTGGGCGGGGGTAACCCCGCTTGGCGACCACTCCTACCTGCCCTAGAAGGACTTCGGAGTGACCGTAGTGCCCATCAAAAATCGAGAAGCGATTGCTGAGCTGGACCGTCTAAGAGGCTCTTTACTGGCTGGTACAGCCACAAAGTTCTACGCCTTTACCGATATGATGGTAGACGACCACTTCCACGAGGCAATTTTTCGAGGCGGTGAATGGAATATCACGGACCTTATTGCGGTTTTAGGATCGCTCCAGTCCATGGAGCTAGCGGCTGCACTTCAAGAGCTGTTCGATTTGCGCGAAACAGTTGATGGGGACGATCCAGAGTTTTCAGGTTGATTTGTCGGATAAACGTAAACGATCGACTCGATCACTTCTAGATGGTCTTCTAACGTAAAAATCGGCAACCAGTCATATACCTGCCCTGTGTGCTTGTTACGGAGCTTTTTAATAACCATAGTCCTCACCCCTGGCTTGGCTTCTAAAAGCTCTCTAGGGGCCTTCTGGGGCTCCCTGGGGGGATCCTCCTCTGCAACCCAGGGGGAAGGTGGCTTTTTCTCGGGCTTCTCGAAAAGTTTCTGGGATTTGTAGGGGTCTTTTTCTAATCTCGTATCGATTGAAGAGTCGTTGCTTAAATCAATTTCGTCGCAGAGATACTGTCCGTCTGAGCCGGTCACTGCCCTTGCTGTGACCAGACAACAGTCATCAGACTCACAGAAATCTTCCCAATCGGTGGTGTGTTCATTGAAATCGATGAAGTGTTCAGCGTGCTCAGAATTTTGGAACTGCCAATATTCATCCCTGTCCTTCTGAGACTCCAAGCAGTTTCCGCGTACTTTTCTTTCAAAAAAAATTATGGATGTACTATTCATTGTCAAAGTCTTTTTCCTGGGCGGTCACCTCGGTGTATTTTCATGGTCACGGGAGCCACAAACTTGAAAAGACCTTGATGTTTTAGCTTGGGCGGTTGTTCCTGTGGGGCCCCGCATCTGGAACAGCTGCGCTCCCACGCCTTGTATTTCTTCACCCCTGTGTAAAAGATCTGCACGTTCTGAACAATCACCGGCTGCTTGTGGTGCTCGACCAGCATGACTTCCATGCTTGATTTCTTCTTCGGCTCGTCAATTTTCAGAAGCACAAAACTCTGGAGCTCGACTGCATATCGTAGGCCTACAACCGTCACTCTGATGTCGCAGGTTTCAGCAGCGCGCCCCTTTTTAATGTCTTTGCCAATAAAGACAGACTGGCCGTTGCCTCGGCCAAGGCTGAATGATCCGATTTCGACAGTGTCGGCTCCCACCCTTAACGCACTCTTTCCCACAGCCCGAACTACGACTTAACCCCATACCATAAGGCAGGGTGGGTGTCGCTGGCCGACGGCAACGTTTTAGGAGCGTTCGGGCCCTTGTTAGAAAGGCGGCTCATCATCATCTTCATCGTCCATCAATGGAAATTGCTCTACATCAATATCAGATTCAGAGACTGCTGTGAACTCAGCGGGTATTTGTTTTCCGCCGATACTCAAAATTTGCACGGCGTCCTGCACATAGACTGAGTAACCGTAATTTCCGAAAGTGGTTGCGGACTTCTGATAAATCAGTTTCACGATAGCGCCTCTGGGTATTTCGTCGCCATCCCACTCGGTCAAATCGGGGCCATAAATTGGAATTTTATTTTTGGTTCTGAAATGGCGCTGCTTGACACCTTTGTAATCTTTAACTTTGATCCCGTCCGCCTCTAGTTTTCTAGCATCGTCGTCCGTCACAGCAATCGTGATTTCGTACATATCTTGAGGCTGGCCCTGGTATGTGCCGTGAGTGCGCAAATGACAGAATGCCACAGTGCCTTCGATGGTTGGTCTGCTCATAATGAGTCTCCTTCTATCGTTACTTGCCTGGTGTTGGTGGTGCGCCGAAAATCTTCGATATCGAGCTTGTGCTGCTCAAGCGTTGCAATACCTCCTACAGCTTCAAAAGCTTTTTTAAAATCAATCGGAGGCGTTTTGGGCGTGACTCGGACCCTAATATTGCCATTCGTTACAGAGCGCTCGAATTGATCTGCAATTGCATTCTTGTACTCATCGATAGTCTTGTTGAGCTCTTTGATATCATTCTGCGCGTCTTGGATTTCGTGTTCGATTTCTTTTTTCAGCAGAAATGCTTGAGTCAAAGGCTCGAACAACTCGTGACTGACTTCGTCGAAAACCTCTGGCTCTGAGTCCTCTAGATATTTTTGCTTTTGCTGGCTGTCCTTGTGCTCGTTGTGAACGTGGTTATGCCACTCTGAATACAAGTCTATCCGACGCACTGTCCCTTTTTTTGGGACGGGCAAAAGGCGCCCGGGCAGCAGCTCCTCTAGCCATCCCTCTACTCGATCCACCCGGTCGATAACCGTATCAATTGGCGTGCTGTTTTTGGCTGCGCATTTGAAGCACAGAAAATCGACCCACTCTAGATCCCAGACCTCCATCATGAGCTGAACCTGCCTCAGGTAATGCTTTTTGTTGTCATCAAAAACAGAGTAAACCCGGGCGTTGGGCAGGACGCATTTGATCTCTATGCCACCGTCGATTCCTATCAGTCCATCAGGCGACTGCACAAGCCAAGGGTGATCACGGTGGTGCCCAATGCCTGCTTCCTGAATTTGCACGTCATGCTCTGCTTCATACCAGTCACGGGCCCAGGGCTCCATTTCATTACCGTGACGAACCGCAGGTATTTGGCCAAGATCTTTGAATATGCCCTCCAGGCTACGGATGCAGTCAGCAAGCCAAGCTTTTGACTTTGTGTGAGGGTTAACGCCCTCGATGATGCCTACCGCGGTGCCAGACACCGGGTACTGAGCCTTGTAATTTTTCCACTCAGTGCTGCCCTGCGCTAATTTAGCCGGGTGCGTGCTGTTGCTCATCAGCTCCCTCCTGCGCTTCTAAATCGAATGGATCTCTCTGCCACCCTTTTTTCTTTTTGTGTTCTTCCCACATTTCTTTGGCAGCATCAAACTCAGCTTCTCTTCCGACGCTTTCTAAATGTTTCAAGAACTGCTCAAACCTCACCTCAGCGGCTTGTTTAGTTTTTATTTTTGCGACGGTGGCAAAGAGACTGGACAGTGTAACGTCTGGTTTTTTAGCCTCAGTAGTTTTCTTTTTCTGGGCATTTTGTTTTGTCCCATCAGATTTGTCTGTGTTTTTAGAAGGATGGAGCGCCGATTTGTATTTTTCTGGGTCAATCCACAAGTCGAAACCAAGACCGAAACACTCCGCTGCACACCGCACCCTAGCACGCATTTTCGCGTTGTGAATTTGTGAGGCGTTGGGGTTTGTGACTGGTTCGTACTTGTCATATTCCTCATCGTTGCTTTCTGTGACTACAGTTGACGCTGTGTAAGTGTGTCCGCAGATTGTGATTGTGCAGCGCACCTCCCCAGTCCCGTCGGGATACTCAAAAAACTCTGTCCCCGCCTCAGACTTGTCGTAACTCCATCTGTATTCTGAATTGTATTTATCCATCAGAATTTTATGGGCCTGGCTCCAAGGTAGGTAAACAGTCTTTCCTGTTTTGTTCGGCTTGACTAGGCTTGTGACATCGACGCTCGATAGATACTCCCAAATGTCTTTCATTGAATCCGCCATACGGGCTCCTAAAAATTGTGTGGATTTTTGTGGCCCATAAAATTAATGAGCTGCAAACTAGATGTCAATTTAATCGTGATTGATGTGTAGCACAAGGCTACAGTCACCACCGATTTGTATTTATTGAGATGTCAAGTTATTGTAAGTTCGTCCGCTACGCCTCCCAAAATCGAAAAAAGGTCATCTATGCACTGGCTGAAACTTTACACAGAGATAGTAAATGACCCAAAAATTCAATTGCTTGCCCCGTCCGATCGCTGGCACTACGTTGTTCTCTTGTGCGCCAAGGCTGATGGCCTGTTTGATTATGAGGATGACTTCAAGACTCAGCTCCTCGCAGTGCATTTGAGGCTGACGGCAGAAGAGATGTCAGCACTCTATGACCGGTTGGCAGACGCAAAGCTAATCAAGAAGGACTGGACGCCCGCGGGCTGGGATAAAAGACAGGTAGTCAATGACCCCACTGGCAAGCTACGGAAAAGGGCCCAGAGAGAAAGAAAGAAACTAGAAGAACAAGAACAAGAACAAGATAAAGATATAGATATAGAGAGTCCCGTGACTGTCACAGGACAAAAATGTGACAAGTGTGACATCAATGATTTTGAAGAAGCTTATGCAAAATGGCCAAGAAAGGTTGGCAAGGCAGCAGCACGGAAGGCTTACCTCAAACTCAATAAAGAGGTTCACACATTGGTGCTCGCCGATATAGACAAGAGGTATAGGCACAATCATTGGCCAGAAAAACGATACATACCCCACTTCTCGACTCATCTGAACAGAGAAGGATGGCTGGATGAGCTTGACCAGCCGGCAGGCACGATTGGTGACGAGTATGTCTAATAACTCTAGTGAGATAATTAAGGCGATGGCCCGGGCTGAGGGTGAGCAGAAGGAGGCACAAAAGAACGCTGCCCGGCGAGATGAATTCGTTGGCCGGGTAGAGGGTATGTCTGCTCTGAGCGGTCTAGAGCAGGTAACAGAATTGCAGTATCCAGAGCCCGAAGATCTTTACTCCCCCGGCGAATTCAAAGAAGCGGTCTTGCACCTGAGTGAACACGGAGTCAACGAGCATGCACTGTTCGCTTTTTGGGATGTCTTCGGAGACAAGTTTGCTCTACGGCCAAGGGAGCTAACCATATTTTTTGGCTCACGGGGATCGTACAAAAGCACGGTCATTAATTACCTTGTGGCCACTACCATCATGCAAAGGCAGCAGGTCGGCTACCTCAGTTACGAGATGGACACGCCATATTTACTGAGTCTTTTGGCTGAGCAGATGGGCAACTCCAACAATGTTACCGCCGGCTACGTGGGCTCATGCATAGACTTCGCGGAGCCCTACCTGCACCTGATTAACGAGATGGTCGATACGCCGGCACGGGCGCTTGGGAAGATAGAGTACATGTTGCTGTCCGGCTGCAAGCTGGTTGTCCTTGATTGTCTGCAGCGGATCCATATGCCTCAGAACGACATCAACCTCGAGCGCGAGTTTGTTGTCCACCTAACGACAATGGCCCGTGAGCACAATGCGCACATCATCATCGTCCATCACAGCCGGAAAGGAACCTCTGCTCAGGGTGATAACCCCAAACCAGTTGTCGACGACCTGAAGGGGTCCGGTGGGTTAGCTGACAACGCTCACAATGTTGTTGCCTGCTGGAGCAACAAGCAGAAAAAAGATGAGCTGTTCTGGATAGATTTGCGCGAGCGTAATTCCATGGCCAAGCCATCTGATCTGGATCGACGGCGCGAGCTCGAGGCAGAGGCCGATGTACTGTTGATGGTCAAGAAACAGCGGCTCTCTGGTTTTGAGGGGAGCATTGGCCTTTGGCGAACACCCGGTCGGGCATTCCATACCAAGGGCGGAAGAGTTCAAACCTACACCCCAGGAGACTAACGTGGAGCAGCAAGAAAACCATGCGCATAACATTCGGACGGCTGGTCAGCGTCAAAAGTTAGCGGAGGAAGAGCTCGCACGGGCTCAGGCCATGGAAAAAAAGACGTTCGCCATGGCGCAGATGCAAGGCGAGGCTCAGGGCGCGAAAAGCTTAGCAGCACAGACACGTCACGCAGATTTGCAGGATGAGGTTTTCAACGCACGCATGCAGGTTGGCGTTGCCAAGGGCGAGGTCGCAGCTGCTAAAGCTAATTACCGCGCTTGCGAAGTTGAATTTGATACATGGCGTACACAACAAGCAACGCATCGACTTGAGAGGAATTTGTATGCAAAAACGTAGGGCTAGATTCCTGCTCCGTCTAAATGTACAGGCGCATGAGCGTCTCAAAAATTTGGCGAAAAGGAAGAACACAACCATCACGAATCTCTTGATCGAGGCAGTCAACGACTTGCTCGTGAAGAATGGGTTGAGGCCTGCTGCCAAGGCCTCTCCGCCAGCGGGTCGTCCGAAAGGCAAATGAAAGGCCGGACACCTACTGCAGAGGAGCAGCGATGGATGGATGATGTCCGTGAGCTGGGATGCATTGTCTGTCGCAAGTTCCAGAGCACCTATGCGCCAGCAGAAATCCATCATGTCGACGGCAAGTCAAAGCCCGGCGCGCACTTTCACGTGCTGCCGTTATGCTACTGGCATCACAGGGAAGGCAGCGACTCCGCGATGTATGTATCCCGGCACCCTCATAAGGCACGGTTCGAGGCTGCATATGGCACAGAGCAGGAGCTTCTGTCTGATGTCAGCACTGCAGTCACAGCGCGCAGATCTGAAATCGCCTCACAG
>MDTG01011824.1_pt1 | contig 11395 bp, 4 predicted proteins | sample 811421 | NCBI WGS metagenome assembly MDTG01 (sample SAMN05326645, study PRJNA326480) | marine metagenome | isolation source: seawater | place: Pacific Ocean: South East | collected 2011
CAGACATGGGCAACCGCAAAGCAAAATTTAGAGTAAGAAGTGCATGGGCAGCAATTGATGGTGGCCACTTAAATGAATCAGATGGTGTATTTAGTACAACTGCTGTTCAAGGAGATACAAGATGGAAAGATATTCAGCATCAGACTACAAGAGTTGCGGGTAAACCTGGACAAAGATATGGATATCCAATAAACCGACCAGATTCTGATGAATATCAAATAGGTGGTTTTTCTAGTGGAACTTCAACGATTACTTCATATCACTTACCACTCAATAAGTATAAGAAAGCTGGAATGAGATTAAGCGATCCAGAAAGAACTACACATCCGGTAGATTCTGATAATGGTGGTGGTAGTTTCAATGGTATAAACATTTGGTATGACCACAGGAATATTGGTTTTGGTTCAACTCCTGATTTAATTAAGATGCAAACACAACCAGCATCTAGACATGCCGTACAAGCTTTTCCAATTAAGATAGATGACCCAAGACTTTACAGACTAGATAATTTTCATGTAGATCAACTAAAACAATCTGCCGTAAATGATTCTGAAAATACATTAACATTTAGCACAGAAGTATTTGTATCCGCAGACTTATCAGATTCGGATGGTACTGGTAAGGGAACATCAAAAACTATTGGTCAATTTGTAAGTACAGGTTATGGTGGTGTAGTTGCAACTAAATCTGTTGATGGTACAAGCTTTACAATTTCGAAAGCAGATAGCGAACAGGTTCTTTCAACTAAGAATGTTGCTATGAATTTCCCATCTGATAGTGAGATCAGAGCATTTGATAATCTACCAAATGCATTATTAAGAGTTATTAAAGTAAATCCAACTGATGGTACAAAACTATCTCAAGAAACATTTCCTGTTTCAAATGCCGTAGTTCAATATGAAACACCAGTTTTAAAAACAGGTTTCCCACTTACATCACAAACAGAGAAAACATTCCTTAACGAATCAGGTTTCTTAAGTTCAATTTCTGGTGGTATATTAAGAGATAACTATACAGTTTCTGAATTCTCATATATTATACAATCAGAGCTTGCAATGAATAACTGGAGAGGTGCAATTAAAGAAACATTACACCCAGCAGGATTATACTTATTTGGTGAGTTAAACGTAGATACAACTGCGCAGGTAAACACAACCGCACAGGCTTTACCACATACAGATATAGGTTCTGAATCATCTAACTTAACATTTGATGCTGATGATGACTATTATAATGATACTAAAACACAAGGTATTGCTGTGTTTGCAGATAGTGTTTCATTTGCTGCAAACCCATTCAATGTTGTATCATTAACAAACGATGCATCAGGAACTTTCCTTACAGCAGACTATACACAAAGAAATGTTGAATCATCAATACAATCACAAAGAGGAAATGCATTCTTTGATTATGAACCAGTAGGTTTAGTACATAAAGTATGGACTATATTTGATAGTGAAGGTCATTATAATTATGTCAGAGGCGCGATTGATTCCGATTCAGATTTAAAAGTAAAATTTGGAATGTACTTTACACCAAGACAAGGTGATGGTAAATTAGTATTAGGTTCTGGTTTTGATTCAGATTTCTTTAAACGAGAAATGACTACACAGAGATTTGATAGTGAAATTAAGAGAAGCTCGAGAGTTGCAAATACAAAACTACATTACACACCAAGTGAGTTTCATAGTGCTAAGAGATATAATAATGTAGAGACTATTGGTCTTTCACAAGTTAAGTATGAAGACTTTGAACAGTTTAGAGTATATGATTCTGAAATACCATCAGATATATTCCAAAGATTTGATTCACAAACAGCCGCTGTTTTTGAAAAGATTGATTATAGTAGAATAAAAGATAGTGAAAATGATGTAGATACATTTGTACAGGCTGTTGATAGAACAAGAGAAACAAGAATAAGAAAAGCAGAAGATTTTAATACTGCATTGAAATTAGAAAAAGAATTGGTGTTTACAGCAAATGGTACAACTTACTTTGACCTTGAAGCATTTGACCAAAAGTATAATCAGTTTAATGCTCTTAGAGATTCTGAATACAATGAAGGTTGGAGTATTCCTGGTAAGTATATTGCTTTAGGAAACATAAGATATCTTGCACCAGATTCTGAATATGATTCTGATAGAATTGTTCGTGATGAGCAGGTACGAAGCAAATTTGGAATAGAAAAACAAAGAGGATTCTCAGATACTAAATCTCCAAGAACTTCCAGAGCGTTTGGTGATTATCTTGGCGGTGAGAATACAATTATCGTAAGACCCACTTATCCTGTGGGAGCTGGAATAAATAATACAGCACAACTATTGGGTACAATATCGGACTCAGATTATAAAGAGAACCTTGAATTTAAGAGAAAAAATTAATGGCAACTGTAGGTAAAGTCACTAACGAATTAAAAACACTTTTATCAAAGTCGACACGTGACGAAATTAGAGATACCTCAAATGATGATTCTTTCTATGCGTTTATTGCATATACTGATTCTGAAGACTATCCATTCAGTGACTCAGACGCCTCTGAGGCTGTAACGGATTCCGATCTAATAGGAATCTATAAGAACATGGTCACAATGCACCGAGTATTGCCTGGTGGTGTTTCTCGAGTGATTAAAAGAAAGAACTGGGTAAGTAATAGAAGATATGTAGGTTGGAATACTGATACATCAAATGATAGTGATTATTATGTTATGTCTACTGAGATTGTACAAGGTGTTCCAAGACAAAATGTTTACAAGTGTTTGAATGCACCATCTGCGGTTGCATCTTCAGTAGCACCTACAGGTTCTTCATCTTTACCTTTCAAAACATCAGATAATTATTGGTGGCAATATATGTACACCATTACAAATTCAGATGCCATTCTCTTTATGACAAGTGCATTTATGCCAATTCCAGAAAGAGTCGATGCAGAAGAAGCTGAAAGTGTTTCAGCTGGTACATCTAGATATGACTTACTTCAAGTTCAAAACAATGCTATTAAGGGTTCTGTATTCAATGTAAGAATTAAACATGGTCCTAATGAAAGACCAGACTCAGATAAACTAAGAGGTTTTACAAGCAAACTTAAGGTAAATATAAAAGGTAAAGACGGTACAGGTGGTACACCAATTCAAGAGTTTAAAGCAACTGCTACAAGAGATAGTGAACAATCTGCAGTTTGGAAATTTGAAGTACAACAATATGGAATAGGATATACAGCTTTACCATACGCAGTAGATTCAGAAAATGATTCTGAATTGAAATGTTATAGATTAGATATGGCACCTGGTCTTGGTCATGGTGCTGATGCAGGAGATGAACTACAAGCAAGAGATGTTATGATGACATCACGTGTAATTCCACTAGACAATGGATTTAGAGATTTAGCAAAAGGTGAATTTAGTATGATTGGTCTTATAAAGAATCCAATCGATACTGCAACTAACTTAATTGGTACACAAAATTATTATACTGTGGCTAAGAAGATTACTTGTGATAATGTTGCTTTATTTAAAACGAATGAAACTTTCTTTAAACAAGGTGATTCAGATTTTGCAGGTAAAGTGGTTTCAGTAAATGGTAATGATGTATTCTATATAAATGTCGGTAAACTAAGAAATAATTTTAATGATAGTGATGTAATAGTATCTACTAATCATAATAACGTAATTAAGAAAGCGAAGAGTTCAGAAGTGAACTTCAATAGTGGTAAAATCATGTCAGTTGACTATCTTCCAACTGCATTAGAAAGGTCAGAAGACCAGATAGAATCATTGAATATTATCTTGAAATTGTAATAAATAAAAAGAGAGAGATTTTTAATATATGTCAACAATTAACTTAAACGTATCGCCATTCTTTGACGATTTTGATGAGTCTAAGGATTACCTTAGAGTCCTATTTCGACCTGGTTTTGCGGTTCAGGCTAGAGAGTTAACACAGCTTCAGACAATACAACAAAAACAAACCTCGAGACTTGGTAATCATATATTTAAGGATGGTTCTAGAGTCACAGAAGGTAATGTAAATGTAAACTTTAATGTACATACAATGAACCTAATTTCAGGTTCAGGTAATGTAAACTTTCCACTCTCTGGTGCACTTCCAGGTTCAATAGAGGGAACGCTAAATAATTTCTCAGAAACTATCATATCAAACCAAGATAATTCTATTCAAGCACGTGTTTTAAGAACACCAGCAGGTTCTGTTGGAACTAATAAGACTGGTAATATTTACTTTACATATATCACATCTAAACAATTTAGTGATTCAGATGAAGGTTATATCTACGCAAGAAATGAAGATAACCCAGAACAAACGGTCACATATGCAAACGTATATACAAGTATAAGTCCAGCAACAATGGCAACTATTTTGCCAGGTGTATATTATATTGATGGATTTTTCTCAAGAATACAAGAGCAAAACGTAGTTGTATCATCCACAACAAATAAACCAACTGCGGCTATAGGCTTTAGTATTACATCAAAGGCGATATCCGCAAATGATGATGCTTCACTATTCGATAATGCACGTGGTTCTACAAACGAAGGTGCTCCAGGTGCGAACAGACTACAGAATTCTATTAGTATTCTAATTAAGAGTACACTAGACCAAGGCTCAGACCCTACATTTTACAAACAAGTTGAAATTGAAGATGGTGTAATTTTAGGTGATACAGAACCTACACCGCAAGGTTTAAGAACAACACCAAATCCAATGTATAATGGATTAGGTGATACAATTGCAAGAAGAAGAAAAGAAGAATCAGGTTCTTATGCTGTTAAAAAATTCGTACCAAAAATTAATGATAATACTTATGATGATTCAGATAAGTTCTCAGTTTCATTCTCTAAGGGTCTAGCTTACATTAATGGTTATAGACAAGAAACATTCGCTGATACACAAATATTCCTTAATAGAAATACAGAAGCTAAGAAAGAAACGAATCATAAAGTTCCAATGAAAGGTGCACCATACGTTGATGTATTTAACGTAAATAGTGGTACATTATCTGGAATGTTAACTGCTGATGCAAATGGTATTGGTGCTTATGCTAATAAAGTTGCTTTAAGAGATTCTGAGAATCACACAATTGGTTTTGCAAGAGCTTATGCTTTCCAAGCAACAAACGGAGAAACTGAAGGTAGACTATATCTACATGATATTAAGATGTTCCAACATGTCACGTTTGGTAGTGCTAGTACTTATGATTCAGATTCATCAAAATATTGGAAAGATAATCTGATTGCAGGTGAACACATAAGAGTTAACCTTAATGGTAAAGTTCAACATGGTGATGTAATAAAATTAGATAATTCAGGAAGAAATGATTCCGATTGGACAAATAACTCTGCAAATGGTCATACAGCAACGGTTGGAGGAACTGCTAGTTTCAAAACCAATGGTGTTCTACTTACTAATTCAAACAGCCAATTCCAATCAAGAGCAAGAATTGAAGGTGATATAAGCAGGTCATTTGATACCAATTCTCCAAGAGTTGCAAGTGCTAGACAATTTAAGTTTGCAGATGTACATAAAATTAAAGGTTCAACAAATGATTCAGAAGGAGTTTCTTTTGAAGCTCAAACACAATGGACACCAGGTACAGGTGCTACATTAAGGAATGTTTCTGGAAAATTATTTGGTAAGAGTGGTAAAACATTTAAGACACTACGTTCTGGAACAGTACCATTTGATAATGACTTTGATGTACTATATAAAGCACCACCTACTATTTCATCAACAGATGGTAGCCTTGCAGTCACACCAGATTTTGCAAACTCACAATGGTCAACACACTTTAGAAATGGTGATTATAAGAAAACAAGAGTTGATGATGCAGTAGAGATTACTAAACAACTTAAGTTTGCTGTATTAAAAGTAAGAAATACATCAGACATTACACGTACATCATCAGTTAACTCATCATGGTCCGCGAGAGATAGAAAGATAAATCTTTTCTATCCAGATATCTACAGAGTTTATAAGATTGTACATGGTACAACTAACAATTCATTTGGTACATCAACCACTGAAGCAAACGCAGCATTTGATACTATTAAGGTAAATATTTCTGGTGGTGCTACTATTCCTCAAGGTTCAGTACTTGTAGGTAAATCATCTAAAACAAGAGCAAGAGTTGCTTTATCAAATACAATTGCAACTGGTGAAAGTACAAAATCAGGTTCTACAGGTTATCACATTTTAAAAACTGGTACAGGAGCAAGTGATTTACTTGAAGTATGCTTTGAGAAAGGTTCAGCATTTACTGCTGGAGAAGAATTAAGAGTAGATGTGCCTGAAAGAGAATCAGCAATTACAACAACAATTACATTTACTGAAGTAGATAGCAAAGTTGCAGGTTCAGATATTACTGGAAACTATTTGTTAGATAATGGTCAAAGAGTTGACTACTACGGTATTGGTTCTATTATTAGAAAAACTGGAGTACCAGCACCATCAAATGGTGATATCCTTATATTCTACTCATATTTCGATGCTAATCCATTTGAATCTTTTTACTACAGTGTAGATTCATATTCAGGTGATGGTTTCTATAAAGTTGACCCAAGATATTATGGTCGTCCAATAGAAATCAAAGGATATGATGCAACAACTGGTACAAATCTAAGAGATGTAATTGACTTTAGATTTAGACAGAGACTTACAAATGGTTATTCAACATCAAATAACCCACTATCATTTAGATATAGAGAACTTGAAAACACAGGTATTAGTATTTTACCTGATGGACAATTTGCCACTGATGCAGAATTCTTTACTGCACAGAATATTTCATTTGTTCTCACTAATAAGGGAAATATTAAAACAGTACTCGGTGTTTCAGATGTACAAAATCCAAAAGACCCAGATATTCAAGTAGATGGTATGCTACTTGCTACTATTAAAGTTCCACCTGCAGTAAGATATCCAGCCAGAGAAATTGCATTGTTTAGTGACCAACAACGTGGATATACAATGCGCGATATTGGAAAACTTGAAAGACGTATTAAAAATTTAGAAACATCTGTAAGCTTATCTCTCTTAGAGTCTAAAGCATTACAAGATAATATTGGTTCACGAGTAAAATCTGGTTTTATTGTAGATGACTTTTCATCAGTAAGTAGTACACCTGCAGATTTGACAAATAGTAATTTTAGAGCATCAATTGATGTTTCTAGGAATGTATTAAGACCACCATCAGTTGAAAGTAATGTAGTACTTGAAAGAGTAAGTGATGGTACAAATATTGACCCATACTATCTAACATCTGGTCCAGGTTTCATAATGAAATCATATACACAAGAACAAATGTTAGAACAAACATTTGCCTCGAGTAAAGTAAGAATTAATCCTTATGCAACTTGGGTTTATGAAGGTGAAATCAATTTAAACCCATCTCAAGACTTCTGGAGAGACCCATCCTGGAATATTGTAGAAAATCACTTTGTTGATAGAACAGCATTTGGTGGTGGTGTAACGAGTGTATCTGAAGCGGTGTTTGATAACCTTGCACCAGTCACAAGAGATATTCCAAATTCTGAGTTTAATACTACAGAAACAAACTGGACAGGTACAGTCACAAGCACAGCATCAACTACAACAGATAATATTCTTGGTCCATGGTGGTCCACAACTACAACCACTACAACAACAACTGAGGTTGGTACAACTACTACAAGTAATTTCATTGCACAAGAAGAAGAATTTACAAGCTCATCAGACTTTAATGTTAGAGAAGTAAGAGAAAAAGATGACGCTTGGATTAGGTCACAAGTCATAGAATTTGAAGGTACTGGTTTCAGACCTAACACAGAATTAAAAGCAGTATTTGATGGAATCACTGTGACAAATAATTGTGCACAAACAGATTTCCTACCATTATCAACTACAGCTGCTAGAACTTATGGTGCATTAAGTGTTTTAAAAACTGATGGTAAAGGACAAATACGTGGTAGATTTACAGTACCAGCACAGACATTTAAAACTGGAACTAAAGGTTTCATATTAACTGATAAAGATGGTGGTGCAACAACAAACGGTACAGTATTCTTTACATCACGTGGATTCTTTGAGATCGGTGATTTAACTAACTTCAGAGCTACAAGAGATGCTGGTAATAGATTAGTATCTACTTCATCACAAGATGCTGTTGGAGAATCAACTACAACCACAACTACTACTGGCGGATTCCCATTCTTCTTTAATATTGGTTCATTAAACTTTGGTGACCCAATTGCACAATTATTTACATTGCCTCTTGACCCAGGTTCTGACCCAAATAGTTTCAACCCGGTAAATACACAGGCGAGAGTGACAGGTTCATTCATAACATCAGTTGATGTATTCTTAGGTTTTGTTGATACTAGAGCTAATAATGACCATGTAATTTGTGAGATTAGAAGTACTGATAATGGTTATCCTGGTAGAGAAATACTCGGTAGAGCAAGAGTAGATGTCACTAAAGCAAATCAAAACTTAAACAAACCAGAAATAGCTACAAACTTTAGATTTACAAATCCAGTATTTTTACAAGAAAGAACTGAATATGCTATTGTATTGCTATCACCTTCAGATACAACATCTGCTTGGACAGCATTACAAGGAGAAGAAGATGTAATTACAGGTGGTAAGATTGATGCACAACCAAATGTCGGTGGTTATTTTGGTTCATTCTTTAAATCACAAAATGCTTCAACATGGACAGCAGAACAAAATAGAGACCTAACATTTAAAGCTTACAGAGCGAAGTTTACAACGGCTGAATCATCTATTACAATGAGAGATAAGTCTAACTTCTATGGTCAGCCAATTGGTCAAGCAAGTGGCGGTCTAGCAATTGAAACATTCGATAGCTCATACTATATTAAAGTACATCATCCGAACCACGGTATGTATGGTCCAGATGATACACACACTGTAAGAATTCTTGGTGTTGGTGGTAATGGAACAATTAGCAACACTGCTGATTCTGACTTAGTAAGATTCAGAGGTGAGTCAGCATTAAATGGATTACCAATTTCACTCATAAATAATGTAGATGGTTTAGCAAATCTTACAAGTTCAACAACTGGACAAAAACATAAAGTTAAGTTTGCAACTCAAGACTCATACATAATCGATCTGAGAGAAAAAGATTCAGATGCTTCTGCAATCAATACAAATCCATCTACTGGTGGTTGGCATAAAAATGTAAAAGCCGGTAGAGGTGGTGGAGAACTTGTTATTGCTACATCAAACGTTCAGTATGATTCTATTAGAACTAATACACAACCAGTAAACTTCGATGAGACATCAGTATCTCAAGAAGTGAAAACAACTAGTGGTGCAAACCTTATTTTAAGGTCAGCTTCTAACTTGTTTGGTTATAATACAGATTCAATATATTATAAATCACCTCTTGTAAAAGAAACAAGTGCAGTAAATCTTCCAATGGATAAACTTACTGACTTTGATTCACCGAGACTTGTACTTGGTTCTATGAACAAAACAGCATCAGCAGACTTTGAACAAATATTGAAGTTAAAAACTACTAATGAGTATCTATCACCAGTTATAAGATTAGATGCAGCGAGTCAAATGTTTGTATATAAGAACAATCTTGGTACATATATCGATGATTCTGAACTTTCTGGTTTCATTGACTCAGATTTAGTACCATCTGCTAGTGCAATTGCACAGAAACAATATGCTTCATATAAAGCTGGTCTTTCTAGTTTCGATGAAAATGCTGCATACATTACAAAAGATATTACTTTAGAAGTTCCTGCAAGTCAACTAAGAGTATTCTTTGATGCTGACATGGACCCAGCGGCTGAGATTGTTGTGAAATATAAAGCAAGAGCTGTAGGTGATAACACAGAATTTGAAGAACTAGATTGGCAAACATTCCCAAGAAATCAGATTGTAAATGAAACAAACTTTGGTAAATTTACTTCAGATATACAATTTGACCAGTATTCACTTACTGAAGATATTGGTTTTGAGTTTGAAGCTTTCAAAATTAAGCTAGAAATGAATTCACAAAACTCATCCTTTATTAGTTTAGTCAGAGACTTGAGGATTATTGCAGTAGTATAATGGATAAACGTCATTTAAAAAGAGACCCGAAGAATGGCGCTCTATTAAATACTAATAGAGAAGAAATAATCGAGTATAAGAAAAAGCTCGAAAAGGAAAAACAAACTGAAGAAAGATTACAAACATTAGAATTTAAAATGGATAAGATTTTACAAGTAATGGAGAAGATAGCAAATGGCTAACTTAAGAGATATATTAGTACCTAATTTTGGTTTTCAGGACTCTGATACTCAGGTTGGTATTGCGCCAGTTAATACACAAGCTGGTACTATATCATTTAATGATGCTAATAGAATTGTAAAAAACAATGTAAGAATTAACATTGGTTCATCTCCAAACTCAAACACTGGTGACCCATTAAGAACTGCCTTTATTAAAGTAGGCAACTTTATGGAAGCTGTATATCGAGCAGATTCAGATAAAGATTTACGTATTAAAAGATTTGAAACTCCAGTCGGTGATTCTGACTTTAGAATTCTTGGTGTTAAAACAGGAAATGATTTAAGATGGGATTCTGATGCAATACATACAAATTTAGGTAATGCAAATACTGGTTTTGATAGTGATACATTTGCAGGTTTAAAACCTGGAGATACACTTGTACTTGTAGATAGAATAGACCCATCAAACAGACAGGATTTTGTAGATAAATTCTCTCGTTCTAATCCACACGGCCGTATTGATATTAATACTGTAAGATTAAAAAATAATGAGTATAGTATTAATGCACCAGCTTTCTTGAAAGTAGGTTCTGATGGTCTTTTAAAAGTACAAACAGAATTTGCACTTGACCAAGTTGGTCTTGACTTTGATGGCGCATTAGAAAGATTAAGTGCTGGTACTCAGAAAAGTAAATTATCTTCTGCAGAACAAAAACAATTGTACAAAGATTTTAATGATGTTCAAGGATTAACAAGTTCATCATTTAGATTAAGTGCGAGCAACGTAGAAGATGCCTTTGCAGAAATGATGGCAAGACAAGTAAGGGTCGGATACGATGCAGGGTTCTATGGATAATGAGTACAAATGTCGACAGTAAAGAACAATTTTGCAGGATTCACAATAGCAGCCACAGGATTTGGTGGCGACTCAGATAACGATTCAGATTTTGGCGAAAATCTAAACCGTTCCATTCAAGCAATCAATAAATCATATTCCATCAAAGCTGGAATTCAAAATACTTTCATTGATGGTTATATCAACCAATTCGGTGCATCATCACGTTTCTCTACAAACGAACAGAGAACAATGCAGAACCTTATTAGAGAATCAATAAATGTAAATGGTATAACTGTACGTTATATGCCAAGAGCATC
>MDTG01044402.1_pt1 | contig 11395 bp, 7 predicted proteins | sample 811421 | NCBI WGS metagenome assembly MDTG01 (sample SAMN05326645, study PRJNA326480) | marine metagenome | isolation source: seawater | place: Pacific Ocean: South East | collected 2011
TACGCATTTATTAATGATGATTTAAAATCGAGATTTGTAAAAGCAATGATACTCGTTATGTATCGATTTCTTTTATCAAAACAAAATACAACTACGGTTTTTCAAAATAAAAATGATCTTGATTTATTTAAATATAAAAACATAAAAATAAATAATCCAGTAATAATTCGAGGTGTTGGCATAGATACTAATATATTCGCTCCATTGCATCTGAATCAAAAGAAAGTAGGACCAATTCGGGTGTTATTTTGTTCAAGACTTTTAATTGATAAAGGAATTAATGAGTACATTGAGTCAGCAAGATTACTTGCAGATGATCCTAATTTTACTTTTGCTGTTGCAGGTAGTGTTGATCTCAAAAATCCACAATCGTTGAATCCTAACCAAGTAGAGCAAATGATGAATTCTCAATATATTAGTTATTTAGGTGAAATTGATCATGATGAACTGCCTAATTTTTTTAATAGGTATGATGTTTTTGTAATGCCATCATATCGCGAGGGATTGCCTAAAGTTGCATTAGAGGCAGCCTCTTGTGGTATGCCAATAATAACAACAGATGTAACTGGCTGCAGAGAGGTTGTCCAACATAAAAAAAATGGGTTTCTTGTAGAGGTAAAAAATGCTGACTCTATCAAACAAGCTCTTTTAAAATTTTCGGCTAATAGGGATTTATTAAAAGAATATGGATCAAGATCAAGGGAATTTATTAAAACTGATTTTGATATTGAAATAATTTCAAATGATTTTTGTAATACGTTACTTGGTTTAAATTCTTGAATTTATTTCTTTTTAAGTTGAGTTATTAAACCAGTGCTTATGATAATCGGTACTGAGTATCTCCACAGCGTACCCTGATTCATTATTATCGCACCCAACAATGCATTGCTTGAAATTAAAAAAATTATTGTTGGCATCATTAGAATTTTTGAAATATAAAACAAGTAAAAACAAATCAAACTAAATAAAAAAACTTTTTCGATTAATGCAAAAATCTGTATTTTCATATCTGTGTATCCTGGAGATAGAGCTCCTCGAAAAAACAAAATTGGTAAATTTTTGATAATCTCAATATAACTTTGATATTCTTTTATAAATCCTTCTGCATAAATCAATTCAGGGTTTCTTAATTCCATATATTGATTTATGGAAGATCTTTTCTTTTTAATTTCTTTTATTGTTAGTGACGATAGGTCAGATGGCTCCGAAATACTTAAATATGTCTTACATTGATTCCTAGATAAATCTAGCTTTATACATTCTGAAATTAATGGATTCAAATCACTTTGCTTCAATCTTGATTTCAAAGATTGAACGTTATTAATTATCATATTTTGTTCATTAATACCTCCAATATTTATAGCATTGACTGTAAAAACATATATGTAATTATTTAAAGTGCTGATTAATCTATTCTCGTAACTCAATAGAATAAGACCTGAAAAGAAAATAAAAACTAGAGCAATTTTTCTACTTTTTAAATAGATTATTTGAAACAGCATTATCATAAAGAAAATTAATAAAAATATTGCTGCTTGAATTTTAATAAATATTAATAAGACTAACGAAATAACAGAAAGTATTTTTTTGTTGTGAAAAGCGCCAACCATTCCTGAAACTAAGAATAAAATTACTAATGTTTCCTTTAAAAATAACGATGAAAACAAGATTAAGCTTGGAATAAATAATAATAAACTTGGCCTCAAAAAAATTTTTTTTAGTAAAAAAATATAAAAAAACATAATAAGAATTTTATTTACAAGAATTCCAGATAGAGCAGAATAATAAAAGGGAACAGGGATTAGCGCATAGATTAATGAAAATCTCTCAATAGCTTTGGATGAAAAAGATTCTTGTGCCTGTTCATGCAGACAATCATATGACCTCATCTCAAAAAATGCCATTCTAATTTCTTGAACACAATTCAAGTAAATCTTTTGATCTGAGAAAGTTGAGTCCAAAGAAATGAATAAATATATTAAAACGGATATTAAAACTAATAAAAAAAATATGAATGACTCTTTGAGATTAATTTTTTTAGAGAAATAAAACACATAAATAATTAATAAAGTAAAAAAAATATTTATTGAATCAAATAGTGAAATTGTATTTATCATTTTTAAAGATCAAGCAAACTCTGATATTTTTTAACAATTTTTTGTGGAGAAAATTCTTCAGCTCTCATCATTAATTTTTCTTTTGAAATAGAATCTAACGAAGTACTTAGAATTAACTTTGCTAATGTTTTTGGATTTTTACCATAAAATAATTTTCCAAATTCTCCATTTTTTAATATGTCACCTGCTCCAGAATTATCATTTCTCGCAATAATCTTTATACCTGAATACAATGCTTCAACAATTACATTACCAAATGCTTCATAGTCAGAGGTTAATAGAAAAATATCTCCATGATCTAGATATATTTGAGGATGCTTTTGGTATCCTGCCAGCATAATTGATTCATTAAGTTCATAACTATCAATTTTTTCTTTAATTTTGTTTTTTTCCTCACCTTCTCCTATTATTAAATGCTGAAATTTAACTCCCATTTTTTTTAATTCATTGCATGCCTCAATTTGGAGATAGTAATCTTTTTGTTTTTTTAATGTCCCAACGGAAATTAACTTTAAATCATTGGACTTATACCAATGCTGGAAATTTTTATCTAAAGGGAAATTTTTACTTGGTTTCTCTATCGGATTGTTGATTATTGATACAGCTGTTTTGCTTCTATGTTGCAAATCTTTTTTGCATACAGATGATACAGCAACATTACTTTTGGCAAATCGGTAAAAAATTCTTATTGACAAATTTGCTAGAGCTTTAAATAAGAAGCTCTTATCTTTAAAGTCTTCTTTTAAAAATGAGTGCTCGATTGTCATTAAATGAGCTCGATTTTTAAAATTTAGAATGTTACAAATTATACTTATTATTGTGACTGGCCAGATATTCGCAAATATAAAGTGAGGATTCTTTTCTTTTACATGACTATACAATTTAGGCAATCCTAGAATTAATTTTGAACTATTTAAATGAAAAATTTCAACAGAATCATTGATCTCATCTACTAATTTGGAGTCATCATAAAAATATACTATGCTGATTTTATAATTAGTATTTTTTGAAAGGTGGTTTGCAAGAGTAACACAAACCTTTTCAGCCCCTCCAGCACCCATTGAGGTTATAACAAAAAGTATTTTTGAAATTGATTTTTCCATTTAATTTATAATTTTTTGTTAATTGCTTAGTGTTATCATAGCCTTTAAATCTTTATAAAATATACATTAATCTTTATAGAATGTGCGGAATAACTGGCTTTATTAACTTTGATTCAAAGCATTCTATTGAAAATGAATTAGATAACGCAATAAAATCCTTATTTCACAGAGGCCCTGATTCTGAAGGAAAAAAAATATTATTAAGTAAATTTCATATTGGGTTTGGGCATCGAAGACTATCTATATTAGATACTTCAAGAGCAGGGCATCAGCCAATGACTTCTTCATCAGGTAGATATGTTATTTGCTTTAATGGCGAAATTTATAATCATCTAGAGCTTCGATCATTTATGTTGAAAAAATTTTCTTTTGACAAGTGGAATAGTTCTTCAGATACAGAAACCCTAATAAATTTAATCAGTTATGTAGGAGTGAAAAAATCATTAAATTTGCTTGAAGGAATGTTTGCGTTTGCTGTATACGATCAAAAAAAGCATAGACTTTTTTTTGCTAGGGACAGGTTTGGGGAAAAACCTTTATATGTTTATTCTGGCAATAAATCTATTTTGTTTGGATCAGAGTTAAAGGCACTAAGATGCTTTTCTCGCCATGATAATACCATCTCAACTAGGGCATTGAATGCTTATACACAGTTAAATTACATACCAACACCACATTCTATTTATCAAGGTACTTTTAAGTGTCCTCAGGGAGCATTAATCTCAATTGATTTAAATAAATTTGACTATCATTCTAATGCAATAAAATTTGAGGATTTTATTGCATTAACTGGCGTAAATTTTTCTACTTACTGGGAACAATCCACATCAAATCAAACTTTGATCGAGCCTTATGAAATAATGAGAGATAATTTTGAAGCTATTTTAGAAAATTCAATTAAGAAACAAATGATTGCAGATGTTCCATTGGGAGCATTCTTATCTGGTGGAGTTGATTCTTCATTAGTGGTTGCTTTAATGCAGAAAATCTCCGCTAAACCAATTGAGACTTTTACAATTGGGTTTGAGAATAAAAAATATGACGAGTCGATTCATGCTTCCAAGGTTGCCGATCATCTTCAAACAAATCATCATGAGCTAATAGTTTCAGATCAAGACGCTTTAAATACAATACCTCTTTTATCAAATATGTATGACGAACCCTTTGCGGATTCATCTCAAATCCCAACTTTTTTAGTTTCTAAATTAGCTCATAACAGGGTAAAGGTATCCCTTTCTGGTGATGGTGGCGATGAGATTTTTGGCGGATACAATAGATATCTACTAGCTGGTAAATTGTGGAATTATATTAAATTTATTCCATTCCCATTAAGAAGACTGCTCTCAAATTCAACTTTACCTTCTGCTGCTAAATTAATTAATCTTCTAGAGAATAGCCATTTTAGCCAAAATATATTTTCTACAAATCAATTATCCGAGAAGATCATGAAACTTTCTTCAAGATTAAATCATGTCAAATCACCTGAGGATTTATATATTAGTTTGGTCAGTCAGTATGGTAAATCTAATGAATTAGTTTCAGATAATTACTTTGTAGACCTAGAAATTTTTAACCCTAATATTTGGAACAATCAATTGATCTCATTTGAAGAAAAAATGATGATGATAGATTCAAAAACATATCTTCCTGATGATATTTTATGCAAAGTTGATCGCGCATCAATGGCAACAAGTCTCGAATCAAGAGTTCCATTTTTAGATATTGATGTAATAGAAGCTAGTATTAAAATTCCTCAAAGTTACAAAATAAGAAACGGAATATCAAAGTATATTTTAAGAGATATTCTATATAAATATGTTCCTAGAAATCTCATAGAAAGACCTAAACAAGGCTTTGGGATTCCATTGGGAGAATGGATCAATGGACCGCTAAATGAAAGATTTCAAGATTTGTTCTCTCAACAATCTTTTAAACATAATTTTTTTAATCATTCTATTGCACAAAATATGTTAAGAGAACATAACAATGGAATTAGAAATTGGGAGCATCAACTGTGGTCAATTTTTATTTTTCAAGATTGGTACACTAAAAATTATGAATAAATTTAAATCCTGTATCAAAAGAAATACTTTTTATTATTTCATAATGCTTATTTTTCAGTTCTTAAATATAAAATCAATTTTAGGAAAACCACTTGTATTTATAAATTTTTTTAAAATTCATCATGAGGATAAAAATTTTCACTATTTTAATCCTGGCTCCATTGAAGCATCAGAATTTTTTTTTAACGGCATAAATGGAAGCAGAGAAAATACTTCATTACATTTGTTTTCTCATTTATCAAAGCAAGCTAAATATATTTTAGATATTGGCGCCTTCCATGGTCTTTTTTCGTTTATCGCTAATGTTTCAAACCCTAATTCAATTATTAAAGCATTTGAACCAGTAAAATCAAATGCTGAAATATTTAAAAAACTTGTTATAAAAAATAAAAATACAAATATTGAGATTTTTGAGGTTGCTTTATCAAATCACACTGGCTTTGCATACATAAACAATGAAGTAGAGTACCCCTCTGGGTTATCATTAGAGCATTCAATCAAAAATCAAAATGCAGAAAAGATAAATGTTGTAAATTCAAAAGATTTCTTTGAAGAGAACATTCAACATCCAATAGACCTAATTAAAATTGATGTTGAAAGGCATGAGCAAATAGTCTTAGGAGAAATGATGAATGTAGTAGCTGAACACAGACCAATCATGATTATAGAAGTTCTTAATCAAAAAAATTTAAACTCAATTATGCATATGTTAAATGAAATGAATTATCTCGTATTTGCTATAAATGAAATGTCTAAGTCACTATTATCTGTAAAGCCAAATTTTTTAGATTATGAATTTACGCCTAGTGGAAAGTTTGTTCACTCAGCTACCCAAGCAAAAATATATAATTTTTTATTTTTACCAATTGAAAAACAGAACCAAATATCGCATTTTTGAGTATCTAAATATAAATTATTTATGCAAAAATCAAAAAATATCTTATACATTTCTTATGATGGGGTGATGGAGCCTCTGGGCCAATCACAAGTTATTGGATATCTCAACAATATATCTAAGGAATATAATTGTTTCTTAATTTCATTTGAAAAAACTACAGATTTATTGAATAAAATTAAGTTTAGACAATCTAAAGATTATCTTTTTGAGCAGAATATTAGATGGATACCATTGAAATATCATAAAAGATTTAAAATTTTATCAACTCTTTTTGATATGTTTATTGGAGCAATTAAAACTTTTGCGATTATGCGCTCAAATAATATTCATATTTTACATATAAGAGGTTATATCCCTATGCTTATAGTTCTTATGCTTAGATTATTTTATTCTTCAAAGGTAGTTTTTGATATGAGAGGTTTTTGGCCAGATGAGAAGGCTGACAGAGCAGGATGGAGCAGATTAGGGATGACTTATAAATTTTTTAAATTTTTAGAAAAAAAATTTATTTTAATTGCTGATGCGATAGTTGTTTTAACAGATGAAAGTAAAAAAATAATAACCTCACAATTTACATTGAAAAAAAATACCCAGGTGATAATGATTCCTACTTGTGTAGATTTAGATTTGTTTAGTATTAGCAACATAGAAAGAAATAGTCCAGTAACAAAGAAAATTAATATTGCGTCTTTGGGTTCAGTAGACACAGCTTATGATATAGACCCATTAATGTATTTTTTTAAAGATTTCTTAAAATTTGAAAATGCAAATTTAATTTTCTTTAATAAGGATTCTCATGACCTAATACTCTCTAAAGCAATAGAACATAACATTCCAGAGGCTAACATTATTGTCAAAAGCGTGGAAAGGGAAAATATACCAAGTGCCTTGAGCCAGATAGATTTGGGTATTTTTTATTTAAAAAAAAATTTTTCAATCAAAGCATCAATGCCGACTAAAATTGGAGAATTTTTATCTATGGGAAAACCTTTTATGTGTAATAATTTTAATAAAGATATAGAAGGTATAGTCGACAACAATAGAATTGGATTTTTACATAATTTCAATGAGCCTTTAAGTAATGAAACTATTCAAAAATTAAGAGAGTTAATGTTTGCTGAAGATACTTCTTTGAATTGTTTAAAATTTGCAGTCAGTTATTTCAGTCTTGAAGAGGGCTCAAAACAATATCTCAAAGCCTACTCAGAGTTATTAAATTAAATGAATACAACGCTTCCTTTCGTATCTGTTGTTGTTGCCAGCTTCAATAGAGAATTTATTATAAATGAAACAATTGAGGCATTGCTCAACCAATCTTATCCTTCGCATTTGTATGAAATCATAGTTGTGGATAATAACTCTCAGGACAGCTCAGTAAAAATTATTGAAGAAAACTTTTCTCAACATATTGAGTCTTCAAAGCTTAAACTTTTAGCTCTTAAAAAAAATACTGGTTCAGCTGGCACCTATAACAAGGCTCTTAACGTAATTGATAAAAAATGGTCTTATATGCTCAAAATGGACGAAGATCTAATACTTGATAGAGATTGTTTAAATAATTTAGTAGGTCTCGCTATTCAAAAACCTCAAGCTATGATGGTTGGAGGAAAAGTATATTTTTATAAGAATAGAGATACTTTTCATGCAGTAGGAAGTTTTTTAAAACCATATTACGCAATTGCAAAAGGCATAGGAGTTAACGAGGAGGATCTGGGTCAGTTTGATGATGAAAGAAAATTTGATGGGCTTAATGGATGCATGATTCTTTGTTCAAAAGAGCTATATAATAAAGTTGGATGGTTTGATGAAGATTATTTTCTTTATTATGATGATCATGATCTTATGTATAAAAGCCTAAAAATGGGTTTCCAGCATTGGTATACTCCAAAAGCAGTTGGGTATCATGATACTGCAACTTCTTCAAATGCAAAATATTCAAACCAACAATGGCTATATTATTCTTCTAGGGGAAGTTGGATGTTTTTACATAAAAATTTTAGTTATCTTTCAATAAGCGGCTTCATTTATTTCATATCGAATCTTGTAAAAATGTTTGCTGGTCTATTTTTTATCTTTCTGAAATCTCAAAAGACTGAAATTTTACATAATTTAAAAATTTATATATTGGGTAATTTTCATGGTTTTTTTCAGAAATATAAAGGTTATTACAATTTAAAGAGATAGAGATGAAAATAGTAATTTTTAGTGGAGGGAGAGGTTCTGGAAATCTATATAAGGGCTTAAAAGACTATTGCAGAGATAAGAATATATCTGCAAGAATCAGTCTAATATCTAATGCTTATGATGATGGAATGTCTACAGGTGAAGTAAGGCGTTTAGTTCCTGGAGGAGTTTTAGGGCCCTCTGACATAAGAAAATTGCAAGAGACCCAGTATAATTATTTATTTTCAAATAAAGCGATTAAACAATTTTTTTCATTCCGATATGTTTCACATAAAGCCGAACACATGGAAGATTTACGAAACCTTTCAAATAATAAATCACCAAAAAATCCATCGTTGTCCTGGTATAAAGACTTGCCTTTATCTTTGAAAAGATTAACCCAAGAAGCACTGAAATATCTATTTCTAAATACCAAAATCGATAAATTGAAGCTAAATGACTTTGCTTTCTCAAATTTAATTTATGCTGGTTTATGTGGAATATATGAGGGTAGTTTGCAACAAGTAGAAACTAAGATTAGAGAGAATTTAAACCTAACTGATCCTGTAATTCTTAATTCCAACGAAAATAAATTTTTATTTGCTTTAACCGAAGATGGAAAACTTTTGCATGATGAGGCCAGCATTGTAAGCTATAAAGGAAACTCTCCAATCTACAATATTTATTTTGCTGACAAATTTCTCACTTCAACAAAAATAAAAGTTTTCTCTACTTTGCGATCTTTCAAGAAAAAGAAAATTTTTTGTCAAGAAATCTCATCTCTTCATCCAAAAATTAATAAATTAGCTGCAAATGAGATAAAAGAAGCTGATTTAATTGTTTATTCCGCAGGCACCCAGTACTCAAGTTTATTCCCTTCATACTTTACAGAGGGTATGTCAGAGTCCATAAGTCAATCAACTGCTTTAAAAATTATGATCACAAATATAATGCCTGATAATGAGTCTCCAGAAATGACCTCAGTTGATTTTTTGCGACAAGCAATGTTTTATTTTAATAGAAAAGGCTTAAAAGAATTTGATATAAAAAATTTAATAGATATTGTTTTTGCAAATGATCCAACAGATTTTTCATTGCCATACATAAAACCTAATAGATTAGAGTTAGAGAATTTTGGCATCAGGAATTTTCATATTGATAAAAGATTTCATCTCCTAAAAAAATCTCAAGCTACTGGTAAACATGATCCTAAATTTCTAGCAAAACAAATTTTAGATTATTCTCAAAAGACTTCTCAAAGGACATTAAAAAAAATATCAACTTTGCAGAAAGGAATTTTAGCATTTGATTTAGATGGCACATTATTTGCAGATAGAAGATCTATTCTAATTAGAAGCTCTAGCGGAAGTATATTGAATGTAGATAAGACAAATCTAAATCTAATTTTGGAGCTCTTAGAAAAGGGCCAAACAGTTTTAATTATGTCAGGAAATGATTATAAGACAATCTACAAATATCTTATCAGTCCGTTAATAAATCTCGCAGATAAAAATTCCAAAGTGCTTTCAAGACTATTTCTATTTGCAAACGGATCTTCGTGTTTTTATAAATATTGCGATACAAAATTAAATTTTATTCTTGATCAAGATTATTCTTATAAGCATCAAATAAATTCTAAAGATTCAAAAATAATTTATGAAGTCCTTAAGAATGCACTTATTGATTTGAAGAAGCGGTGTTCGGATAAGAAAGAGTTCTATAAAAAATATGACAAGTCTATATGGAAGTACGAAAATTTCTCCTCTAAACCTTTAATGAGAGGTGAAAACTCCCAGCTTGTTATTAAGCCTATTCCCTCGTCGATGCACTTTTTACCGACCTCAGCAGGACAATCAGAAAGAAATATAGCCTATCAATTTATTTTAAAATCATTTGTGACCAAAAAAATCTCTAAAAATTATGATGTCATCAAGAGAGGTTGGGGAACTATTGAAGTTCAAAAAAAAGGAATAAATAAGTTTAAAGCTCTTTCTTATTTTATGAAGCTGAAAAATATTGATAAAAGCGATATTTTATTTTTTGGTAATGAGTTAGATGAAGACGGCAATGATTTTTCAATCATTGAAAATAATATTAATATTATTGGAGTTACTAAACCAAGAGAGTTGCTTGAAACTAAATACAAGAATATTTTTTATGGCGGCAGAAGGGGCGTTGCATCAACTGGCTTTCATCTTAATGCATTGCTGGAATTATACGAAGACCGATTAGCTGCAATAAAATTAGATCCATCTCTAAATAATTTGTCACTCCCTAAACTTTATATTGAAATGTTAAATTCAAATATTCAGTTTTCTAAATTAAAATCAAAGCTAGATTTAAAAACCTTAGAAAAAGCACTATTAGGATGAGCAAAAAAAAATTGCTAGAGGGTTTGCGATTTCCAGATAATGCATCATCTTTTTTTCAAAAAAATATTTTGAAAAATCAAATGAAAAAATACTCAAAAAATAGAGCTTTAATAATTCCTTGTGCTGGTAAATCCTCTCGATTTAAATTTTTAAATACACCAAAACCATTGGCACAGATTAATGGAATTCCATGTGTAGTAAGATTAATGAACGATTTATACAAATATTTTTCTAAGGTATATTTGGCTGTCCCAAATGATATACAGCTTCGAAATATGTATAAGCAAAATATAGAAAAGCATTTTTTGGGCTGTAGCATTGAAATTATTGAGGTGCAAACAGGAAAGGGAGATGGAGATGCAATTTATGAGGTTTTAAAAGAGATAAAAGATATTAATTATGATTCTTTTATGATTGCTTGGGGTGATGCTGTCATAAATAATAAAGAACTAATCCAAGATTGCATTTTAGGTTTTAATGAATTACAACAAATAACCCCATTATTTTTTCCTACTTACGAAATAGAAAATCCATATGTGAGTGTTGCTAGAAATGAAGCTGGCCAAGTTATTAAAATAAACTTCACTCGAAAAGGTGATTTTGTTGATTTTGGTGAAAGCGATCTTTGTATTTTTTTCTGCACAAAAGATATTATTCAATATCTCGATAGATATAGAAA